>Ga0114979_10001236_pt1 | contig 17127 bp, 16 predicted proteins | sample S_140625_EF_Meta_FD_87315 | JGI IMG/M metagenome (GOLD analysis project Ga0114979, IMG submission 87315) | Freshwater microbial communities from Lake Simoncouche, Canada to study carbon cycling - S_140625_EF_MetaG | ecosystem: Environmental > Aquatic > Freshwater > Lake | place: Lake...
CGCAGAAAACCAAAACCGTCTGGCAAGACCTCGAGAACGCCGTCACCAAACACCTGTTCGCCCAACTTGGCGCGGCGTTTCAGAATCGCGAACATCAGGTCCTGCTTGCGCAGGCGGTTCGCGTTTTCGATTTCGAGGGTCTGCGCAAGTTCGATCAGTTGCGAGACGTGCTGGGACTTGAGGTCGGAGAGGTGCATGAGCGTGGGGCTCCGGAACGGTGCCGGTTCAGTGAGGAAACGAGGTTCTGGTCTCAGGCCGAGCGAGGTGCTGCCTTAACAAACCCTCTCGCGGGTGGCGTGATGCGGTCACGAGCCAAGGGGGTGTGGTGTCAGGTCACGCGGCCCAGCTGGGGAGGGCAAAGGCGGTCAAAGGGTTCTGTTCATCTTCCAGCTCAGGGGCATCAAGCGCCCTGCTGCGGAAGGTGGCGGGGTGAGCAGCTTCAAATTGACGCTGCTTCAATGCCCCGGATCGTAACGGAAATCAGAGATGGCTGTCGAGGAACGAAACGAGTTGTGATTTTGAAACGGCGCCGACTTTGGTCGCCACCACTTCGCCGCCTTTGAAGAGCATCAGGGTCGGGATGCCGCGGATCCCGAACTTAGATGCCATTTCGCGGTTGTCATCGACGTTGAGTTTCGCGACGGCTAGCTTGCCAGCGTAATCGGTCGAGACCTCTTCGAGGATGGGGGCAATCATTTTGCAGGGCCCACACCATTCGGCCCAATAATCGACCAGAACCGGGCCCTCGGCGCCCAGGACATCCTGCTCGAAAGAGGCATCGCTGACATGCTTGATCGTCATTTGGAATCTCCGAAATGGGGTGGCTGTTTGACTCGGCTGCGGTGCAGTCGAGTGTGTTAGACGAAGGACGCAGTTTTCGCGCCGCGATCACTTATTGTAGCGCGGGGTACAATGAGATCGAGACGGGCCGCCCCGCATCGCGACGTGGTCAATCTGGTCAGGTCCGGAAGGAAGCAGCCACAGCCGCTCAGCGCGAGTGCCGGGGGTCCGGCTCGTCTCCCACCGATTCAATTGAACTTACGTGATGTCGCATCAGGTCCTTGCACGGAAGTGGCGGCCACGCGAATTTGCGTCGCTTGCCGGTCAGGAACATGTAGTACGTGCTTTGACTCACGCGCTGCAAACCGGTCGTATTCATCACGCGTATTTGTTCACAGGGACGCGGGGCGTCGGGAAGACTTCGATTGCGCGGATCCTCGCGAAGGCGCTCAATTGCGAAGTTGGTGTCGGTCCAACACCCTGCGGGCGCTGCAGTGCATGTGTCGGAATCGACAGCGGGCGGTTCCCGGATTACATCGAAATGGATGCCGCCAGCAACCGGGGTGTCGACGAGATGGCGCAACTACTCGATGCGGCTGTTTACGCGCCGGTCGCGGGGCGCACTAAGGTCTACGTGATCGACGAAGTTCACATGCTCTCGACGCATGCCTTTAATGCCATGCTCAAGACGCTCGAGGAGCCACCCGCCCACGTGGTGTTTGTGCTGGCAACGACCGACGCGCAGAAGGTACCGATCACCGTCCTGTCGCGCTGTCTGCAGTTCAGCCTGAAGAATATGGCTCCCGCGACGATTGCGGCGCGCTTAGTTGAAGTCTTAGAGGCTGAGGGAATTGCGTTCGAGCCGGAAGCGCTCGACGAGATTGGCCGCGCTGCAGCGGGCAGCATGCGCGATGCATTGTCGCTGCTCGATCAGGCCATTGCGCACGGCGCTGGTGTTGTGGTCGCTGCCTCCGTGCGCGAGATGATCGGCGTTGCCGATCGCGGCGAAGTCGGTGCATTGATCAACGCCTTGGTGGCGGGCGAGGGCCCAGCCCTGATGGCGCGCGCAGAAGCGATGGTCGATCAGGGTGTGGCACCCGAGCGGACGCTCGAGGCGCTGGCGGCTCTGGTGCACCGTATCGCGCTGGCCCAGGTGGGTGCAGTGTCGACCGACGATGCGATGAGTGCCCAGGTCAATACTTGGGCGGCCCAAGTTGCCCCTGAGGACTTGCAAGTCTGGTGGCAGATCGCGATTCAGGGCGGGCGCGACCTTCCTTGGGCACCCGACCCGGCGTCCGGCTTGACGATGACCTTGTTGCGGATGCTGGCGTTTCGCCCCGGACAGCCCGATACAGGGCGCTTGAATCCGCCCACATCTGCGCCAGCGAGCCGCGCCATCCCAAGCTCGGCGCCAGCTGCAGTTGCGGCCACAGTCGAAGCCCCAACGGAAGCTTCAGCGGAAATTTCAGCGAAAATTCCAGCGATCGCCGTTCAAACTTCGGCACAGTTTGCTGGGGATTGGCCCGCACTCGCCCGGGTTCTCACTCTGTCCGGCATCGCCCGCCAGTGTGTGGATCGCAGCTCGCTGGTGTCTTTTGATCACGACGGATTCGTCTTGCGCGCACCGATTCGTGCCATGACCGAAGCCCCGCTGGTGGCGAAGATTCGAGATGCACTCACAGCGCACTTCGGGCGCCCAATTCGGGTGTCGATTCTGAGTGGCGAAGTGGAGGGGCCGACCGTTGCCGGCATCGACTCGGCCGAGCAGGCCCAGCGTCTGTCCCAGGCACAGGCGGTAATTCAGGCGGATCCATTTGTGCAGGCGTTGATTCAGGATTTCGGTGCGCAGATCGTGCCGGGATCAGTGCAACCCACTCTTTAAGGAGTTCTCGAGATGATGAAGAACCAATTGGCTGGGCTGATGAAGCAGGCCCAGCAAATGCAAGACAACATGAAGCGCGCTCAGGAAAAGCTTGCCCTGATCGAGGTTGAGGGCCAATCGGGCGCCGGACTGGTTAAAGTCACCATTACCTGCCGTAACGAAGTTCGCCGCGTTGCCATTGATCCAAGCTTGCTTGGGGATGACCGCGACATGCTCGAAGACCTCTTGGTCGCGGCGATGAATGACGCGTTGCGTCGTGCCGACCAGACTTCCCAGGAGCAAATGTCCGGGTTGACAGCGGGCTTGCCGTTACCCCCAGGATTCAAGTTGCCTTTTTGACTAACCCTCCGGTGGACTGTTCGTGAGCGTCAACCGTCAGCCAGTGGTTCTGGAGGCCCTGGTAGATGCTTTGCGTCGCTTGCCCGGCGTCGGTCCTAAGACCGCGCAACGGTTTGCATGGCACCTCTTACAGCACGACCGCCATGGGGCAGGTCTGCTCGCGAGATCGCTCACCGACGCGATCGCCTCGGTACGTCATTGCGATCAATGTAATGGCTTTGCCGAGCAAGACCGATGCGATCTGTGTTGTTCTAGCGAGCGCGACCGAGCCCAACTCTGCGTGGTGGAGACGCCCGCCGATCAGCAGGTGGTTGAACAAACGCTCATGTTCCGAGGGCTCTACTTTGTCCTGATGGGCCGCTTGAGTCCGCTGGACGGGGTGGGTCCCGGTGAGATTGGTCTGGACCGTTTACTGGCGAGAGCCACGGATGGCGTCGTGACGGAGGTCGTTCTGGCCACCAACTTCACCCAAGAGGGCGAGGCGACAGCGCATTACATGGGCGAAATGCTCCGTGCGCGTGGGCTGACCGTAACCCGTTTGGCTCGTGGTGTGCCAGTTGGCAGCGAACTCGAGTACGTCGACCCAAGTACCGTGGCGCAAGCCATGCGCGATCGCCGCTCTGTCTAACTAAATTTTAATACGATGAACCCTTTGTCAACACCCACGCATGCGCTCACCCTCGCTCATTGGTGCATCCTGATCGCCGCGGTGCTCCCCATCGTTTGTGCCGGCATTGCCAAGGCCGGATTCAAACGCTTCGACAATAACAATCCGCGTGACTGGCTGGCGGCCCAGGACGGCTTTCGACGTCGCGCCAACGCAGCACAGGGCAACTCCTGGGAGGCATTCTCAATTTTTGCGGCTGCGGTGCTGACCGCGATTCAGACCGGGGCACCCCAGGATCGGGTGGATGCGTTGGCTGTCGTCTTTATTCTCGCCCGAGTCGCTTTCATTGTTTGTTACGTTGCTGATCGCGCGTCGATCCGGACCTTGGTCTGGACGGTCGGTCTGGTCGCATCGCTCGCGCTCTTCGTCTCCAGTCGATGGTGAGCAGTCGGCTACAATTGCGAAGCTACTGGAGATTTTTCTGAGTTCGCTGTTACTTCCCAAGTCGGGTTTGGCCATTCTTGCGTTGGCTGATGGAACTGTTTTTCGTGGGGTCTCGATCGGAGCACCGGTTGCCCGAGTCGGTGAGGTTGTTTTCAACACATCGATGACGGGCTATCAAGAGATCCTGACTGACCCGAGTTATAGCCAGCAGATCGTCCTTCTGACGTATCCGCACATTGGCAATACCGGCATGAACGCCGAAGACGTCGAATCCGGAGCGATTCACGCCGCCGGTCTGATCATTAAGGACTTGCCGGCCCGCACCTCCAACTGGCGTTCCCAACAATCGCTTGCTGAGGGTCTGATGGAGGCCGGCATCCCGGGTATTGCCGGCATCGACACTCGTCGCCTCACGCGACATCTGCGCGAGCATGGCGCGCAGGCTGGTTGCCTCATCGCCCGTTCGGCCACGGGCGAGGACGTCGGAGCAACCGCCGAATCATCCGTGCCGTTATCCGATGACCAACTCGTCCTCGAAGCGCTCGAGCGTGCACGCGGGTTTGCGGGTCTGGCTGGCATGGATTTGGCGCGAGTGGTATCGGTTCGCGAATCCTACGAATGGACCGAGCGCTCCTGGCGCCTCGTCGGTGGTTATGGTTCGAATGTTGAATCTGATTTGAATCATGGGCGTGCAATTAAGCACGTCGTTGCGTTTGATTTTGGTATCAAGCGCAATATTTTGCGAATGCTCGCCGATCGCGGCGCAAGAATCACGGTCGTACCGGCCCAGACTTCCTCGGCTGAAGTGATTGCGCTTAAGCCCGACGGGATTTTTCTGTCCAACGGCCCTGGTGACCCGGAGCCATGCACTTACGCGATTAATGCGACCGCCGACCTGATTGAACGGGGCTATCCCGTGTTTGGTATTTGTCTAGGCCACCAGATTCTCGGTCTGGCCAGTGGTGCGCGAACGCAAAAAATGAAGTTTGGCCACCACGGCGCAAATCATCCGGTCAAGGATCTCGATACGCACAGGGTCTTGATCTCGAGTCAGAACCACGGCTTCGCGGTCGACGCTGCAACGCTACCGGCGAATTTGCGGGTCACTCATGTGTCGCTCTTCGATGGATCCGTTCAGGGGCTCGAGCGAACCGATCGTCCTGCTTTTGGATTTCAGGGTCATCCCGAGGCCAGTCCTGGGCCGCATGACGTGGCGTATTTGTTCGACCGATTCTTTGCGTTAATGGGGAACTGACCATGCCAAAGCGTCAGGATCTCCGCGGCATTCTCGTCATTGGTGCCGGCCCGATCATCATTGGGCAGGCCTGTGAATTTGATTACTCGGGTGCTCAGGCCTGCAAGGCACTAAAGTCCGAGGGCTATCGTGTCATTCTGGTCAATAGCAACCCGGCCACCATCATGACTGACCCGGAAACGGCCGATGTGACCTACATCGAACCGATTACCTGGCAGGTTGTCGAGCGGATTATCGAGCGGGAGCGCCCCGATGCAATTCTGCCCACGATGGGCGGTCAGACCGCTCTTAATTGCGCGCTTGACCTGCATCGACATGGGGTGCTTGATCGGTATCAGGTTGAGTTGATCGGCGCCAGTCCCGAGGCCATCGACAAGGCCGAAGATCGGCTGAAGTTCAAAGACGCGATGACCAAGATCGGCCTTGGTAGCGCCCGCTCCGGTATTGCGCATAGCCTTGAAGATGCGCAGGCGGTTCAGCAGACACTGGGTTATCCGGTCATCATTCGGCCGAGCTTTACGCTCGGTGGCACGGGTGGAGGGATCGCTTATAACCTCGAAGAATTTCTCGAGATTTGCCGTCGCGGCCTTGATCTTTCGCCCACCCGCGAACTCCTGATTGAAGAAAGCCTGATTGGCTGGAAAGAATTCGAAATGGAGGTCGTTCGCGACCGTGCCGATAACTGCATCATCGTCTGCTCGATCGAAAATCTGGACCCGATGGGCGTGCATACCGGTGACTCGATCACCGTTGCGCCCGCTCAAACGCTGACGGACAAGGAATACCAATTGATGCGCAATGCATCGATCGCGATTCTGCGTGAGATCGGGGTCGATACCGGCGGCAGCAACGTCCAGTTTGCGATCAACCCCCAAGACGGCCGAATGGTCGTCATTGAGATGAACCCCCGCGTCAGTCGATCGAGTGCTCTGGCTTCAAAAGCCACTGGGTTTCCGATCGCGAAGGTGGCTGCCCGGTTGGCTGTGGGCTATACCCTTGACGAATTGCGTAACGACATCACGGGCGGCGCGACACCGGCGTCCTTTGAGCCGTCGATCGATTATGTCGTCACGAAAATCCCTCGATTCGCCTTCGAGAAGTTCCCGCAGGCCGATCCTCGCCTGACCACTCAAATGAAGTCGGTGGGTGAGGTGATGGCGATCGGCCGAACGTTTCAGGAGTCATTCCAGAAAGCGTTACGGGGCTTGGAGATTGGAATCGACGGCCTCGATGAGCGACTGACTGATCGAGACGAAATCTCACAGTCCCTTGGTGAACCCACACCCGATCGGATTTTGCATGTCGGTGACGCGTTCCGGGTCGGCATGAGTGTCGAAGAAGTCTTCGAAGAGAGCGGGATCGACCCTTGGTTTCTGGCCCAGATTCAGGAAATCATCCATCACGAAAGTACCTTGCTGGCGATCCGTGAAGCGGGTGGCGGCCTCGATAGCTTGTCGGCTAGCGAGTTGCGCTACCTCAAAGTCCACGGATTCTCAGATCGGCGATTGGCCCGATTGCTGGGTTGTGGCGGCGGCGATGTGCGTAAACGGCGCCATCTCCTGGGGGTGCGCCCCGTGTTCAAGCGGGTCGATACCTGTGCTGCCGAATTTGATACCGAAACGGCCTACCTTTACTCGACCTATGAGGGGCTGGTCTACGCGCCCGGCGATCTCGAGTGCGAGGCGCGTCCGACCAATCGGCGCAAGATCATGGTGTTGGGCGGCGGACCCAATCGTATCGGGCAGGGCATTGAGTTTGACTACTGCTGCGTTCATGCCGCCTTTGCGCTGCGCGAGGATGGCTTCGAGACCATCATGGTCAATTGCAACCCCGAAACGGTGTCGACCGATTACGACACCAGCGACCGACTCTACTTCGAGCCGCTGACCCTCGAAGATGTTCTCGAAATTGTCGCCCTCGAAAAACCCGAGGGCGTGATCGTGCAGTACGGGGGGCAGACCCCCCTCAAGCTCGCCCTTGCGCTCGAGGCCAATGGCGTGCCAATTATTGGCACAAGTCCCGAGTCAATTGATATCGCGGAAGACCGTGAGCGCTTCCAGCGACTCCTCGAAAAACTCGAATTACGCCAACCCCCCAACCGGACGGCGCGCACCGAGGCCGAAGCCACCAACCTCGCGACAGAGATCGGCTACCCGCTGGTCGTGCGACCCAGTTATGTATTGGGTGGGCGCGCGATGGAGATCGTGCATGACCGCAAAGATCTCGAGCGTTACATGCGCGAGGCGGTCAAAGTCTCGAATGACAGCCCGGTGCTTCTGGACCGTTTTTTGAACGACGCTATCGAAGTCGATGTCGATTGTGTCGCCGACGGCAAACGCGTCTACATTGGCGGCGTAATGGAGCACATTGAGCAGGCCGGCGTCCATTCGGGGGACTCCGCGTGCTCGTTGCCCCCGTTCTCCCTTGAATCGGATCTGGTGATCGAAATTCAGGAGCAGACGGCGCAAATGGCACGGGCCCTGCACGTGGTCGGCCTGATGAACGTGCAGTTCGCGGTTCAGCGAGATGGCGATGGCCGCGCGACCGTTTTTGTCCTTGAAGTTAATCCTCGAGCTTCACGGACCGTGCCTTTCGTCTCGAAGGCGACGGGTATGCCGTTGGCTAAGATCGCGGCCCGTTGCATGGCTGGGATCTCGCTTGATCAACAAGGCATTGGCGCCGAGGTCGTGCCGCCCTATTTTTCGGTTAAAGAGGCGGTGTTCCCATTCGTCAAATTCCCTGGGGTCGACACCTTGCTGGGCCCAGAGATGAAATCGACGGGTGAAGTCATGGGGGTCGGGCACAGCTTTGGCGAGGCGTTCGTGAAGAGCCAGTTGGGGGCGGGCGTGCGCCTGCCCAGCGGAGGGACAGTGTTCATCAGCGTTAAGCAGGGCGACAAACCCCGTGCCGTTCAGATTGCGCGCGAACTACATGACCTCGGCTTCAAGCTGGTCGCGACCCGCGGGACCGCCTCTGCGATCACGGCGGCGTCGATTCCAGTCGCCGCGGTGGCCAAGGTCCAGGAAGGTCGGCCGAATGTGGTCGATTTGCTCAAGAATGGGGAAATTGCGCTTGTGATCAATACCGTCGATGAGCGCCGTTCCGCAATTGCTGACTCCAGGGCGATTCGGACCACTGCCCTGGCTCAGCGCGTCACCTACTACACCACGATCGCCGGAGCCCGTGCCGCAGTCGAGGGTATGCGGCATTTGCGTGGTCTTGAAGTTTATTCACTGCAGGCCCTGCACGCTGGTTTGCAGGGATAAGGAGTCACTAGCATGGCAACTATTCCATTGACTGTCCGCGGCGCTGAACTCCTTCGACAGGAATTGCATCGGCTCAAACATGTCGAGCGCCCCAGCGTCATCGCAGCTATTTCGGAAGCGCGCGCCCAGGGCGATCTTTCTGAAAATGCGGACTACGATGCTGCCAAAGAGCGCCAAGGCTTCATCGAGGGGCGCATCCTTGAACTTGAATCCAAACTGTCCAATGCTCAGGTTATTGACCCCAAAACGGTCAATGCGGATGGCAGGGTAGTGTTTGGGTCCACCGTCGATCTCGAAGACCTCGACGCCGGGAAGCAGGTGACGTACCAGATTGTGGGCGACGACGAGGCGGACATCGCCCAAGGACTGATTTCAGTGTCCAGCCCGATTGCCCGTTCCTTGATTGGCAAGTCGCCGGGCGATGTCGCGGTCGTCCTGGCACCAGGCGGTCGGCGCGAATATGAAATTCTGGACGTCCGCTATCTCTGAGTCGTTGTAACGCTCGAGTTTCAACCGTTAGCCTTTAACCATCTCGACGGCGACGAAAAGCTGGCGCACCGGGTGACGCCGCTCTCGGAGCGTGGCCGGGGCGAGGCGGGGCCGCATCGCGGACGGCGAAGCGCCCCGAACCTGCTGGCTGGGGGCGGTCTCCAAACTGGCGCCGTGGAGCAGCATCTCGGTCGCCAAAGCGTCCGGGAACTGGCGGACGGTCTCCAAACTGGCGCCGTGGGGCAGCATCTCGGTCGCCAAACGGGCGCGCTGCCGGTGGTCGGGAATCTGTGGCGTTCCGCTCGCCGCGTTCCGGCGGGCGGCCCCGAGGTGCGGTGGCATTTCGAATGGGGCCGCGCCAACGCCCCGGCGTAACGGGTTCGGTCCGCGGACGCAATGTGATGCGCTCTCGGGGCGGGGCCTCGGGCAGTTTTCGGTAAACGATCAGCAACTTGCCGATGGCCTGGACCGCTTGGACCCCAAGTTGTCGACATATCGAGTCCAACAGGACCTGGCGCTCGTCACGGTCGGCGTCTAGCAGCCGGATCTTGATCAGGCTGTGGGCATTCAAGGCCCGATCAATTTCAGCGAGTACCGGTTCGGTCAAGCCGGACCCGCCGATCATGACCACGGGCTTTAGCGGGTGGGCTTTAGCGCGGAGCGCTTGCCGTTGCACCGGCGTTAATGCCGGTGTGAGGACGAGGGGCGTCGATGGTTTGTCGGCGACGGGCGCGGGACTTGAATCTGGGAAAGCGTCATCATTCATGTCTGCATTGTAGTGGGGGACGCCGAGTGGCGAAGAATCGATTCAGCAAAGCCTGGCTGCACGACCATATCAACGATCCGTATGTAAAGCTGGCCCAGAAGCATCAGTACCGTTCACGAGCGGCATTTAAGCTGATTGGGATCGATGATGAAGAGCGCCTCATCCGCCCCGGAATGACTGTGGTTGATCTGGGCGCTACGCCCGGTAGTTGGTCCCAGGTCATTCGGGAACGACTTGGGGGAGGGGCGCAGGGGGAAGTCCGCGGCCGAATCTTTGCCATCGATATTTTGCCGATGGAGCCGGTTGCTGACGTGACTTTCCTCAACGGTGATTTTCGCGACGATGCGGTTTTGGCGCAATTTGAGTCCTTGCTTCAGGGCGCCCCGGTTGATTTGGTTCTCTCCGATATGGCCCCAAATCTCTCGGGCGTCGGTCTGGCAGACGCCGCACGGATGTCGCATGTGGTCGAGCTCGCCCTGGAGTTCGCGCAACGCCACCTGCAGCCGACCGGTTCTTTGCTGGTGAAATGCTTCCACGGTAGCGGTTATAGCCAATTGGTCGAGCGCTTCAAAGAGACTTTCGTTCGAGTCGTCCCCAAAAAGCCGAAAGCGTCAAGAGACGCGTCGGCCGAGACTTTTTTGCTGGGCCGGACCCTCAAGGTTCCCTCGCGAGCCGCCGCCGGTCAGAGTCCGGAGCCTTTGCGCCGATGAGCGGTGGCCTCAAATCAAGGGTTAGTCAGGATTGATCGCTTTTTCCGACCTACAAATAGAGCACCAAAGAGTATAATTTCAGGTTCGTCTAGGTTAGTCCCCGTCAATCTTTACCCCTCATCGATTGACGATCGCAGGCAGGAGCCCAAGCGTTGAACAATATGTTTTCGAAGGCAGCCGTCTGGCTGGTGATTGCGCTAGTCCTTTTCACGGTATTCAAGCAGTTTGATACCCGACAGGCCCGCGGCGTCGATGTTCCCTACTCGGTCTTCATGGAAGACGCCAAGTCGGGCCGGATTGACTCCGTCGCCATTGACGGACGCACCTTGCGTGCGCGGACCAAGGACAACCAGCCCTTGACCGTTTACTCACCGGGCGACATCTGGATGGTGTCTGATCTGATGAAGTTTGGTGTCAAGGTCCAGGCCAAACCGGACGAAGAGCAAAGCCTGCTGATGAGCATTTTCATCAGCTGGTTCCCGATGCTCCTTCTGATCGGCGTCTGGGTTTTCTTCATGCGCCAGATGCAAGGCGGTGGGCGCGGTGGTGCGTTTTCATTCGGCAAAAGTCGGGCTAGAATGTTGGACGAAAACAACAATTCAATCACTTTTGCGGATGTCGCCGGATGCGATGAGGCCAAGGAAGAGGTCAAGGAACTCGTCGACTTCTTAAGGGATCCCAGCAAGTTCCAAAAGCTGGGCGGCAAGATCCCACGTGGCGTCCTGATGGTCGGTTCACCCGGAACGGGTAAAACCCTGCTGGCGAAGGCTATTGCTGGCGAGGCAAAAGTACCTTTCTTCAGTATCTCGGGCTCAGACTTTGTTGAGATGTTTGTTGGTGTGGGTGCAGCCCGGGTTCGCGACATGTTCGAGAACGCGAAAAAGCACGCGCCTTGCATCATTTTTATTGATGAGATTGACGCGGTCGGCCGCCAGCGCGGCGCTGGCTTAGGTGGCGGTAACGACGAGCGCGAGCAGACACTAAATCAGATGTTGGTTGAGATGGACGGTTTCGAGACCGGCCAGGGCGTCATCGTGATCGCTGCGACCAATCGCCCGGACGTGCTGGATCCTGCGCTGTTGCGGCCGGGGCGTTTTGATCGCCAGGTGGTCGTTCCATTGCCTGATATTCGGGGTCGCGAGCAAATTCTCACGGTCCACATGCGCAAGGTGCCGATCGCGCACGATGTCAAAGCCGACATCATCGCGCGAGGTTGCCCAGGCTTCTCGGGCGCGGATCTGGCCAATCTGGTCAATGAGGCCGCCTTATTTGCAGCCCGGCGCACTGCGCGTGTGGTCGAGCAACAGGACTTCGAGCGCGCCAAGGACAAAATCATCATGGGCGCTGAGCGGCGCAGCCTGGTGATGCCCGAGGAAGAGCGACGCAACACGGCATACCACGAGTCAGGTCACGCCATCGTCGCCAAGTTGCTGCCGAAGACGACCGACCCGGTTCACAAGGTCACGATCATCCCCCGTGGGCGTGCGCTCGGCGTCACCATGCAGTTGCCTGAAGGCGATCGTTACAGCATGGACAAGGAAAGGATGCTCGCGACCATCGCCGTGCTGTTCGGTGGGCGTATCGCCGAAGAGTTGTTCATGAACCAGATGACCACCGGTGCCTCAAACGATTTCGAGCGTGCGACGCATCTGGCGCGGGACATGGTCACCCGTTACGGAATGAGCGCAGAGCTTGGGCCCATGGTTTATGCTGAAAATGAGGGTGAGGTCTTCCTGGGTCGCTCGGTGACTCGCCAGGTCAACGTGTCCGAGGCTACGATGCAAAAGGTCGATTCCGAAATGCGTCGGATCATCGATGAGCAGTATCAGGTTGCTTACAAAATTCTCGACGGGCACCGCGAAACAGCCCACCTCATGGCCAAGACGCTGCTTGAGTTTGAGACCATCGACGCTGAACAGATTGACGACATCATGGCCGGGCGCGCCCCGCGTCCACCGCGGGACTGGTCGCCTTCAAGCGGTACCGGGGCTGGTGGCTCTGGCGGTTCGCGCCCTGACGCTGCGCCAGTTGTTCCGGACACGACGCCTGAGGTTCCGGTCGCTTAAGGGTCGTCAGGGGCCGTTTGCTTGGCGTCGTTTCTTGAGTGTGGGCGGTTTCGGCTGAGTCTGGATCGCCCGCTGGTGATGGGTATTCTGAACGTCACGCCAGACTCGTTTTCCGACGGCGGCCAGTACGCGAGCCCCGAACGCGCTGTCGAGCAGGCCCAACGAATGATCGCCGAGGGCGCCGATTTCATCGACATCGGCGCAGAGTCCACCCGGCCGGGGGCTGAGCCTGTTGACCCCGCTCTGGAATTACGTCGACTGAGCCCGGTGCTCGAGGCCTTGGTGCCGCTTGGCGTTCCAATCTCGGTCGATACGCGTCGGCCCGAGGTCATGCGTGCCGCGCTGGCGATGGGGGCTGACTGCATTAACGATGTCCAGGCCTTGCAAGCCGCAGGCGCTTTGGAGGCCGTGCGTGAGTCGAATTGTGCGGTGTGCCTCATGCACATGCAGGGGTCGCCCGCTACGATGCAGGCCGCCCCCGCTTATCAGGATGTGGTTTCAGAAGTCGGCCAGTTTCTGCGTGAGCGTGTTCAGGCGGCTCGATGCGTTGGGCTGTCGACTAATCGCCTCTTAATTGATCCGGGCATTGGGTTCGGGAAGACCTTAGAACAGAATCTGGCACTCATCGGCCGCCTCTCGGAGCTCGTCCCGGAGGTTGCGGTTTTGATTGGCCTCTCACGCAAGCGGATGGTCGGTGACCTCACCGGTCGGCCGCTTTCGGAGCGTTTGGCGGGCAGTTTGGGCGGCGCCATGGCGGCGGTTGCGCGGGGCGCTTCGGTGGTTCGAGTGCATGACGTGGCGGCGACGGTCGATGCACTCGCGGTTTGGCGATCGGTAACGAGCGGACACAATGAATTGAGGAATGTCTCCCGATGACACGTAAATGGTTTGGTACCGATGGCATTCGAGGTCGGGTAGGCGAGATCCCAATCACGCCAGAGTTTGTGTTGCGACTCGGCTACGCGGCCGGCAGGGTGCTGGCCCATGCGGCGGACCGCGGTGAGCAAAGAGCACCCCTCCCGGGTTCCGCCCAATCGTACGGACGGCGCAGTCGGCCGGTAGTCCTGATCGGCAAGGACACCCGGGTGTCCGGTTATTTGCTCGAATCGGCGCTGCAGTCGGGTCTCGCCGCGGCTGGCGTGGACGTGATGCTCTCAGGGCCGCTTCCAACCCCCGCGATTGCGTATTTGACCCGGGCGTTGCGTCTATCGGCTGGCGTGGTGATCAGCGCGTCGCATAACCCGTTTGATGACAACGGCATCAAATTTTTCTCCTCAGAGGGCGACAAGTTGCCCGACGCCATTGAGTCCAGGATTGAGGCAGAACTCGATTTGCCGCTTGGTTGCGTTCCCTCATCTGACCTGGGCAGAGCGCGCCGCATCGACGATGCGGCTGGCCGGTACATCGAATTTTGCAAGAGCACATTCCCCGCCGAACTCGATCTTCGGGGTCTCCGATTGGTGGTCGATTGTGCCCATGGCGCCGCCTACCATACGGCACCTTCCGTTTTTCACGAGTTGGGCGCTGAAGTTATTCCGATCGGCGCGTCACCGAACGGTCTGAACATCAACGACGGTGTTGGCGCAACCCATCCCGAATCGGTCGCCAAGGCGGTCTTGGCCTGTGGTGCGGACTACGGCATTGCGCTCGACGGTGACGCCGATCGTTTGGTTGTTGCAGATCGGTCTGGGCGGATCTACAACGGCGATGAGCTCCTCTATGCAATCGTGATTGATCGCCTTCGCCGAGGGGCGGTAGCTGGCGCGGTCGGTACCTTGATGTCCAATCTTGGTCTGGAACAGGCGTTACGACGGCACGGCGTAGGATTTCAGCGCGCGAAGGTCGGCGATCGTTACGTCCTCGAAATGCTTCGGGCTCGAGGCTGGCTTTATGGCGGTGAATCCAGCGGACATTTACTGGCCCTCGATTGCCACTCGACCGGCGACGGAGCGATCAGCGCGTTGCAAGTCCTCGCCGCCATCCGGTCAAGCGGGCTCGAACTCGCTGAACTCATTGGCGACATGGTTCTGATGCCCCAACGACTGCTCAACGTTCGGGTTAGCCCTGGTTTCGACTGGGGCAGCCATGGTCCTTTGCGCGTCGCACAAGCGGAAGTTGAAGCCGAACTCCAGGAGCGTGGCCGTGTGCTGATTCGAGCGTCTGGGACCGAACCGGTTTTAAGGCTCATGGTTGAGGCCAGTAAACCTGAACTGGCTGATCAATTGGCTCAACGCCTGGCAGATGCCGTACAAGTCGCCTGAGTTCTGGTATACTCTCGCCTCTTTCGGGGCGTAGCTCAGCCTGGTAGAGTGCTTGCTTTGGGAGCAAGATGTCGGAGGTTCGATTCCTCTCGCCCCGACCATCCGTCTCCAGGTTCATTTCGGCGTTTTTGGGCTGAACCTTTGTCGGGTGTCAGAGTTAGACCCCCGGGCTTTCTGCCCGTAGCTCAGTTGGATAGAGCATCAGCCTTCTAAGCTGAGGGTCACAGGTTCGATTCCTGTCGGGCAGGCCAGTTTCCGCGCTGTGCTTGTATGGTTTTTGCGGTCGGTGGTGGTTGTAGCTCAGCGGTAGAGTCCTGGATTGTGGTTCCAGTTGTCGTGGGTTCGAATCCCATCAGCCACCCCAACATGACCTCTAATCAGAGGGTCGCGCTGCGCCTCCCCAACCCTTCCGCAATAAGCGCCAGTAGTAAGGAATTGAGCGATACGCCCTCAGTTTTTGCTCGGGCAGTGAGTTGCATGTGCATCGATCGTGGGAGTCGCGCCAAAACTTTGCCAGACGCAGACGCCGGGGTGAAGTCGTCCACATTGAAAACCGGGGTCGGGACTTCTTGCCCCATATCTGTCATCGCACTGACTGTGGCAATGAAGGCTTCTCGTCCATCCGCGATCGCTTCAAGTTCGGTTTGCCCGTCTGCTATCACGCCTGGGATGTCTGGCATGCTGAACATGAAGCCGCCGCCGTCAACCGCATCAATGGGGCTCACTACATAGCTGTAGGCTTCGAACGCGAAGACAGGGTTCGCTTTTGTGACTGTCTTGACGGTCATGGCTCACTCCTGAATTTGATCAATGAGGGCAACGAAGCGCCTGATGTACATGGCCTTAATCGGTCGATGGGCCGGTACCGATAGCGTGCCCTTGACCGAAGGATGAGAAAAAACGTGATGGCTGCCCCCGGTGCTTCGAATTTCCATGCCGTAACGCTTGGCAACCGTGAGCAGATTCGCCATCGTCCAGTCATTCGGGTTCAGACGCATTGAAGCCAGCAATTTGATTGCTGTGCTCATCGTTAGCGTGATATCACTAGGAATATCATAGCGCAAATCCCGCCGATCTTGGATTCGCCACACGTTTTCTAACGGGGGGTGCCGCGATCGGAGTGGCCGAGGCGTTGGCAAACGACCATGCCGATGGCTTGGGTTGTTGGATCAAACTCCAGTAACGGTAACGCCCGTGGCAGCCCGCCTACTTTTTGTTTCGATCGATTTGATTACCAATCAAACCGCCCACAGCGGCCCCTCCAACGGCGCCCATGGTGCTGCCGCCACCGAGAACGGAACCTGCGACGCCGCCAACGACGGCTCCGGTTGCGGTGCTTTTTTCGCGACTCGTCATATGGCCGCAAGCGCCCAACGACATCGCGGATGTTGCAATGATCGAAACCAAAATTAAACGCTTGCTCATGATCGTTCGCCCCTTTGCTAAATGATCAACCGTGTCTTGAGATCATTGGGGAGTCAGCAATTTCGCGTCCTGAACGCAAGCGAATGGGCTCCCTAAAAGGGCGACGCCCGTCATGACTTAGCCGCGCTCTGTCACCAGGACCGTGACGGCGCAAAGCGCGAGGATTCCGATCCAGATGCCACGGTTATTGCGCTCGATAAACTTCAACACGTGATCCTCGAGCGTCGGCTGACGGACCGGGCGTTCGGTTTCCGCATTGGGAAATTGGGTCCCAGCGGCAGGTAGTTCGGTTTCGGTGCTGTGGTTCGATGAGCCCGTGTTGGTCTTAGACGATGAATTCATTGATTGCCTCAAGGTTGGCCATTCGCCGAGTTGATTTGGGCATAGAGCCGGAGTTCAATAAGATGACATTCGAGCAAGGAACGATTTCACATGACGCACGCACAAGCAATAGTTTTTGAGGCCCCGCAGCAACTTTCAGTGCAAAAGCTCGAACTCAAGCCGTTCGACGCCAATGATCTGGAGGTGGAAGTTGGGTTCAGTGGTATCAGTACTGGTACCGAGCGCCTCTTGTGGGATGGCACGATGCCGCCGTTTCCTGGTCTTGGCTATCCGCTGGTTCCCGGCTACGAGACGGTGGGGACCGTCGTTCGCATCGCCGATTTGTCCAGTGGTGTCGTCGCGGATTCCGCAGATACCCCGGCCGCAGGCTCGGCCCCCATTGCCGTGGGTGATCAGGTGTTCATTCCTGGTTCATACAGTTTTCAGGGGGTCCGAAATATTTTCGGCGGTGCTGGGTCTCGTTTGATTGTTCCGCATGACCGCGTCGTGCGTGTC
>Ga0114979_10001237_pt1 | contig 17126 bp, 17 predicted proteins | sample S_140625_EF_Meta_FD_87315 | JGI IMG/M metagenome (GOLD analysis project Ga0114979, IMG submission 87315) | Freshwater microbial communities from Lake Simoncouche, Canada to study carbon cycling - S_140625_EF_MetaG | ecosystem: Environmental > Aquatic > Freshwater > Lake | place: Lake...
GCTGCTAGCGCTTGCCCTGCTGCTAGCGCTTGCCCTGCTGCTAGCGCTTGCCCTGCTGCTAGCGCTTGCCCTGCTGCTAGCGCTTGCCCTGCTGCTAGCGCTTGCCCTGCTGCTAGCGCTTGCGCTCTTGCTCGTCTTTCCTCTCTTGCTTTTTCATCTTGTGCTTTCTCTTCCGCGATCTTGCGTTCGAATTCTGCGGTGCGATCTTGAAGCATTTTCATAAGTCTCGCAACTTCATCTTCTGATACAGAAGAATTTGTTAGATGGGTCGGAGGAGGGGCGATTGTTGATTTGGTGCAAGTCTTTTGGTGTTTTTCCAAGATGGATTTGTGTACATATTCTTTCCCACAAGCGCATTTATGTTTATTGGTTGATTGCTGTGTTATTGATGTTGTTATAGGTTCGGTTACTGAAGCTATCGCTTCGGTCGCTATCGCTTCGGTCGCTATCGCTTCGGTCGCTATCGCTTGCACTAGTCTTTTATGTTTTGCTGTTCCAATATGTCTTTCGTAATCTTTTTTATTAAATCCTCTATATTTACAAGGCTCGCATGCGTATTTGTTTGCGGTGTTCATTACATTGATTTATAATAATTTATCTAAATTGTTTCCAAGATTGTTATTTTTTATATTTAGACTATTTGCTTTATATACAACACTGATAAAGATTTTTCTATTATTTCATTTTACACCTCCAGTTGTGTAAAACTCTTCATTTCTTTTTTTATTTATTGTATTACAATTGTATTAATATTGCTCTATATTTCGATTTAATTTTATCATTATTATATATAATGGTCAATCGTCGATACCGTTCTTCTAAAAACTTGCGCCGATCAAAATCGACACGTAAGTCTAAAAATAACAGGAGGACTCGTGTGACGCGTTTGCGTGGGGGTGGTTATTGTCAAAGTGAAATATGCCCCAAGGGGGGGTCACACACTTGCGCACCTCTTTCTGGAAAAACCTGTTCAAAATGTGGCTGCCTCTACCCGTCTAATCCCGGCATGTGGTTACAATAAATATTGTTTTTGCAGATTTGCGAAAGGGGTTTGTTCCAAGATATTCTGTAATGTCTTTCATTCGGGCTTTGCGCACTGGGTTGCGACCGGCTTTGCGAAAGTGGTTACACGATGATCCAGGACCCTCACCCGACCACTCTTTAAGCCCTCTTTCCATAATATTATTTACGTCGTATCAAAAATAATATTCACCACTGCATATATGCAGCCAATGCTAACGAGAAATGAGTGGGATATCAAACTGGTAGTCACACCGTGTATTTACAGTGTTTTCCAAGACCCAATTCGCTAATTTCGATTCAAAACCCGATGATCTGAATATTCTACGCCAGACCATTGCGCCAGACTATTGCGCGATAAATCGGATCCCCCTTTTTATATAGGTTTTCGATAAACAATTATTCACCATTGCATATATGCAGCTAACACAACGGGAAATGAGTGGGATATTGAACTGGTAGTCACACCGTGGATTCGAGGGTTTTCCAAGACCTTAATGTCTTATTTTACGCTTAGTTTTTCGACTTTTTCTTTTACGTCTACGTTTTGATTTCTTTCCTCCGCTACCGTGATAATCTCCTTTTATCGAAATTGCTTCAGGAGATTCGGATAAGGCTTTGTTAACTTGTTTATTAATATCATAAGCGGTTAAAGCCCCTTTTGCGAAATTTCTAGCCGCAATATTTCCGCTTCCAGGAGAAACTCTATCCAACGCGTCAAGCTTTGCCTTAAACTCACGTGCAAACGCGGCTTTGTCGTCAGGTAAATTTGCAATAATTGCATTGTCATCAGCTCCCATGGTCTCTACATATCTTTGGGCTAACCAACCTTTGAATCCGTCTGGATAAATTTTACCATGAAGATCCGGGTTGGGGGCTAAATTGCTTGCTATAGTTCCAATATAATGAGTATGTGGGTTATATGTAGCATAGCTTCTTGTTTGGTTGTTTACACCGATGAACATTTAAAATGGGACAAACCGCTTAGAGCGGTTTGCCTTTTAATTGATTTATCGGTGTAAACTATATAATTATTAACCGACGACCTGATACCCATTGAACCAAGAAATGGTAGAAAGCCTTATAAAAATATACCGTCTATCTGGAACCCGGCGATTTGTTCCAAGATTCGATCTTGGACAAAAGGTTTATTCTTAACGGGAAATGAGTGACATATCGGGAAATGAGTGGGATATCGAATTCCGAGTCACAGTGCAATTATGCTAACAAAAAATACATTATATACAGATTTTATTCACTCCCTGCGTCTAAGCCTCTTCATCGGCATCCTCCTCGTCGTCTCCAGGCTCGTCGAAACAGTCTTGTTCATCATCTCCGATCTCATACACCGCGAGCTCGTGAGTTCCCTTCTCCACAAACTGGGTAGTATACCACTGAACGAAATCGCTCATGGTCGCGAAATCGGCTGCCGGATCGAGATGCTCAAAGAATCCCATGTTATACTGGGGATCCCACTCGTTGATCTGCTGCCAAAGATCGCTTGGGTTGGATGCTTCGACGACGAAGTTCTCATCATCTGAACTGGTGATCTGATAACGCTTGACTGAACCCTCGGCGGCTGCTTGGGACGCAACGGTCTCAAAGAACTGCTGCTCAAAGACGGACTCGGAAAGGCTGAAGACGGACATTTTGAAAGAACTGGTTTGGGTGTTTGGGTTGTTGGATTCAATATTTCCAAGACCCGTTTCAATTTTCTTTTCAAATCTGGGGTTTTTACTCTCCCTATAAAATATTTTTGTTCCCTTAAATCACATAGTTTTTCGCTCTTTCCTGCTTCGCTTGTTCCAAGATTCACCAAATATAATATCATTAAAACCATTAGTTTATAACATAAATATAATCAACACCACCTTGGAAATAATGGACCAGACTTCCCTTCTATTACTTTGCGGGGAAAGACTGTCGGGATTCGATTGAGAACAAAGACCCACAGTTTCGCGCCACTTTCTCGTAAACTTATCCCGCAAGCCTGGACCCCCAGAATCGGACCTTTTCGACAAAAAATGCAATATATACAGTATCATACACCCTATTGTTTATTGTCTGCATATCGGACATCGCCTGCATCTTGGAGCGCATTGAATACATACATTATGGCATCGGAATTTGACGGTCTCGTCTCCGAAATTGACGGTCTTGATAGCGAGAGTATGGAACTCCAGTGCATTGAGACAACACGGGCAATCTGGGTCTTTTTCGATTTGCTCTTCAATGGTCGCGCGATTTTGCTCGATCAATTCCGTTCTCGTTTTCCTTGAGAGCTTCTCAAAGAAAGCGGATTTCTCTCTCTCGAGCGCGCTCGGTATGGATTCCAGTGTCGTCTTATTGACACCAAGCCAATAGTCGCGCAACATGACGGCTTGACGCAACCTCTTCTGATGTCCCTTGATTTCCGTATCCTTCTGAATGATCTCCTTTTTCAGTCTGGCGATCAGAGACCTTCGTTGCATTCTTGGATTCTCCGTCGTCAGTTTCGTCTCCATCTCCGCGTATTCCGGTGAATGGATGATCACCTTCTTTCGCGCTTCAATGGCAGACTCATGCAGTCTCACCATTCCAATATAGCCCTTCAAGTATGATAACGTCATATTCAGATCATTGCATTTCCGCCGCGAAAGGAAGTCGGAGTCCTTCAGTTTCCCCAAGAGTTTCGCTTTGTTCGCCCAAACCTTGGGATTGAACCCGTCGATGATCGATTGCAGTCCCTCGACCACCAATCTCTCTTCTTCGGTGAACTTTGGTATTTCGCGTATCGGATCAGCGATCGGAACTCTTTCTGTTTGACTGACGACCTTCGTTGAAGAGCGTTTCAAGCGGATTGGATATGCCACCTCAATGGGTTTCTTCGCTCTTGACAGTCTTTCTTGGTGCAATTCATTCAACAGAGTATTCATTTTGCATGGGGATATTGACCCCGGTCAATTTTTTCAAGCCTTTCAATTTTTTCACCAACTTCAACTTCAACTTCAACGGATCTCTTCAAAACGATCATTCTCAACGGATCTTTCCAACTCCCTTCAAAACGACCATTCTCAACGGATCTTTTTTTCCAAATTTTCAAAACGACCCAGATAAAATTGATTTGCTTTTTTTCGATCAGTTTCAAGATAAATTACCCAAACCAACCAGTTTGAATCCCAAAATGTCCGCCATCGAGATCTCCAACGTCGCCGCTTCCGCTCCCCTCGAGAAGAAGCCACGTGCTCCAAGGAAGCCCACGCTCCCTGCCAAGTATCAGAAGTTCATGACCTTCGGTTTCTCCTTATTGCGCAGTCTTCAAGAGTCTGGCGTCCTCTCTGACGAGGCACTCGAGTCTTCCTTCTCTTCTCAGTTGAAGCTCTTCGGCGCTCTCGACGACCAGACCGCCTTCTACCAGGCGTTCTTGGATGGTTGCTCCGCGCAGACCAAGGTCATGAAGAAGTTTGTCGCTGATCGCAACAAGCCTCCTCGTAAGACTCGTGCCAAGAAGGAGCAAGATCCCAATGCTCCCAAGAAGGAACGCAAGCCTCGTTCTAAGAAGGAGACCACTGTCGTCAGTGATGCCGCTGCTAATGTCATCGCCGAGTTGACGTCCGCTGCGCTCGCCCCTGAACCTTCCGTTCCTGCCACGGAGACCAAGCCCAAGGCTAAGCCTGGACGCAAGCCCAAGGCTGCTTCCACTGCTACTACTACTGCCAACCCCGTCGATACTATCCCTCCTTCTATTACCACCGTCTCTTCTACTGACGCCAAGCCCAAGGCTAAGGCTGGACGCAAGCCCAAGGCTGCTCCTACTCCCGCTCCTACTCCCGCTACCACCACCACCACCGCTGATAGCGATGATGATGACGACGGTGAAACCATCCTCACCCGCGAAACTATCGTCGATGGCACTCCTTTCCTCATCGACCAACACAACAACCTCTATGACCCCGCCTCACATGCCTTCGTCCGACAAATCTAAACTTAATCCCTTTCAAAAAAAACTTGTATTTATTGTCACTTTGTTTTTTTCCTTTTCTTTCTCTAATAGTGCTCTTTTCTTTTTGTTCTTCTTTTATATCGCCAATGGGTGACTCTTGGTTAGATCATTATTTCGTGAAATTTGCAGGAAGTCCGTCTAATTCCCACAATAAACTGCTTGGGGGTGCTTGATTTTCGTCATAGCCCGTTTTAGCGCCTACTAATTGCGTAACTCTTTTCACTACACCTCTACGCGATTTAGTATGAATCCATGGTTGTAAACATACATGCGTTGATTCGGAGCCATAATCTAATTTTACACGCGTGCATATTGTATATTTATCGCCATGTTTTGTTAATTTCCATATTTTTCTCGATCCTTTATATGAATCTTTTGGCTTATCATGCAAGTTCAAGCTTTCGTCTAAATTTGACGATTTATTATGAGATATTATGCATTTATTGTTTTCGTTGCATATTAATACACCTTTCTTACCAGTTTCATCCGTCTTTGCATATAAATTCCATTTCTCGCTCCCATCGTAGTCCCATAGCGTCGTATCATCTTTATAAGAATATGCTGATATATACTTCTTGTTCTTGGGTGAATCACTAAATATCGAGTGTTTTAATGCCACTCCTCTTGCTTCCGTCGGACCCGGAATTGCAGTTGGTTGTGGCTGTGGCTGTGGCTGCGGCTGTGGCTGCGGTTGGGGCTGCGATTTGTTATATTTTGAATTGTTAAACTCGTTAGTGGAATAATAAGCTTCAAAATTATTGGCGGTTCCAATAACAATTAATGTTGCGATATCATCTGGACCCTTTTTTATGCAGTTGTTAGCAAACTCATATTTAGTTAGCGCTTGAACTATACCGTAATTATTTAAATCTAATTTGGTATAATCATTCAAATTTTCTATGTTCCACTGTCCCTCATCGTATGGAACTTTCAACCCCTCTTTTAAAATTAATAAATATTCAAACCCTTTATAAATGATAACAACTATTAAAATAAAAAATAATAATACACCAATTTTAATTCTCATTATAATTACGTTATATATTTTACCAAATATTCATCAACCCATCGTTCATTCGATTTACAAATTTATATAATCTCGTTTTATCAATGAGTTTAATTTGGTCTAAAATTCTTCCCTTTTCGTATTTTTCACCCATTAATTGCGCAATTAATCGTTGAAATTCGCTTATTATATTAAATTCGTTTTCTACATTTTTTTCTTCGGCATCTTCATTCGTCAAAAATAAATATCTACCATTTATTTTATAAATGTTTCTCTCGCTCAGACCGGTTATTTTAATATTTAAAAAATCAATATATGATAATTGAATATATATATCTTTTACTATGTTTTCTAAATCAATATATCGCAATCCAGATTTAAAATCAAAAATGCCACGAGTTGTTCCTATATATTGGTTTAAAACTTCATCAAGAGACGTAATTTTGGTTTGAGATTTTCGTTTCAATTGAATTCGAATAATATTATCCTGACTTTCCAATAACGATTTCTCAACAGAATTTATTAAACCTTCTGCGTTTTTATTAAATGTATCAGTGCGCGAATTTACAAATTCTTCGCTTTTATCAATAATGTCGTTCACAATTGATTTATTCCCGCCATTTTTTATGCCATTATCTTTATTACTGTCGACTACTTCTAAATCAAGCAATGAAAAAAAATCGGAATTATATATCGTGTCTAATCCCGCTTTTTTTTCTATTTCAATAACAATAATAGATCCCTCCTCTGTTATTTTTACCATTATATAAATCGTTTATATATTTACACCCACTTCTTTAACTCAAGTTTGCTCGAAATGTAGCATCCCAGCATAACCCACATGGCTCTTGATGTCAAAGAACCGTTATATATAACCCATCCGAGCGCCTCGCAATGTGGAGACGGAACGAGAAACGCAGCCATAACAAATCCTTTCACCGAAAGCGGTGCACATACCATTGAATACAAATGCACCGAAGTGTAATGTATAACTGCCCAAATAAAATATATCGACAAGCAATTCAACGCCGGACGAATAAAACTATAATGTTTCTGAAACCCTTCATACAACATCTTTCCAGTGAACATTGATCTACTAAATGCGTTCGTTTTGTTGTTATTAATAAAACAACAAAACGCAGAATCAATTTTCTAATTCACAGCAACCGACCTATTCGTTAAATCGCGTTCCAATTCGTCCAATAATAATTCAGAAATAGCAGGCAAATCTACATGAGATTCCCACAAATATCGGCAAAATGCCCATTTATGCACATAATTGTCTGGATATAGATGTGCGTATTTATTAGACTGTAACACTTCCTTTTGAAAAGACGGCATTAAATCGTGATATATCTTCGGAAAAACATATGCTAACTGAACACTCGAGTTTACTGGCGAACGATTATTATTAATAAATGAATGATTCGACGACGGAACATGTTTGCATAAATCTTTAAGCAATGGAGGATAATGATAGTTATACTTCCATCTCCAATCAGGGCAATCGACTGTATAATATTTAAAAACCCACTCCAAACCCTCTAAATAATTTTTACACAAAGACTCGATATTGGAATCGTGAAACAGAGACTTATAATATCTCTTTTCCCAACCTTTTTCGCTTGGACATATGTATTGTTCTTCCGCTCTATATATAACCGGGACGCTTTGCATAGTAAAATCTCGATCCTCTTCTTTTTCTATTTGCCAAGTGCGTTTATCCCATTTTTCTCGAACTCCATATTCCTGGACAATATATTCGTGTTCATTTTTTGCCATGGCTTCAATAAACACTCGCATCCATTTCCATTCTATTTGTTTCGTAATAGGAGAAATTAAAAATCGATCTGGTTTGGAGCCTATTTGATTTCTATAATTATCGAGTAATACCTGCATTCCATGCGTTCGAATGTTTAAGCTTGGAAAATGCGGTAAAAAATCATTACCAAGAAAAAAACATAACATTACGTAATCATATATGCGCGCTTTGTCTACATTTACACAGCGCATCTCAGTAACTATAGATCGAGATAGTTGAACTATATCCATAAAACAACATGAATTTGCTTCAGTTGAAGAATTATCAGATAGGCACTTCAAGCTTTTAGCAAATTCAGGCGCTTCTCTAAAAATATAGAATTCTTTGAACAATTCACAATGAAAGATGGATAACATGATTAAATCGGAATCCAGTCCATAAACAAATCCCGTATCTTCTGGATCTATTTTTTGTTTACGAATATACTGAAACATTTTATGCTCTCCCTCACCTTCTTCGTTTGAAGTTGAAACGATTATATCAAGCCCGGAATCATCCTTCGCGAAATGTCGAGTCAAACTATCAGACATCTTTTTCATGAATGCCGTCCCTGGAGTAATATTGGCAGTTGACCACCCAGAAGAATTATTCCCTACATTTTTATATCTTCGACTACGCTGCTGTTCCATTTTAGAAAGCGGAGCAACACCATCAAACGCTATATACACCGTTTTACACGGGTTAATTAAATCAATAAAATATTCTATTTTGGAAATAATTAAATCAATCAATCCATCCTCGTAAGAAGATAAAGGTTCAAAATAAGAAAAATTGCGAACTATATCATAGATAATAGAATTACAATCCATATAAAGGTGATCAAAGATTACGCCACTTGATCTCAGAAGTGATAATTTTCGTATAATATTCGGATAATTGTTAATAATATACGAAAAATAACTAGGTATGCCCATTATGTCTATATATATTGAGGTGAAACGTTTATATCATTTTTATTGAATAAATTAATATGGATACATATCCTATATATAGGTAAAACTAGACTATGTTATCTAAAAAATCTAAATCTGACACTACTTCAATCAAAATAAAACAAGAGGTTCAGACTATGAACCATAATATTGAAAATCTTCAAGCGTTTATTGGTGAAAAAGTATCGAAAATCTATGACATCATACAGAATACTATATTATCAATTCAGCGTTACAAACTTCTAGACATATTTAGTAATAGTGATATAATTTCAGCCTTGGATACATTAGACGATTTATATAAAAAGGCAACTATTCTTACTTCTAAAAAAATTACAAATCTATCAGAAATGGACCTAATTATTTCAGATTTACAGTTCATTTTCGATAGACTATCCATAGTCATATTTAATTATGGAACTAAGAATATTAATGATATTTTTTACGTAACTTGTGGAAGCGATTTTAATATTAAAGATAAATTATCCGAAGAACTACAGGCTAAATTTGATTTATTTAAATATGTATCGTTTATTGGATACAAAATAATAAATTACAAAACCAAATCAGACTCGAATTCGATATCTCTATGTTCTGATAAAATAACCGAACATAGTATTATTATTGAAAATTCCAACCAATTAGAATGTTACGATCCAACCGCAATAAGTAGATCGTTTCATCATTCTATTTTTGGAGTGCGAATTGTAATCAAAAATGAAAAAGAGGGAAAGGCTTTAATATTATCAGGGTCGGTTGAAGATATATCTATCGAATGGTTATCCGAGAATAAATACATAAAAGCGCGAAAAAGCGAAATAATGCAACTAGCTTGCCAAAATGGCGATCAAGATATCGTTGACGCCGTCATTCTTAATCGTCTTATCGAATCTTTCACATTAAAAGACATTCTGGTTTACGGAAAGAATGATATTTATAAAAAATACATTACTTTGATGAAAGATATTCATTTCGTAAAATCTAGCAGAATAGATACGTTGATAAAATATTTTACAGACATGGACGTCATCCATCAACGCAAAATGATAATCAATCTATTAATTTATAACAAAGACTTGGAAGTTCAATATATATCTTATATGTTATACGATTTAATATCTTCCACTGGCAATGACACGCAATCTATCGATTCAATAGAACAAAAAATAATATACGACAGTTTCCCTTGGAAGATAAAAATGTTTTTTAAAGAGGCTATGAAAAACACAATACAATATTCGCAAGAGGCATTAAACAAAAGTGATAATAATCGCGTTTCATTAGAACAGCAAATTATATTAATGCGAACATCGGATTCCATAAAAGACCGTGCAGTTGCAAAATTAAAGGAAATAAAAGGGAAACCCGACGATCAAGGGAATAAGGCAAAACAATACTTGGAAGGATTACTTAGAATCCCATTTGGCATATATAGAGAAGAGCCTATTCTAAAAACAGTGAGAAAAATAAATGAGGACTTTACCGAATTCGCAAATGTAAATAATGTATCCGTTATTAAAAAAAATAAATACACTACGTTTGAAATATCAAAATACATACGTGAATTTGAGGCGCTTAATAATCCGAAAATAATATCGTTCATGAAGACTTATATTCAAGGGTTAACTAAACAGTCTCTTATGGCAGCAATAAAGTGCATAGAGACTGCCAAAAAGACTAAATTATTAACTAATTCTCAAACGAAACCTCAGCTGATTGAAATAATAACTAAATTCTTGGATAGTTCGGGCTCGATGGACAGTAAAATATGTAAAAAAATAACGGCAATTGGAGGAACGATAGCAAACAACCCAATAAATCAATTTGATTCAGCAAACTCCATAAAAAACAAAATCAAAGATCTTGGAAACGATATGACAAACATTACGCACATCTTGGACCACTCCATATATGGACACAATCATGCTAAAAACCAAATACTTAAAATAATATCTCAATGGATCAATGGCGAACAATCAGGATACTGTTTCGGTTTTGAAGGTTCTCCGGGCGTAGGAAAAACGTCGCTCGCTAAACGTGGACTTGCTAAATGTCTCCAAGGCGAAACGGGCGAACCCAGACCGTTTGCATTTATTGCATTAGGAGGATCATGTAATGGATCGACCTTGGAAGGTCATAACTATACATACGTCAACGCTCAATGGGGGAAAATCGTTGATATTCTCATGGAAACTAAATGTATGAACCCTATTATTTATATCGACGAATTAGATAAGGTAAGCAAAACGGAACAAGGTCGCGAAATTATAGGCATATTAACACATATGATTGATTACACTCAAAACGACGAATTCCAAGATAAATATTTTAGTGGTGTTCCCGTTGATCTATCCAAAGCCCTATTTATATTTTCTTATAATGACCCAGAGCAAATTGACCGCATTCTCTTGGATCGAATTCATCGTATTAAATTTGATAATTTATCAGCCGACGATAAACACGTTATTGTCAATAACTTTATTTTACCAGAAATAAATCGCAAAATGGGGTTTGAAAACATAGTAGAATTACCAAAAGAAACCATTGATTACATTATTGAATTCTATACAATGGAATCAGGAATACGCAAATTAAAAGAAATATTATTCGATTTATACGGCGAGATAAATATTGAGCTACTTCAGAGCGGAGGAGATAATGCGTCAAATATAACTATACCCATTCGCGTAAACGTGGAATATTTAGGTAAAAAGTATTTAAAAAAATACAAACGCATTCACGAGAAACTCATTCATTCGGATTCTAAAGTCGGTGTAATAAACGGACTGTGGGCAAATGCTCTTGGAAAAGGCGGAATTATACCCATCGAAACGTCATTTTTCCCTTCATCTACATTCTTGGATTTGAAACTAACCGGTTTACAAGGAGATGTAATGAAGGAGAGTATGAATATTGCAAAAACGTTGGCATGGACGCTTACGCCCGACGAAACCAAGAAAGCGCTAATGGAAAAATTCGAATCCACTAAAAACCAAGGCTTGCATATCCATTGTCCGGAAGGAGCAGTTTCTAAGGACGGACCCTCCGCAGGAGGAGCTATTACTTTATCCATATATAGCCTCTTCAATAATATTAAAATTTCAAACACCGTAGCAATTACGGGCGAAATAAATTTACAAGGCAACATAACAGCGATTGGAGGTCTGGATATAAAAATAATGGGCGGAATACGTGCAGGAGTAAAAACATTTATGTATCCAAAAGATAATCAACAGGACTTCGACGATTGCTACACAAACCACAAGGACTTTTTCGAAGACCGAGGTATAAAGTTTCACTGTGTCTCTCAAATCCAAGATGTATTTCAATACGTATATGTATACACCGATTAACATTTCTCCAACTTCGTAATGAACGTGTGAAGTTCACACGCTTTGCGTGCATCTTAATTAATTTATCGGTAACGTTTCCTTTTTAATGTTCAAAGGTCTAAAAATTATCGCTTACAAATTTCTATACATATTATAATATCATGGATTTAAACATTGTTAACATTGCATATTTATTTTTTAGACTCGCGCCGTTTATTATTGTTAGTTATTTCACGCTTCAGTCTATATTTAATCAAGATTTAAAGGGTCTTATATATTTAGTAGGATTAGTAATCGCAACGGTTTTTACTATTGTAATCGGAAACATTATTCCGCAGCCTGATCAGTTATTATCAGGAACAGGAGACAAATATTCAAAATTAAAATGCAATACTTTAACTCTTGGTTCAAATGAACCATTATCCAGATTGCCATTAAGTCAAAGCACATTTGGTTATACATTGGCTTATTTATCATATTTCATAGGCATTAATAATTTAACGACTCAAAATATACCCATTTTTGTGATATTCCCAATATTAATTGTAGCAGACATATTTTGGAGTGTATCGAACGGATGCTCATCAAATGAATTATTATTATCCGCTCTTATTATTGGAGGTGCAGTGGGTTCTTTATGGGGTCTTATTATAGATTCGACGAATATGTCAAGTTTAACTTATTATAGCGGTGTTAGCAATAGTGAAGTATGTTCTCAACCCAAACGCAGTCTGTATAGATGCAGATCGGTGAAAAAAAACGCTGCCTCTTCTTAATTTCATTTCAAATAACACTATTGTGAAATGAAAACCTTATTATATATTGAAATGCACCATATTTGATGTAAACCAGGCGCGAATATTAGTAATAGAAGTTGATCTATATAAAAAATTAACACTGAGTTTCGAAGAAGACGAGGATTTATCGTAAGCCTGAAAGAAATTTTGAATAATAGCAACTGTATTCGCTAACGCATATTTGCTATTTAGTTCGGACTGGGAAAATAAAGGAAAGTTTTTCTTAGTGTTTACCGAATTATGGAATCGAAACAGCATATCCTTCAAATCTTGTTTTGTTACGATAGTATCAAAATTAATATTATTCAAATATCTAGTCGCATGAGCGGCGCATTCCGGGCATGGTAAATTGATACAAATGGTTAAAATTATATTCAATAACTCTTTTCGAATTAAAGGAAATGTATCCTCTCTAACCTTTTCAGCAAGGGTATGAAATAAATACCACGTTGGCGCGCCCCAGGTAATTCTACCGGATTGTTCTTTTTTTATTATTTCTTTTTCAGATTCAGTCAGATCTTTCGATGTATTGTTTTGATTGACTACACTTGGAATTAAAAATCGAACAGACGAAGTGTTTCCGGTTTTAGATGAATATTGCATTTTCATTTTTGTATATAGTTTCAATCATAAAAAAATATAAAATTATAACAGCATTATATATATATATAACATGGACCAGAAAGAACATCTTATTAAAAATATAAAGGATTGGGTAAGGATTGATAATGAAATAAGAACACTTCAAAAAGAGCTAGCTTCGCGAAAAACCGAAAAGAAAAATATATCGAATTCGCTTATTGAAGTTATGAAAAAGAACGAAATAGATTGTTTCGATACCAAAAGTGACGGGCAAATCTTATACTCCAAGAAAAACGTCAAAAAACCGATTACGAAAAAAATTCTGCTAAATATATTATCTAATTATTATCAGGGTAACTCGACTAAAGCCGAGGAGGTTAATAATTACATTTTAGAGAATCGCGAGGTTACAGTAAAAGAGACCATTTTAAGAAAGTTTAGCGATTGACATTATTACACCAATCCAAATTCGGGGATTTTATATTTGGCACCGTCTTTGACATACTTGGCTACAATGCGCGGATTTTGCTTACCTTCAATAATATCTTCTGTTTTATAAACGTTATTCGACTTGTCAACGTAATAAACTATCCCCATTATTTCTTCTGCGAAAACATCCACTTTTTGGATAACGCCTGAAGATGCTAGATCTGAATCATCGCGTTGAATAGTGCCGTGAGGAGTTCCTTTAAAATGTGTTCCGCAATATTCACTTCCATCTTTGCATCTGCGCGTGCATTGTTCTCCATTTGCGCGCTTCGCTGCGCACCTATTTTGAACTGGTATGGCGTTTTTAATACGCTTTCGCTTAATGAAATCATCTTTTTGTAATGATAGGCGTTCATAATCATAAACGAACTCCATAAGTTCCGCGGACTTTCGTTTATCATCAAACGACAATTCTATTATTTTATTACGAATTTCATCCTTGAATTTCGTAATATGCTCTTCGATTTTTGCATTGACACGCTTTTCCATAGTTTTGTTTATGTTATTTATGGTTATTAATTCATGATTCAATTTTGTTATCAATTAATCCCACCTTTCCGGTCTCAATTTAGTCCCTCCATCGTAAGGAACGGCGTGTCCATTATCCAGCATCCATTTATTGATATGTTCTCCTTCATAGTAAACGTCCGCCAATAATCGACCGTACTTTTCAATAGATACGTTTTCCAAGAATACAATTTTGCCCAATATTTTTTCCGATAATATATTTCTCACTAGTTCGGCTTCTTCCTTTTCAGCCATAGAATGCGCTTTTATTTCAGCACAATCAATTCCGGCTAGTCTCACTGAAAACCGAAACATCTGAGAACCATTAGGTAGTCGAGACGCAATTGTGATAGTGTCTCCATCGTATACTTTCACTACTTTTCCATAAGAAATAGGAGGAACGTATTTTTCGGTATCCTTATAATCCACCCGATTTAAAACTATTTCAATTGCTGGAGGTATCGAATGCTTCGGATTATTATTTGGTTGTCGTCGAACGAGTCGTGATATTATTCCACATAAACAGTAAAAACATTTAGTGATACTTGACATGCTCTGAGATATGATGCCAATTTATGTTTATATGCATTTTGCATAACAAAATAAACCATCTTACAAAAATTGATTCGTTTGAGAACCTCTTTATAAACAACAACATCAATAATCAAAATGAATCTCTTCATCCTATCGTTAGATTTCCAAGAATGCGCACAATATATGTTCGATAAACATGTCAGCAAGATCTTGCTAGAAGCCGTTCAAATGCTTTGTTCGGCAATACAATTGGTTGATCCCGAAAATGAAATAAACAAACAAATTTCACTATATAAAATATCACACAAAAATCATCCTGTTACTATATGGATGCGCGAATCATTAGATAATTATTTATGGACTCTCGATTTAGTTGAAGCTATGCACACTGAATGGAAATTTCGTTATGATCATCCTCCCGATAAAATGCATAAATCCTATATAGTCGCAAAATATCTAAGAAAATATGCTCCATCCGCGGATAAATTTCCATCGACGGGTCTTACAAAATTTGCACTTGCTATGCCCATTGAATGCAAACTAGATGATCCCATTGAATCATATAGATTATATTATCAAACGCCAGACAAGCAGAGAATAGCATCATGGAAAAAAAGAGAGAAACCTACATGGTATAATTTATCCAAATAACTGCTTCGCTTCATCTAAAACATCTGATACACGCGCTTAAATAGTTCCTGAGCTTCGATGCACGCCTCGCGTAAAATCTGACGCACACTATTTTTGTCTGCCGGCTTTTCGAAAGCTACACGAACGGTGCTATCGTCATTATGAGGATGGAACTTCTTGAATCCGCAAAACGATAACACCTTATCGCCTTGGTAATGCCTCTCATATAAAATATACTCCAAGACTTTACCTATCGTATAATCCTCGTTTTCAATCAAGACGTCGAAACAATAATCCATCGTCGTCTCGCTATTGAAAATCGGGATCGTATCCGAATCAATGCCCTGAATCATATCAATGAACCGGTTTTGCAAAACGGCGCATCCTTTTTGCACGAGCTCTTTGTTTTCATAAACGCCCGCGGTCTGCAAAACATAATCAAAGCTATTTTCGACGTATTGACGCTGTGCATCCAACAAATAATAATTGCGTTTCTGGAACTCGATCTCAGAATTGGTTTGTCCCTCGGACTTGAGCTTCGCTTCTTGCGTTTCCCAAGCCTCGGTGATTTTCGCCGAATCGAGACTGTTTCCATAAGCGCATTTGGAAACCACATTATACATACTATTATATTTCGCCGTGCTTACAGAGAATTCAGCGGTTAATGTCAACTGTTCTCCGGGTATGGTATCGCTAATCTTCGGTCTTAGACGAGCGAAATCGATAAAATAGTTTGTAATGGAATTGGGAGGAAATATCTTGCGCGTTTCCTCTTTGGTCAAGTAATTCCCCGACTCCTTATTTTTGATCTTGAATTGTTCCGTGGTAACATACATCAAATTATCGGTTTCGTTTTTCACGTCGACGTCTAAAATATACTTATTGGGGAAATCCACGAGATCCTTGGTATGAATCGGAATACAACTTAGGCGATGCTTCAGAATCTCGTTATGAAGACGCCCTGTATTCACGGTAATATTACACTTGTTTGTCTCGAATGAATCCGTCATAATGACCACACTCGGAATATCTGATAGAATCGTTCGACGCAGCGCGTTTGCGAAACAAACGTCGATTCCCGAGAGCGTAAACTTGAAGATATCTCCATCTTCGGCAATTTGCGAAATCTTAGGGTCCATTTTTGTTGTTACTATTATATTAGGGTCTTATTTTTAAATCAATTTTCTCGTAATCATATTTTTGTTACACTAAGCGCGGAAGCGCGTACTCATTAAAAAAATGCGTTCGTTCTCTAGGCGTTAGTAAACCCCATAGCATCTTAGTTTTATTCCCAATATTTCTAAATCCAGTTATTATTTGATGAACGCGTTGCGTGTTTGCATTTCGGAGATCGAACCGGCGTTTCATAACGTCATATAAAACGCGAGGCGGCGACAATAATCGAAGAATATCCATATGCAAAATATTTGCTCCATATCGAGTTCCGTATATTCCAGTATATATTTGGACGATCTGAGGAAACGACGTTTTGA
>Ga0114979_10001239_pt1 | contig 17109 bp, 17 predicted proteins | sample S_140625_EF_Meta_FD_87315 | JGI IMG/M metagenome (GOLD analysis project Ga0114979, IMG submission 87315) | Freshwater microbial communities from Lake Simoncouche, Canada to study carbon cycling - S_140625_EF_MetaG | ecosystem: Environmental > Aquatic > Freshwater > Lake | place: Lake...
GAATGTTTTTACCCAGAAAACCAGCCGCCTTGGCTTCTGCCAACGCTGTCTCGAGAATCTTCCAGCCTTCCGTAAATTCACATCGGATATACAAGTAGGCCAGCTTCACCCCGTTGGCGAAGCAGCTCAGGATCATACCCTCAATCAGCTGATGGGGATCCTTATAGATAATTTGCCGGTCTTTGAAAGTTCCAGGCTCGGATTCATCCGCATTACAGATCAGATAGATGGGCTTCGTCACCTTCGCTGGATCGATAAAACTCCACTTCGTCCCCGTCGGGAAACCTGCCCCGCCTCTTCCACGGAGTTGACTCTTTTTTACCTCTTCCCGAATCCCCGCTGGCCCCATGGCCAGTCCCTTTTTCAACATCTCGTATCCCCCGTGTTTCTGATAACAGGCGATATCCCGACTATATCCTGGGGCATCGATATGTTTAAAAACGAGTCGATGTTGAGAAATCGCCATAGAAAGCCTCAGCGACAACCTGCGACCAGATCAGAAGCACGTTTTTCGTCCACTTTCTCGTAAAACTCGTCGTTGCGTAAAACGACCGGTGCAGTGCCGCACGAGGCCAAGCATTCGGAATACTCCAAGGAAAACATTCCATCTTCACTGACCATCGCTCCCTCATGGCCGTCCGACTTTAGGTTCATCAGTTTTTGTAAAGCTGCAAAGGTCTTCCCTGCACCCCCCAGCGCACAAGGCAGAGTTCGGCAAACCCTGAAATGAAACTTGCCGTAAGGCTTCTGCCGAAACCACGGATAGAAAGTCACGAGTTCAAGAACTTGAATTTCCTGAAGGGAGAGCTTTTTCGCAATCCACTCCACACCTCGTGGGCCGATATAACCAAAAGTCTCCTGCCAAAGATGAAGGAGAGGAAGGACGGCACTCCGTTTCGAAACCGGATACCGTGAAACTAGTTCATCCGACTGTTTTTCAAAGGCTGGTGTGACCTCACCATTTTCAGGCCCAACGCAGTTCTCCGTTCCTGCATGAAGAGGCGCACTCATCGATCACACTCCCCCATCACGAAATCAAAACTTCCCAAAATAGCTGGGACATCACTGACGGTGTGACCAGGCAGCAGATGATTCAAAATACTCAAGTTGGCGAAAGAAGGGGCACGAATCTTGAGTCGATGAGGGACGCCCCCTCCATGACTGTTCAGGTAGAAGCCCAACTCCCCTTTCGGGTTTTCTGCCCCGAAATAGATTTCACCAACAGGTGCATCGGGACCTTGGGTGACCACCAAGAACTGATGAATCAGCTCTTCCATCTTGGTCAGTACTTTATCTTTGGAAGGCAAAACATTCTTCGAGTCGTGCACCTGCCAGGCCCCGCCCGGCATTTTTGCGATGGCTTGACGTAAAATCAAAACGCTTTGCCTCATCTCCTCCATCCGAACGGCAAAGCGGTCATAACAGTCCCCAGTTGAACCAACCGGTACTTCGAAATCATAACTTTCGTAATCTAAGTAAGGGAAAGCCCGACGGACGTCATAGTCGTTCCCAGAACCGCGGAGATTCGGCCCAGTCAGACCGAAATCCAACGCAATATCCGCTGGGATGATCCCGAGATCCTTTGTCCGATCCACAAAGATGCGATTGCGGTTGAGCATATTTGCAAACTCATCCAGACGAGCTGGAAACTGAGCGCAAAATTCGCTTACCCCCTCAAGAAATCCTGGAGGAAGGTCCCGAGTCTGTCCCCCAACTCGGGTAAAGCTGGTGGTAAAACGGGCTCCAGTCAGAAGCTCGATCAGGTTGTAGATTTTTTCCCGCTCGGTGAAGGTGTAAAGGAACATGGTCATCGCCCCCACATCCATAGCAAAGGCACCGAGTCCGAGAAGGTGGGCGGAGATTCGAGCCAGCTCGCAACAGATCACCCGGGTGACTCGGGCCCGCGGCGGCAACTCCATCCCCATCAACTTTTCGACCGCACAGGCATAGGCGACGTTATTGGCCAAAGGGGCCATGTAATCCAGGCGGTCGGTGTAGGGAACAAACTGATTCCAAGTCATGTTCTCTGCAATCTTCTCATCCCCGCGATGTAGATACCCGATGTCGGTGTCCACCTTGGTGATTACCTCTCCGTCCAGTTCCAAAACCAAACGCAAAACCCCGTGAGTGCTTGGATGAGAGGGACCTATATTTAGAACCAGCTTCTCTCCCACTTCGTCGTGCTCTGCAGTCCGAGCGAGGGCGTCCCCCATTTCGATCGTCGCGGTGCTCACAAGGTTCTCTCCTCGCTTGGATGGGCTCGAGGCTCTCGATCCTGGGCGTACGGGGCAGAACTCGTCACAAAGGGCCCCCCTTCCAAAGGAGCCTTTGCAGTAAACGCAATATCAGGCATCTCGGTGGTCAATCCTGCCAAGGGGAAATCCTTACGAAGAGGATGATGGGGATAGCCATCCCACATTAAAATCCGCCTCAAATCAGGATGGCCCGAAAAACGAATTCCTACCATGTCCCAGGCCTCTCTTTCATGCCAATCGGCCGTCTTCCAAATATGGGAAACGGTCGGAACCGAATCCCCTTCTGCGACCTTCGTCTTGATTCTGATGTGTTTTTTACGACGCAGATCGCACACCTCGTAAACTACTTCAAAGCGGGGATCGACCCCCTGATTATCAACGCCGGCGAGATCCACAAGGTACGTGTAGCCCTTCGCTTTCAAGGCAGCCATTTGCTCGGGAATTAACTCCTTCGACACGACCCAGGTTGATTCACCACGAAAGTCAGGAAGCTTTTCTGCCCCGGGGAGGAGTTCCAAAGTCGCTGCGTCCGAGCCCATACTCATGCCACCTGTTTTTGTCCCAACACCACCCCGCGACTATGGGCAATCTTGTCTTGGAGTTTCATCAAACCTTCCAAAACCGCCTCGGGGCGCGGAGGACATCCTGAGATATATACATCGACAGGAATCAGATGATCGATCCCCTGCAACACGGCGTAACTTCGATACATTCCTCCTGTGCTCGCACAAGCCCCCATCGCAATACACCACTTCGGCTCCGCCATCTGATCCCACACCCGTTTCGTTGCGAGGGCCATTTTATAGGTAACCGTTCCAGCCACGATCATTAGGTCAGACTGGCGAGGAGAAAACCTCATCACCTCAGCACCAAAACGTGCGATATCAAAACGGGTCGAAGCCGAGGCCATCAACTCAATGGCACAACAAGCCAGCCCCATCGGCATCGGCCAAAGGGAGTTTTTGCGCATCCAGTTCACGGCTGCATCTAACGTGGTCAAAACCACATTGCCTTCGACTTTCGAGTTGTAGCCCAGTTCGCTTGTGCTCATCGACATAGGTGAAACTAGTCAGGGTTTTTCAGAGGGCAAGGCTAGGGAAGAGGAATCAGTACCGCTTGACCCTGCTATTAACTCCCTGCATCCAAGAGAGATGCTCATTGCTGTCATGGACATGGGAGCCCCTCCCCCCGTTTGGCTACTGGCCCCTTTTCTGCTCCTGATTGCAGCCATTGCCGTAGGACCGCTTCTGATCCCGAGAATCTGGGAACGACGTTACCCTATCATCAGCCTGACCTCGGCTCTTGTCGTGGTTGGATACTACCTTCTGATCAAGAAAAACAGTGCCCCCCTGCTTGCAACATTGGAGGAGTACATAAGCTTTATCACGCTGATTGGATCCCTTTTTATCGTCTCAGGGGGCATCCGGATCGGTGTGGCAGGAGCCTCTACTCCCATTCGAAATGTTGGTTTTTTGGCCCTCGGGGCACTACTGGCGAACCTTCTCGGAACGACAGGAGCCGCCATGCTTCTCATTCGCCCCTGGATACGAATGAACCGATATCGGATCACAGGCCACCACATCGTTTTTTTTATCTTCATCATCGCCAATGTCGGCGGATGCCTTACTCCCATCGGCGATCCTCCGCTATTTCTCGGCTATCTTCGTGGCGTACCTTTCCTCTGGACCCTCCAGCATCTGTGGGGGGCCTGGCTCTTTGTTGTTGCAATGATCTTGGCGGTTTTTTACTTCTTCGATCGATCCAACTTTAACCGAGCACCCATCGATATTCAAAAAAAGGAAACAGAGCACGAATCTTTCCAGATCGAAGGATGGAGGAATCTTGTATTTCTCGGATTCATTCTGGCTGCCGTAATCATTCGTGGCTGTGGTGTGCCTTGGTTCGTTTCCGATGGCATGATGATTGTAAGTGCACTCGCATCGCACCGACTCACCTCCCCCTCCATCCGCAAAACGAATGAATTCACATTTGAACCCCTGAAAGAGGTGGCGTGGCTTTTTCTGGGGATCTTCACCACTTTAGTCCCTGTGATTCACCTGCTCAACGCCTCAAGCCATAACGCAGGACACCTCTCTCATCTGCAGTACTACTGGATGACTGGGGCTCTATCCTCCTTTCTCGACAATGCCCCCACCTATCTAACGTTCCTTACCTTAGCCCTTAATCTCCACGAACCCGCTCTCCACCTTTTTAATGAGAGCGAGGTTGCCCGATTTTCGGTTGAAAACCCTGCGAACCTGGTTGCCATCTCATTGGGAGCAGTCTTCTTCGGCGCCGCCACCTATATTGGAAACGGCCCGAATCTAATGATCAAATCGATCGCCGAATCCTCCAAAATTCATATGCCTTCTTTCTTTGGCTATATCCTTCGTTTCACACTCCCCATTCTGATTCCCATTCTGGGCCTGGCTGGGTGGATCTTTATCCTTTAAGTCCTCCATGCCCTTTTCACGACAAGCCGGCATCCTTCTTCACCCGACCTCGTTACCGGGCCGGTACGGCATCGGAGAAATCGGCCCCGAGGCCCATCGCTGGCTAGCTCATCTCAATGGTATGTCACAGAAACTCTGGCAAGTACTTCCCATGGGGCCGACGGGTTATGGCGACTCCCCGTATCAGACCCTCTCAACTTTTGCTGGTAATACGATGCTCATCTCGTTCGATTCACTGAGAGAGGATTCCCTTTTACGCGAGGAAGATCTCCAAGGTTTTCCCACCTTCCCAGAGGAGCATGTGGAGTATGGTCCCGTTCTCCTCGCTCGTTCGAAAATCCTTCACAAGGTTGCCCAATCGTTCGGACGTCGCGCTTCTCCAATCCTCAAAGCGGCTTGGATGCAATTCTGTGAAGATGAGTCAAAATGGCTGGAAGATTACACTCTTTTTGCCGCCTTAAAAAAGGAGCACGGCGGTGGTCCTTGGATTCATTGGCCCGAACAACTTCGCCGACGCGAACCTGCCACCCTCACCGCCGCCCGAAAAAAACATTCGATGGAAATGAAACATTCCAAGATTCTACAGTTCCTCTTCTTTCACCAGTGGCACTCCATTCGTGAGGACGCCCGCAGACGCGGAATCTCTCTCATCGGGGATATTCCTATCTTTGTGGCACACGACAGTGCGGATGTGTGGTGTCATCCCGAACTTTTCTTTTTGGATACAAACGGAAACCCAACCGTGATCGCAGGAGTCCCTCCCGACTATTTTAGCGCCACTGGGCAGCGCTGGGGAAACCCCCTCTATCGCTGGGACATTCACAAAAAGGAGAAGTTTTCTTGGTGGATCGATCGGCTCCGTAGCACATTTCGGTTGTACGACATCGTACGGATCGACCACTTTCGCGGATTCGAATCCTACTGGGAAATTCCAGCCCATGAGTCGACGGCAATTCACGGGCGATGGATACATGGACCGGGTCGAAATCTTTTCGATGCTGCGCATCAAGCCTTGGGGCCCCTCCCTATTCTGGCCGAAGACCTTGGCGTGATCACACCCCAGGTGGACGCCCTGCGGGATGAACTCGGATTTCCGGGAATGCGGATTCTTCAATTCGCCTTTGGAGATGGTCCCCAACCGGAATCCTTCCGGCCTGATAGCTATCCTTCGAATTGTGCCGTCTATACAGGAACGCATGATAATGATACCACGGTCGGTTGGTACAGAAGCGAGCCAGGAAAAGATTCCACTCGAAACGCAGATCAAATCGCCCGGGAACAACACAATGTCAGGACCTACCTATCCACCGATGGATCCCAGATTCATTGGGATCTGATCGCTCTTGCCCTCCGCTCCAACGCAAATACGGCCATCTATCCTTTGCAGGATGTTCTTGGACTTGGATCGACTGCAAGAATGAACATCCCTGGACGGGACCAGGGAAACTGGTCGTGGCGGTTTCGATGGGAACAGTTGTCGCCCGATATCGAACAGCGCCTCCACCGCATGACCTGCGAAGCGAAACGGGCCTGACTCCTACTTAATCCAACTCGAATCCTGCACGATAAACTGCAGTTTTCCCTTATGCACACCCAGTTCCCCAACCAGTTCCACCTGACTCCCTTTCACCATCGCTCGAATTGCATCCTTAAGATTTTTATCAAAGGAGTGCAGGGCGTAAGGTTTTCCTCCCACTTCAATTTCGAGGGGTCGAATTTTCGACAAGGTTCCCTCGACGACGAAAAACTCTCCGATCGCCCGGGCCAACTCCTCGGATGTGGCATTCTGCAATACATTCGCATTGCGTAGCTTACTCCGATCCACCCTTTCATATCCCACCCTGAGCGCTTCTTTTTGTGGTAACGAACTTTTTGCGACACCTTCAGAACTGGGTTTCGCTCCATCCAACAAACGAAACGTGGCAATCACTGGAAAATGATCGCTCGCACCCCATCCCGTTCCGTAATTCGTCCATCGCCAGGGCAATCCAAGGGGTTCCCGCGCGTTGACTCCTGGCACGATGACCGCATGGAAGCTCCCTGGCACATACTCCACCCCCTTCCCATCCCCTAACCCACGGGTGACAAGCATCTGAATAAGTGTGCCCCACTCACCATTGTACTCGTCCGAGTACCGTTGCTCTGGATCTACATCAAACCAGAGATTGTATAAATCCGGCTTCCCCTCTCCACCTAAAGCCTTGGCCTCCCCCTGGGAACCCAACACGTCCTGAAGTGCGGTTTTTGTCATAAACGAGTAGCGCTGCCCTTGGTTGTATTGTGAATTAAAATCCCCTCCAAGAACCACGTCGGCTTGTGGGTTTTCTTGGAGAATCTGGTCCAAACGCTCTCGAACGGTTTTGGCATTACCTAGACGCGTATTTTCCATTGCCGGATTTCCTGCACCACTTTTCCAATGATTCGCCATGATGGTGAAAGTTTTTTCACCCACTTGGAGTTTAGCTTCAAGAATTCCCCGAGCCGAGGGGGTCTCCCAGGTTTTTTTCGATACAACAGGAAAACGCGTAAGGAGACCTGTAGTGATCGCGTCTTGGTGCTTTTGCGCCGTTTCGGGCACATCCCCTACAAGCACCGCGTATCCCTTCAACCCCTCATCCTCCAACGCCTTGAGCAACCAAACCTCGGAGGGCAATCCACGCAATTCATCCGTTAATTCGCTCGAGAGCATCTTTTCGTAGGTTGTACCCGTGTACTTCTTCAAGAACTCCACGATGTCGGCCACCTTCGATTCCGGAGTGTGATCGACTTCGATCTCATTCAGGATCACCACATCCGGCCCCTTTCCTCCATTCACACTCTTTAAAACCGTGGCGATTGTTTTGAGTTTCCGCACGAGCTTTGCCGGCCCGTAGCTATTCGGATCATCAGGAGATTCAACATAGTCATCGTAGGGTGCGACCCGATCCACATCGGCTAAATTTTCCACGTTATACGACATCACCGTAAACTCAGAGGGAGCACCCTCTGCCCTCAGCATACCCACGACAAAAAGCATCAGGACGGGAAAGTGTCTAAAGAATTTATCCATTCCTACTACATAGCGATTCCCCACTATTTTCCCATCTTTCTCCGACATCTTGACGGCCACCTCTTTCCCGATAAAATATTGATCCTGTGATAGTTAGAAAAGAGGTAACCCGTTGCCTGTCAATCGCCTTGGTTCTCTTTTTCTGCCCATGGGTCTCGAATCTCTACTCTCAGTCTGATACAGGCGTTGATCTGCTGCCTAAAAAAGCTTGGTTTGGCCGTTACGGCTACGTGAACCGATTGGGCAAGTATGTCCTGGAACCGCAGTATGAAGAAGCCCTGCCGTTCTCCGATTTTCTCGCGGCAGTCAAAAAGGATGGCAAGTGGGGGTTTATCAATGGCGAAGGCAAGTTCGTCATCGAACCCCGATTTGAAAACGCATTTCTTTTTAGTGATGGTGCCGCGGCGGTTGAGGAAAATGGAAAATGGGGATTCATCAATCGGTCCGGCAAATACCTCGTTCAACCTAAATATGAGAGCGCGGGGATATTTCGACAGGGTCTGGCTGCCGTCCGTTGGGAGGGGAAATGGGGATTCATCAGCAAAGACGGGGAAATGGTCGTCCCTCCAAAATTCGATCAGGTCTACTTTTTCTCGGAAGACCGATCGGGAGCACAAGTGAACGGCCTGTGGGGCTACATCGATAGAACAGGGACATTCACCGCCCCCCCCAAATACGCAGAAGCCCTTCCCTTCTCCCAAGGACTCGCGGCTGTAAATGTAGGTGGACATCGGGAGGAGAATGAATTCACGGGTGGCGTCTGGAATTTTGTGGATCCCCAGGGAAAGGTGATTATCGATCAAGCCCTCATCTCTGCAGCTTTACCCGAAAAAGGGGCACCTTCCCGTGTCGGTACCGACGGACGCCAAGACACCACTGCAAAGATCGAGGCGGTAGAAAATGGATTTCGGGACGGCAAAGCTCGGGTGAGAATCGGATCTCGACTCGTCAATGGCGACTCCCAAGGCCCCTCCTGGGGATATATCGATCCAAAGGGAAACTGGTTAGCGGAAGGAAACACAAAAATCCCCCTCAACTTTACTAACTACACTCCTGGGGAAGGATTCACTTTTGAGTCCGATATACTTGGAAATCGCGGAACCGCCAGCGATGTCCTCCAGACCGCAAAAAATGCCGAGACCATCGGCAAAGCCTACGAACAGGTCGAACAGATCGAGCGTGATGCGGATGAGCAGTTTGCCTCCGCTGACCGGATGACCGAACTAGGGGACAAAGAAGCCGCCGAAGCCGCCCGACAACTGGGTAAAGAAAAAATGGAAGAGGCAAAGCGTCTTCGCGACGAAACCGATCGCCGCGGGGGTGAGGCCAACGCCAACTCGATCAAATATTTCGACCAAGCCCTGAAAATATATCAGGACTTCGTGAAAGAAAATCCCGACGATCTACGCAGAGCGGAAGCACAGTACAAAGTGGGGGAAATGTACGAACACCTCGCCAAATATTGGGACGCCTACAAGGCCTACAAGAAGATGGTGGAGGAAACTGCCTCCAACCAATACTGGGACCTTGCGATCGAACGGATGTTTGCCATTGGAAATGTTTATCTGGCAGGCCAGCACCAGATGATGTGGAAGATTCCCATGCCCGCGGACATGAACAAGGTCGTGGAGATTTACCAGACGATTATCAAAGCTGCTCCTTTTGGATCCTACGCCCCCCTCGCAACCTTTTCCTGCGGTCTCGCACGCGAGAAACAAAAGAAGTGGCCTGAAGCCGTGAAGTTTTATGAGGAGATTCTTGATAAATACCCGAAAAACGACCTGATCGATGATGCCCAGTATCAGATTGGGTACGTTTGGACGAAAGCCGCTCGCCAGCCTGAGTATGATCAAACTGCCGCGCAAAAAGGAATTGAAGCTTTCCAGGACTACCTTGCTCGTTTCAAGCGAAGTGATAAGACCGAACAGGCCACAGAAAATATCGCCGTACTTCAACAGCGCCTGAGTGGCGGGTCTCTTTCAGTCGCAAGATTCTACGACAAGGCAGGCAACTACCCCGCAGCTTTAGTGTACTACAACGAGGTTCTCACCCAAACCCCTGACTCCCCCCAAGGGCAAGAAGCCCGGCAAAGGAAAAGAGTCCTCGAGGATCTCATCTCCGAAACCAAGCAGCAGACAAATCCTGCGGATAAATCGAAGGTCAGTTTTAGATCGAATCCTCAGGCCCAACCGCGTAACCTCCAGAATCCATGAAGTGGCTACTCCCCGCCTTCCTGACGCTGGCCCTGGCCGCCTGTGCAAATTATCAGATGGGTAACACCCCAAAGAAAAAAGATCTCCAAGACGTCCGCGTTATCTATGTCCCCACGGCTCAAAATGAAACAGACGAAACCGACCTTCCAGGGATCATGACAAACGCCATTCTTCAAGAACTAGATCGCGACGGGACCTTTCGTCACGCCCGCAAAGACGAAAGCGATGCCATCTTAGAAGTGACGATCAAAAAGGTGGAACGCTCCGCCATCCGTCAATCGACAGAGCAGTTCCTCACCACACTGCAATTTCAGCTCCTTGTGACTGTTCAGTATCGCCTTTACAATATGAAGGAAAAGAAAGACGTCGTTCCGCACTCCACTGTCATCGGCACGACAACATTCTTTGTTCAGGGAGACCAAACCGAATCACAACGCCAAGCTTATCCCATGGCGGCGATCAGCGCTGCCCAAGCGATGGTGAGCTCCCTTTCGAACAGCGGTTGGTAACACCCCCAGCGTCGTTTATCCTGGGGAGCAGCAAATTCGCTACGCTCGATCTTATTTGGACTCCATCCCCTCTCGCACATCTTTCAGAATTGAATCCGCTGCATCCACTCGGATCAGCCCAATCCTCGGATATTCAATATCCAGAATCACGTAACAGGTTAGGGAAATGGTGAGAATAAATAAGGCTACATGAAGCCAGCTACGCTTCTTCATGTTCGCCATTTGGTATCCCACAAGCACTGCAGTGATCAAAGACATGACCATCAGCATCCCAAAAATGATCAACGGTGGATGAAATTGCATCGTGGCCGTCCGCGTGTTGGTGATATCGATCATTGCATTAAGAGCAGGGATCAACTGCATCCCCGCCAAAACATTGGGAGTTTTGGCCACCCCTGCAGCCGCTTGTTTCCAGATTTCGGACTGAAGATCTTGCGTGTGTTGGTACTCAGCAACGACCGCTTTCATGTCAGGAATCAGGCGATATGTCCGAATTCGTGAGTCCACATATTCCCGGAAAAGCCCCTGTAAAGAGTGACGCTCCCTCTCAGGAAGAAGATCAAGACGCAGATAGGCTGTTCCAATGTCATTGGCCTCCTCAACGATCAACTTTCGACGATCATCAAAGCGGTTAAGGGCCGACGAAAAAGTAAAAGCAATCAGCAGCCCGAATAAGGCAAAGATCGGGCCGTCGATCACACCAAGGGTTTCCTGAATCAACCCTTTGCCGCTTTTTAAATGCTTCCTCCCCATCCAAGCCCCCAACTCAAGAAGAAGATACATCCCCACCGCCAAGGCCAAGATCAAAGGCAGGGAGAGGGCAAAAAGAGCCAACGGTGCCTGATTAAAAACCGTCAACGCCATAGGATTGCTCTTGTTGGGAGAAAGGCTCTGAGGCTCATGGCTTAAGCTTTAAAGAAAGACTCTCTTGAGTCAAATTCCGTGCTACCAATTTTCTACGGGCCCCTTCGGCACAGGGATTTCACTCCTCTCCAAAGGTCCATCTCCGGCAAAGACAGCTTCCAGCTTCGAGGGAGCAAATTTCCCCAGCAACTCCCCTTTTTCGTCCAAAAACTGCTGACGCCAATCTCGATACTCCCCAAGAGCTCTCTCATAATCCGCCCGTTTTGAAATTCGAACCGCTGCTTTCTTAAATTCGCTGGCAGGGCCAAACCTGCGCGCATACCAAGGGATCACTTTTCGAAACAGAACACACCCCCTCTCTTCCCCAAAGAACTCAATATTCCGATCAAGATGCCGACTCATAACCCTCACCCTTTCCTCAAAAACAGGTTCCGAAATCAACTCTCCCGTCTCCAAATAGTGCGCTGTCGCCCGGAAGATCCAGGGATTCAGGAAAGCCCCCCGGCCGACGCTCACCCCCGCACAACCGGTTTCCTTCATCATCCGTTTCGCCCCCTCCGGGGTGGTCACGTCCCCATTTCCGATCACTGGAACTTTGACAGATGCAACAACTGTCGCAATTCCCTCAAGACTCACGCGACCTGAAAATCCCTGTTGCCTTGTCCGTCCATGCACAAAGATAGCTGAAACTCCTGCCTCCTCCAAAGCCTTGGCTAAATCAGGAGCCGTAAGATTCTTTTCATCCCACCCCAGGCGCATCTTTGCCGTAATGGGAATTTTGACCGCATCCACAATTCCCTTCACTAGGGTGGCGGTCTTGGTGAGCTCGGTCATCATCGCCGAACCTCCTCCCACCTTGCAGACTTTTCGTACAGGACAGCCCATATTGATGTCGACAGAGTTCGCTCCGAAATCCTCACACTTCTTTGCCGCATCCCGCATCTCCGAAGCCACGGCTCCAAACAGCTGTACCGCCCATGGCCGATCATCAGGCGATGTCGCCACCAGCTCCAAGGCCCGACGATTGTTTTCCAAAAGCGAACGCGCATTCACCAGATCCGTTGTGGCCAACCCGCAACCCCCGATCTCTCGAACCGTTCTTCGAAAAGGAAGATTTGTATACCCCGCTAACGGAGAAAGGCACAAATTTGTCCCCAATTCCAGAGAGCCAATTTTTAGTTTCAAGATTTCGCCCCGCTCATGCTCCAAAGACGCTCCGCATCCGCTACACTTCTGGCCGCCAAAGAGGGAGCGAGCTGACGGCGCTTGGCATAATACCCCCCCTGTACAGGTCTTTCTTCCCGTGAAGCCAGCCATACGGCTGTATCGGCCCCTTGCTCATTGCTTTTCCCAAAAAGCCGTTTTAGCCACCGAAAAGCCACCCCCCCAATCCCCTGATTGTCATCCCCCAAGGCTGAATTCACCAATCCAGGGTGCATTGCACAAATTCTGATCTTCGAATCACAAAGGCGCCTTCCCTGCTCCGAGACATAAAGAATATTCGTCAGTTTTGTAAGGCAATAGGCCCTCCATCCATCCCACCGGCTCTCGCCCTGCAAATTATCCCAACGAACCCCGCCCCAGCGGTGTGCCTCGGAAGCTGTGCAAATCACTCTGGGATCATCAGATTTTTCAAGCAAAGGCAGAAGAGATTGAGTCAGCCGCACATAGGCCAGATGGTTGATCGCCCAGGTTCGCTCATACCCCTCCTCTGTCACCTTTCGTTCGGTATAGTACGCCCCTGCATTATTCCAAAGCACATCCAGCTTCGGTTCCGACAAAATCAGTCTTTTCCCCAACTCGGCAACTTGCTCTTGAGAAGATAAGTCCACAACAAAGGTTCTGACTTCGGGAGATCCAGCTGCACGCGAGAGCCGCGCCACCTCCTCAAGCCGTCCTCGATGGCGACCCAGTAAAAGCAACCCTGCCCCCAAGGATGCCAAGTGGAGTGCTCCTGCACGTCCAATTCCACGTGTGGCCCCAGTAATTAGAACCACCTTGCCATTCATAGAGGGGAGCTTCGAATCCATATCTATTCGTATAGGGAAAATCTGCCACTTGGGGAGGACTGGGTTTATCGCACAACTACCCATCTTGCTTACGCCCCTGGCGGACTGAATTTACACTCCACGCTTTACATGGAGCCATGGGGATTCGAACCCCAGACCTCCTCAATGCCATTGAGGCGCTCTACCAACTGAGCTATGACCCCGAAAGAAAATAAAACCGTATCGCAAAATGGTCTTACCGCCAAGGCAAACCCTTGGCTTGCGGAATTCATTCTCCATGATCATTCTATGGATATGAAGCGAACCTTACTCCTCTCCCTGCTCACCACCCTCGCCCTCACCTCCTGCCAACAGGCCCCCTCAGGCTCCGACGCAGAAGACGAGCGCAATCCCTTCTTCCGCCAAGCCAGCAAAGATGTGGCCGACCTCAACTATCCGGCAGCCATCAAGCAGTTTGAAAAAGCCCTCGCCGCCAACCCCTCCGTCGTCAAAGCATACCTTCAGATCGGACTTCTCTACGGCGACAAGCTCGGCGATCCGATTAGTGCAATCTACTTTTATCAAAAATATCTCGAAGCACGTCCCAACGCCGCCGAGCGGGAAGAAGTTGTTGCTGCGATGGAGAAAGCAAAAATCGACTTTGCCCTCAGCTTAACAAACACAGGAATCCAAAACGCCGCTGAAATCGCTAGGATCAGCAAAGAGAACGTCGACTACAAACAGCAAATCCTACAACTCCAAGGTGCCTTGGCTGCCAAGGAAGCACAGGTCTCTCAAGCAGCCGGAGCAGCCACCCCACCCAAAGCCACAGCCGTTGTCCCTGCTTCGCCGACACCCGAGAAAAAGGCTCAGAAAGCTGCGCCTGTCAAAGCCGAGGCGGTCGCAAGTGGAATTCCCTCCGTTCCTGCCGCCACACCTCCCGCGGCTCCTGCGGAAGCAGCCGCCCCTTCAGCGGAAGCCAAACAGCACACCATCGGCAAAGGCGATACCCTCTGGAAACTTGCAAAGAAATACTACCCTGCTTCCCTCGATCTGAACGAAGAGATCGCCAAGATCAAAGCCGCGAATCCTGGCCTCGACGATCGCAATCTTAAACTTGGCACGGTACTCACAATTCCATGAGTCGCCCCCGCTCCTCCCCTGACGATCAGCAGGATCTTAACCTCCCTTCCGGAGGGCCATTAGAGGATCTTAGTTCGGAACTCCAACAACGACAGCACGAGCTGATCCAACTTCAGAGACAGCAACAGGATCTGGAACATCGCAAACGCCAACTTGAGGAACTCAGCACACGTCGCCAAGAACTCCTTGAAGGACAGAAAGACATTCGGGATCGCTTGCTTCGTGGAGTCATCATTCTGGAGCGTGCAGAAGCCCAGGGGCGTAAAGAAGTCGAACAGATGTACGAAACCCGCCAAGTCTTCAGCGAACAGCTCTCTCAGATCACAAATATCGATCCCTCTGAGTGGTCCGCCACCGGGATTGAAGAGGAGCTTTCCAAATCTCTGGCCAAAGTAGATCAAGCTCAAGCCATCTACACCCAATCCCGTGCCAAGATTGATGCTCTCCGAGGTCGTGATCTTGATCCAACTGCAGACGAATCGGAAGGAAATGCGAGCACTACCACTGGGAATACTCAGGAATCTTTCTCGACCAATTTCGTCAGGGGCCTCGCTTTCAACCTCCCCCTCATCCTCACTCTACTTCTTGGCTTGGTCCTTCTCCACGTCCTGAAATAGCCTCTACCTAGGGAGTGGATTGTTCGCAAAGGCTGGGGAATATTTACTTCCCAGTTCTTGCCATGTCCCTTGTTTTTTCCTCAAATCAGCACGTGCAACTGCCTAGCTTTAAACGTGACCCGATTCGTGAGGAGATGCGAAGGATCACTCGCGAGTCTTCACGCTTGGGGCACACCTCTCGCCGTCTTGTTGAGGAGGCTTCGATGGTTCCCTCAGGCCGGCATCAGGCCATCCGCTCTGTCTCACCCGCTTCACAGGTAAAACAGACCCCTACTCTCCTTATTGAGAGTCGCATGGCTCGCCGCAAAGTTGTGATCGCGGCAACAATATCCCTGCTTTTGGCTTGGATCCTCTTTCGCCTTGTCGCGGGTTAGTCCGCGAACCCCTTCCTACTTTTTCTTGTCGGATTTGGAAGGTTTCGCTGGCTTTTCAGCCTTCGCAGCTTTTGCGTCCTTGCCTTTGCCCTTGGCGGTGTCTTCTACGACATCATCCACCACGGGGGCTGGCCGAACGACCCACTCAAGGAGTGCGGTCGGAGCTGCGTCACCTTGACGATAACCCAACCGAAGAATCCTGGTGTAACCACCTGCGCGGTCTTTGAACCGGGGGGCGATTTCAGCAAACAACTTGTGCACCAGATCGGTTTCATGAAGGGCTGATATCGCCTGACGACGATGATGGAGAGTCCCCTTCTTTCCGAGGGTCACCAATTTTTCCGCGACAGGACGCGCTGCTTTGGCACGGGAAACCGTCGTCCGCACCCTCTCATGCCGGATCAGCGAGCCGACCAGATTGGCCAACATGCTGTCCCGGTGTTGGGACGTCCGACCCAATTTGGTCGTGTTTTGACGGTGTCTCATGCTTGACCATTCGTCCCAGAGGCTTCAACTGGAGCAACGGGAATCGTCAACATTGATGCATCAAACTTCATTCCCAAGGAGAGTCCGAGGGAGGTGAGCTTGTCCTTGATTTCGTTGAGCGACTTCTTGCCGAAGTTTCTGTACTTCAACATCTCAGGCTCGGATTTCAATGCCAACATGCCGACAGTGGTGATGTTCGCGTTGTTCAAGCAGTTCGCCGCACGGACCGAGAGTTCAATCTCGTTGACGCTCATCGCCAAAAGTTTTTTCAGTGCGGTATTTTCCACCGGAGCTTCAAACTTCACTTCCTCAAACTCGATCGGCTCCTTGTCGAAGTTCGCAAAGATATCGAGGTGATGACGCAGAATCCCAGCAGAGTGCAATAAAGCCTCGTCTGGGGTCAAACGCCCGTCGGTCCATACATCAAGCACGAGTTTATCGTAATCGGTTCGTTGACCCACTCGGGTGTTCTTCACCTCGTACTTCACCTTCGTGACCGGCGAGAACAAGGAATCCACAGGGATCAAACCGATCGGGGAGTCCTCACGCTTGTTGTCTTCCCAAGTCGCGTAACCACGACCCACACGGACTTCAAATTCAGCCTCAAATTTAGCCTTTTTGTCCAACGTGCAGATCACTTCTTTCGGGTTCAGAACCTCGATCCCAGCATCCAATTCGATATCGGAAGCGGTTACGGGGCCCTCTTTGTTCACTTTTAGGGTCAACAATCTTGGCTCACGATTGGGCAACTTGAATTTCAACTTTTTCAGGTTGAGAACGATTTCCGTAATATCCTCTACGACGTGATCGATGGTGCTGAATTCGTGCTGAACTCCGGCAATCTTTACGCTGGTAATGGCCGCACCTTCGAGGGAGCTCAGGAGCACCCGGCGGAGAGAGTTTCCAAGCGTAGTTCCATACCCTGCTTCAAAAGGTTCAGCAGTAAATTGGGCATACGTCTCCGTTGCAGTATCTTCATTCTTTTGGAGCCGGTTAGGCAGTTCAAATCTTCCAAGTCGTAGTGGCATAGTCTTTACTCTCTTTCCGGCCGGGTTTCCCCTCCCCCGCTACCTGGGAAAGGGACCAACGGCCGATTCTGTTCTTCTTTTTGTTTTCATCGCCGGTAGCAGGCGATGAAGTTTTTTACGACCTCGAGTA
>Ga0114979_10001240_pt1 | contig 17104 bp, 19 predicted proteins | sample S_140625_EF_Meta_FD_87315 | JGI IMG/M metagenome (GOLD analysis project Ga0114979, IMG submission 87315) | Freshwater microbial communities from Lake Simoncouche, Canada to study carbon cycling - S_140625_EF_MetaG | ecosystem: Environmental > Aquatic > Freshwater > Lake | place: Lake...
GTTTTGCGCTTATGGTTACTGTGGTCTGGCTGTATCTTGAAGTATTACGTTTGATCTCAATACTTCGTAGAGATTAAATTATTAATTTAATTTTCTAGTCTCTGGAATTCTTGCTGACAGCAGCAGTGTTATTGAAAACACTGCTGCTGTTGCTATGAATGCCGGACGATAAGAATGAGAGTCAACTAACCAACCAAGTAGTACCGGACTAATGATGTTTCCAAAGTCTCCAGCCATTTGGAATAAAGCGATTACGCGGCCACCTTTCCCGCCAAATAAGTCACCAACTACTGCAGATGCGCCAGTACCTTCGAAGGCGCCTCCAATTCCGAATAAAACCATCGCGAGTAAGTAGTACCACCAGTTTGTAGAAATAATTATTGTTGCAACGCCAGTCAAAAGTGTGAAAGAACCAATCATTAAGGCAAATTTTCGGCCACGGAAATCAGATAGCTTTCCTACATATACAAGTGCGATTCCTTGCACAAAAGCGGCAATTGTAAAACCGAGGCCCAGAGTTGTAGTTGATACACCTAATTTTTCTTCAGCAAACAGCGGCAGAACGGAATTTCGGAGCCCAAATAGAACCCAGTTTGTTAGAAATGAGATTGCCATCGCTGCTAAGTATGGATAACTCTTGAGCGCATCTTTTAGCAGAATTCGATCTTCGGGATCTTGCTTGTTTTTAATTGACTTGCCGAGTCTCTTCTCAGATAAAAAGAAAGAAGTTACGAATGCGGCACAGACCAAGGTGAATGCGTAAACAAAGAATGGAACTCGGAGCGAGATAACCGAGAGAATTCCACCTACTGCAGGACCAGCTATCCCGCCGATTAGAAAGCCGCCGTTGAATGTGGATTGCGCGCGCCCACGAATTGAATCATCTACTGATCGCATCAAAAGCGAACTCGCAGATACTGAGAACATGACAGAACCAATTCCACCAAGTGCTCGGTAAGTTAGTAATTGCCAGTATGAGTTAGCTAGACCAGATGCAAAAGTAGATATCGCAACTATGAGCAGCCCAGTTGTTTGGACGCGACGTTCGCCAAAAATATCAATTAGCTTTCCGGCAGGTAACCCCATTGCGAATCTAGCAAGTGCGAAGGCTGAGATAATCGCGCCAATTTGCGCGTTGTTGACTTCAAAAGTTTTAGCAAATAGTGGAATCGCCGGAATGATCATTCCGTAGCCAAGTGCCACAAAAAAAGCTACTACCGAGAGAACATAGACTTCTCTCGGTAGTAGCGAATTACTATTCTTTTTAAGCAAGCGCCTCGCCCGCTGCTTCTTCCTTCGCGGCCTGATGTCCAGCACCTGTGCGAAGAGGGGTTTCACGGAGCATGAAAGCAATGAAGAACCCAATCACCGTTACTGGGACTGCCGTTAAGAAAACAATATGGAATGAGTTAACAAAAGCGTTAATGATTCCAGCCTGCAGTTCTGGGGTGAAGGTTTTTATAACTGCTGTGTTCTCTTTAAGTGCAGCAAATTTCTCGGGTGTTGCGCCAACTAGTGCTGCTGGATTGCTGGCCTTTAACTTTTCAATTTCAATTGGCAAATTGTGAGCTAAGCGGCTTGCATAAACAGTGCCGAATAGTGCAACTCCGATAGTTGCACCAATTGATCTAAAGAAAGTATTGGCACTTGTGGCAACTCCTAAATCCTTAAAATCAACAGCATTCTGTAGCGCAATAACAATGGTTTGCATCGAGAAGCCAAGCCCTGCGCCAATTAAGATTGCATAAATAGATAACTTCCAGAACGGCGTTGTTGCAGTGAGCGTTGAAAGCATCGCAATTCCCACTGTCATAAGCGCTAAACCAATTATTGGATAACGCTTGTAATGACCGTGCTTGCTGATCAACTTTCCACTTGTAATAGACATCGCAACAATTCCAATCATGAATGGAATCAATTTCAATCCAGCAGAAGTTGCTGAGTCGCCCTTAACAACCTGAAGGTAGAGCGGCAACATAACAATTGCACCAAACATGCCAGCACCGATGATGAAAGCCATTATTGAGGTAACTGAGAATGTATGGTTCTTAAATAAAGTGAGCGGCAGAATTGGTTCTTTAGCACGGCTCTCTTGGAAGAGAAAGAGAAGTATTAACGCAAGCGCAATTGCAAGTGCGGTGAGAGTTTTTGCTGCCTTCCAACCATCTTGCGGGCCATAAACTGAAATTCCAAGTAACAGAGCCGAAACTCCTGAAACAAGTAGCAGTGCGCCAAGGTAATCAATGCTGTGTTCACGTTTCACTTTTGGAATGTGCAATGAGATTGAAGTAATGATAAGAGCAGCGATTCCGAATGGAAGATTGATATAAAAAATCCAACGCCAACCAGTTACGCCAAGAATTTGCGCATGATCTGAGAAATATCCGCCTAGAAGTGGGCCGGCTACTGATGAAAGTCCCCATACGCCACCGAAGTAACCTTGATACTTTCCACGTTCGCGAGGCGAAATAATGTCACCGATAATCACGAAGGTAAGTGACATTAAGCCACCTGCACCAAGTCCTTGAATTGCGCGGAAGGCGATTAGTTGAGTCATGCTTGTTGCTGCACCAGCAGCGAAAGAACCAATTAGAAAAGTAATAATTGCGAATTGAAATACCGGACGACGGCCATATAAGTCGGAAATTTTTCCGTAAAGCGGTGTGGATGCGGTGGAGGTTAAAAGATATGCGGTAACAACCCAGGTGTAGTGGGCAAGGCCATCAAAATCCTCGACAATGCGCTTTAGCGCTGTCGAAACAATTGTTTGATCGAGGGCGGCTAGAAGCATTCCGACCATAAGACCACTTAAAACAAACATAATTTCTTTATGAGTAAGAGTTTTCGGAGTAACGTTATTTTTATTAGGCATGAGCTGGAGTTTACTAGGCAACAGCCGCAATCAAGTAATAAGGTGAGGTTATGAAGAGCATTGTTGCCCATGATTTAGTTAAAACGTATGACAAAGGCCGAGTGAAAGCTCTTGATGGGCTCAGTCTCGAGGTTGAAGAAGGAACGGTGCTTGGATTGCTTGGTCCAAATGGTGCTGGAAAGACAACAACAGTTCGAGTTCTCGCAACGTTATTAACGCCAGATTCAGGAAATGCAACTGTTGCAGGAATTGATGTTTTAAAACATCCAGATGAAGTTAGAAAAATTATTGGATTATCTGGTCAGTATGCGGCGCTAGATGAAACGTTAACTGGTTGGGATAACTTAAATATGTTTGGCCGGTTGTATCACTTGAATTCTGCAACTGCTAAAAAAAGAGCTGAAGAATTACTCGAAAAATTTTCATTAAGCGAAGCAGCAAAACGTCCGATTAGAACATACTCCGGCGGCATGCGCAGGCGTTTAGATTTAGCGGCATCTTTGATTGTTAAACCAAAGGTGCTATTCCTTGATGAACCAACAACCGGATTAGATCCGCGCGGTCGCATGGAAATGTGGGGAGTGATTGATGAGCTAGTGAAAGGCGGTGTAACACTGCTTTTAACTACGCAATATTTAGAAGAAGCCGATCATCTTGCAGATTCGATTGCAGTGATTGATACCGGAAAAGTAATTGCCCGAGGCACTGCTGATGAACTCAAGAACCAAGTCGGTGGCGAACGGTTAGAAATTACCGTTGAAGTAAATCAAATTGCGGAAGCGACAAAGTTGGTTGAACAAGTTTCTGGAGCAACACCAACAGTTGATGCCGGAATTCGCAAGATCTCGGCGCCCGTAAGCAACGGCAGCGCCTCTCTGATTCAAGTTCTCCGCTTATTGGATGATGCAAAAATTCATCCACTAGATATTGGGTTGAAGCGACCTTCCCTTGATGATGTATTTATATCTTTGACTGGCCACGTTGCTGAAGTCATTTCAGAAGTTGAAGCGGGAGGAAAAAATGCTACAAAGCGTAAGTGATTTCTTAGTTATAACTAAGCGCCAGCTGCTTCAGATGATTCGAATCCCTGAAGTTTTGATTTTTGCAACGATTCAACCAGCAATGTTTGTTCTGCTATTCCGTTACGTGTTCGGTGGTGCAATCGATTCGGGTGTTGATGGCGGATACGTTCAACTATTGATGCCGGGAATCTTCGTACAAACCGTTGCATTCACGTTAGCCGCAACCGCTGTTGGACTTGCCGCTGATATGCAGAAAGGTTTGATTGATCGTTTTAGATCGCTACCAATATCAAGATCTGCTGTCGTAATTGGTCGTACTGTTGGCGATACCTTGCAGAACGTTGTCACACTTGTCGTGATGGGATTAGTTGGATTTTTGGTTGGTTGGCGTCCTAGTAGCGGACCGGTGAAGATTTTTCTCGGCTTTCTTTTCTTACTCGCCTTTGGCTATTCGATGTCATGGATCGGGGTGTTGATTGGCTTATCGGTTCGCGAAGAGCGGGTTGCGCAGAACTTAGTGTTTATGACGGTATTCCCACTCACCTTCTTATCTAACGCCTTTGCTCCAACAACTGGAATGCCAAAGATTTTGCAGTACTTTGCGGAATGGAATCCGGTATCGACGATGGTTGCAGCCTGCCGTGAACTATTTGGCACCCAGAATATTTTTGGCGCAACTGCGAATTCTTGGCCAAGTCAGAATCCAATTCTGATGTCCCTTATTTATATGGTCTTACTTGTTGCGATTTTTGCTCCGATTAGTGTGCGCAAATATGTAAGGGTAAGTAAGTAGCCCAATTATCAAAAAAGGTTAGAAGAAGTTCTGCGCTTCTAGAACGGCAACGCTAATTTCACGGCCATTTGGTGCTGTGTAAGTAACGGTGTCACCAATCTTCGCACCAAGGACTGCAGCGCCAAGTGGTGATTTTTCGCTGTAAACATCGACATCGCCACTAGCAATTTCGCGTGAGCCCAGCAGGAATTTCATTTCATCGCCAGCAATATCAACTGTCACTAACATTCCAAGACCAACAAATCCGGATTCACCTGCAGGCGGATTTCCGATGTGTGCATTTTCAAGCATATGTTTTAGTTGGCGAATTCTGGCCTCAGTTTTTCCCTGCTCATCCTTAGCTGCGTGATACCCACCATTTTCTTTTAAGTCACCTTCGGCGCGGGCAGCCTCAATCTTCTTAACAATATCTGCGCGACGTGGTCCTTCAAGTTCTGCCAATTCGGCAGCAAGCCGGTCGGCAGCTTCTTGAGTAAGCCAAGTTTGCGTGGGTTCAATAGACATAAGGCGAGAAGTTTACAGGCTAATTTGGTCTAGGGAATTGCCCTAAAGGGTTGAGCAAGATTCAATCTGGGCGTTAACCGCTGCTAATCGGGTAGGAATTTGCACAACCCTTGTTGCACTTTTGGTTCCCAGCGGGATCTGGTCGTCTATTTGGCCAACAATGTTTAAGCCGAAATCACGGGCTGCCAAACGGCAGATAACTTGAGTGTCTGGATTTTTTATCGCCACGGAATAACGTATTTCGATGCTCTTGGCATCAACTTCACGAAAAGAAATCAAGGTTGAGCGAATCTGTGGATTGGAAAAATGGTTTGCAGTCCAGAGCAACCAGCCACCACCTATAACCGCAATTAGAATCGCGCTAACTAGCCAATTTGGAATTCGAGCTTTTGCAATCCCATAACGTTCTCGCAAATATGGATCGTTTTTAAACGGCTCGGTCATAGGTACAAGTCTACGTAATCTCAATACAATCTGCACATGAACGGTAAAACAACGATTGATGTCGGGGTAGCAGGCTCGATAACAATGATTATTCTGGTTAGTGCTGTTTCTTTGCTCCTTTGGAATTTTTATCGCCGATATAAAAAATTATCAGACCGTAATGAAGAGAAGTAAAGGTTTTATTGCCCAAATTATTGTGGCGCTTTTAATTTCAGCAACTTTTATTGGGCTTGGCAATTGGCAATTGGATCGAGCTCATGATGTCAAAGTTTCTAAACAATTTGTTCCGGAAAAACCTCGTGTTGAATTAGAGAGCATCGCTTCAGTGACTTCTAATTTGGAACCGAGCGCTATAAACAGACTGGTTAAATTAACTGGAAATTATCGTCAACTTTTCGTCGCTCCAGCGCAAGAGTTTAATTTGAATGGAAAGAAATCACGTGCGAACCTGGAAGTTAGATTGCTAGAGCTTTCCGGTAATCGTGGAATTTTAGTTGTGCGTGGAATAGAGAATTTAGAAGATCAAGAAATTATTGGGAAAATAAAAATTTCGGGCCGGCTTTACCCTAGGCAGACATCAGATTCTGCAAAGGCGATGAGAGGTGAGATTTCTAGAATTGATCCAGCGCTAATTGTTGGAAAGACCAAGCTCTCACTTTTTGACGGCTATGTAGTGGCTACATCAGAAAAAACTTTACTCGGGCAAGAAATTTTGACTACCAGAATTCCGGCGCCGCAACTTAAATCAAAAGTTCCAGGTAATTATTGGCAACATATTTCATATGTCTTCGTCTGGTGGCTTATGGCCCTGCTTGTCCTATTTGCGCCTTTCTACAGTGAAGTGGCGGTAAAGTTGAAGCATGAATCAACTTAATCCACGCCAAGCAGCCCTTAACGGGGCAATGATCCGCTTTCGAATTATGGCAATTTATGCGGGAGTCATGTCGCTATTGCTCTGGTTTGTTAGCATCCCTACTCATTATCTTGTCTTTAAAAGTTTTTATGAATATGTTGGTTGGATTTCTCTGCTGCATGGTTTCACTTATCCAATATATGTCTTTGCCGCATTTCATTATTGTCTAAAAGCTGGCAAATCATTAAAGAGCACAATACTTTTTATTCTTGCCGGAACCTTGCCGATTGCATCATTTGTTGCCGAACGTCGAGCGCTAAGAGAATTTAACTCGCTTAAGTAATGAGCGCCCGCATCAAGCCTGCAATCAAGGCTATTTTATATCCGCTTTATGAGCGCAGAATTTTTGCAAATCTAGATTTCACGCAGACCCCACACCATATCGGTGTAATTCTTGATGGCAATCGCAGGTGGTCAAAAGCAAATCCAGCAGCCGATGGCGATACTTCAACATCACGTGGGCATAAAGCTGGCGCGACAAAAATTATTGAATTACTCGACTGGTGCGAGGAATCTAAGGTTGAAGTTTTAACAATCTGGCTTCTATCAAATCAGAATTTATCCAGACCAGCCAGCGAACTCGAACCCTTACTCAAGATAATCGCCGATACCGTAACTGATTTAGCTAACCGCCGGCGTTGGGAGATTCGTCCGGTTGGATCTATGGAACTTTTGCCAAAGAGCCTTGTTGATCAGTTAAATGATGTGGCTAGTAAAACCAAGGGGATTAAAGGTGTTTTAATCAATGTCGCAATTGGCTATGGCGGCCGCAGCGAAATTGCAGATGCTGTTAAATCCCTAATCACATCCGATGCAAATATTGGAAAGAGCGCAGCTGAAATTGCTAGTTCTATAAGCGTTGATGAAATTAGCCGCCATCTTTATACCGCTGGCCTGCCTGACCCGGACTTAGTTATCCGAACTTCAGGGGAGCAACGCCTAGGTGGATTTTTGCTGTGGCAGAGCGCACATTCGGAGTTCTATTTCTGTGAGGCCTATTGGCCAGACTTTAGAAGAGTTGATTTCTTGCGGGCAATTCGGGCGTATTCAGAACGCCATCGCCGTTTTGGTAAGTAACAAATACATTTAAAAATTTGTTAGAAATTTACTTTTGAAATAAGCGTGTCGCGGGGCTTGGCTCGCTTAATGGTTTTACCTTTTATCCATCAAGATCTGATTATCCCAGGATAAAACTAAAAAAGAATGCGAGTGCCAATTGGCCAAAAGAATGACCTATGTGCTGGACACCAGCGTATTGCTCGCAGATCCCGCGGCCCTTTCAAGGTTCGCAGAACATGAAGTAATTATCCCAATCACTGTTATTGGTGAGTTAGAAACAAAGCGTGATCATCCCGAACTTGGCTATTTTGCCCGGGCTGCCCTTCGCACCTTGGATGACCTTCGGATCGAACATGGCCGACTTGATGAAGATATTAAATTAAATAGCGAAGGTGGAACGCTTCGAGTAGAACTCAACCATTCTGATTCCTCATCTTTGCCAGCCGGGTTCTTACGTGATGGCTCAAATGATTCCCGGATTCTTTCGATAGCCAGAAATATGATGGCCGAATCCAGAGATGTAGTTCTTGTAACAAAAGATCTACCGCTTCGAGTTAAGGCCTCATCAGTTGGAGTTAAATCCGAGGAGTATCGCGCCGAACTTGCGTTAACAAGTGGTTGGACCGGAATGGTCGAGGCAACAGTCGGTGGCAATGTCATCGATGCGTTATACGAAGGCGGCAAGGTTGCCCACGATTTAGGCAAAGAGCACCCATGCCATACCGGAATTGTTCTGCACTCCGACAAGGGAAGCGCTCTGGCCCGAGTAACTCCAGATAAACAACTTCATTTAGTTCGGGGAGATCGTTCGGCCTTTGGTCTGCATGGCCGCAGCGCCGAACAACGGGTTGCCTTAGATTTGCTCTTGGATAATGAAATTGGAATCGTCTCTCTTGGCGGCCGAGCAGGAACAGGTAAAAGTGCCCTTGCACTTAGCGCCGGACTAGAGGCGGTCCTAGAAAAACGCCATCATAAGAAAGTTGTAATCTTCCGCCCGCTATATGCAGTTGGCGGACAGGAACTAGGCTACCTACCGGGCAGCGAAAATGAAAAAATGTCGCCTTGGGCCCAGGCGGTCTTTGATACTTTGGGCGCGCTAGTTAGCCAGCAAGTCATTGACGAAATTATCGATCGCGGGCTTATAGAAGTTTTGCCTCTTACCCATATCCGTGGCCGCTCGCTACACGATTCTTATGTCATTGTTGACGAGGCCCAGTCACTCGAACGAGGAGTTTTGCTAACCGTGCTCTCTAGAATCGGTCAGAACTCAAGAGTGATCCTGACTCACGACGTTGCCCAGCGAGACAACTTGCGAGTCGGCCGTCATGACGGCGTCGTTGCCGTAGTCGAGTCCCTAAAAGGACATCCGCTCTTCGCACACATCACTTTGACCAGGTCAGAGCGCTCGCCAATTGCAGCTCTTGTGACCGAAATGCTGGAAGAACCAATCAATTTCAGCCAGTAACGTTCATTAATAACTAGTAACGGTCAAATCGGTAATATCGGACATCACGGTATCTGACCTGCACTTTTTAATCAGCACTTTCCTGTGATTAATAACTTTTTTGCGACTCACACGCCTTTAAATTTGCCCATGGCCGCCTCGGATGCGAGGGTTTTGTCCTTCCCCCAAGTCATTAGCCCATTTCGGGCGGGTGCTGCTTGTCCGGGATTCGGGGAAAAGATTAGACGGGTTAGAGAGGAAGGGTGAGATGAACAAGATTTTTAGATCGACGAAGCTGGTTCTTAGCGCCGCTTTCTTTATTGTCTTCATTGGCAGTGTCGATACGACCTATGCGCAAGGAAATTTTGACCAGTTTGTTTCGGTCCCAAATAACCTTCCGGCCTTGACCGTTGCTCCTGAAAACTCGACTGAAGCGGGAAATGGAATTACCCTCGATTTAAGTGGCGTCGCCTCGGTTGATGCGAATGCGATTGCCCTCGTTTCAATGGCTGCTCGCCAAGTCGAGATTGCTAAGAAGCCAAAAGGCGCCCAGTCAATCGCCAAACAAATTATTGAAGAGAAGTATCCAAAGTGGGACAACAAGAAACAAGTCCAATGCCTAACCAAACTTTGGAACAGCGAGAGCCACTGGAACTACTTGGCCCACAATTATCGAAGTGGCGCCCATGGGATTCCCCAAGCCTTGCCGGCGATAAAGATGGAGATCATCTCGACCGACTGGCGGACCAACCCGGTAACGCAGATCAAGTGGGGACTGTCATACATCAAAGCCCGATACAAAACTCCATGTAATGCCTTATGGAAAAAGCAACGTTCTAACTATTACTAATTCATAATCGAAACTAATTTGGTGCTTTGCCAATACTCATTGGCTTAGAAGTCTCAGCAAAGAAATCATTTCCTTTATCGTCGACAACTATAAAAGCCGGGAAATCCTGAACTTCTATCTTCCAGATTGCTTCCATTCCTAATTCTGAGTAATCCAGAGTTTCAACTTTAAGAATGCAATCTTGCGCAAGTCTTGCCGCTGGTCCACCTATCGAGCCAAGATAAAAACCTCCGTTATTTTTGCAGGCATCAGTTACTGCTTTAGAACGATTTCCTTTTGCCAACATAATCATTGATCCGCCCGCTTTTTGAAATTGATCCACATATGAATCCATGCGGCCAGCAGTTGTTGGGCCAAATGAACCAGATGCATATCCTTCTGGTGTCTTTGCAGGGCCGGCGTAATAGACAGCATGGTCTTTAAAGTATTGGGGCAGTTCTTTTCCAGAATCGATTAATTCTTTGATTTTTGCATGGGCCAAATCGCGAGCAACAATCAGAGTTCCATTAAGTGAAAGTCGAGTTTTAATTGGATACTTTGAAAGCGTCTTTAAGACTTCAGCCATAGGTTGATCTAAATCAATATTCACAACGTTATCGTCTAGATGTTCATCAGTAGTGTCTGGCAAGAAATGTGCTGGATCGCGCTCTAAAACTTCAAGAAATACGCCCTCTTTAGTTATCTTGGCTTTTGCCTGGCGATCAGCCGAACATGAAACCGCAATCGCAATTGGAAGTGATGCACCATGACGCGGCAGGCGAACTACACGAACATCGTGACAGAAATACTTACCACCGAATTGGGCACCTATACCAAGCGTTCTCGTTAGCTCTAATACTTTCGCTTCTAATTCAACATCGCGAAAGCCATGTCCGGTTTTGGCATCACCGGCTCTTGGTAATTCATCCAAGTAATGTGTGCTGGCAAGTTTTGCAGTCTTAACAGTGTGCTCGGCGCTAGTTCCACCAATAACAATTGCCAAGTGATAGGGCGGGCAGGCCGCAGTTCCGATAGAGCGCAATTTTTCATCTAGCCAATTCATAAATGATGCTGGGTTTAAAACGGCTTTGGTCTCTTGATAGAGGAAAGATTTATTTGCGCTGCCGCCACCCTTTGCGATGAAGAGAAAGTTGTATTCATCTGCATGTTCTGAATCTGAATAAATTTCTACCTGGGCTGGCAGATTATTGCCAGTATTTTTCTCATCCCATGTTGTAACGGGTGCAAGTTGTGAGTAACGAAGATTTAGCGAGGTGTACGCATCATAAACACCTTGTGAAATAGATTCAGCATCGTTCTTAGAAGTTAGAACTCGCTGTCCTTTCTTTCCCATGATTAGCGCAGTGCCGGTGTCCTGACACATTGGCAGAACTCCGCCAGCTGAAATATTTGCATTCTTCAATAGGTCAAGGGCAACGAAGCGATCATTTGCTGAGGCTTCTGAATCCTTCAAAATTGACGCCAACTGAGTTAAATGTTCTTCGCGTAAATAATGGTTGATATCGTGAATCGCTTCAGCAGTTAACTTTTCCAGAGCGGCAGGTGTGACTTTAAGAAATTCCATTCCTTCAGCGGTAAAAGTTGAAACGCCTTCGGTCGTAACTAAGCGATATTTAGTTTTATCTGGCCCGATGGGTAGCAAATCGCTGTAATTAAACTCTGGCATTTACTTTTCCGATTCTGGTTTGGCGGCAGCAAGTTTCGCCTTTGCACCATCAAGCCATTGCTGACAAATCTTTGCAAGCTCTTCGCCACGTTCCCAAAGTGCTAGCGATTGTTCAAGTGTGGCTTGGCCTGATTCCAAGGTTGAAACTACCTGGGCCAATTCATCCCTAGCCTCTTCATAACTTAATTTTGCGGCAACCATATTCGTAATCTACTCCGTAATTGCGCCAACTTCGCCTTGCGCCAATCGCAATCGAAGTTTTTCACCGGACTTAACCTCGCTGGCTTTGCGAAGAACTGAACCATCTGATTTTTGCACTACCGAATACCCACGATCCAAAGTGGCTTGTGGCGAGAGGGTGCGCACTTGGGTTCGCAGGCCACTAATTTCTTCGACCGCAATTGCAATCGCACTGCTCATACTTCTATGGGATCTGGCGACCAGGCCATTGATAATTTCAACTCGGGTAGTAACGATTGTTTGGGGCTCTCGCATGATCTGGCGATCCATGAAGCCTTTGATTTTTGAAAGTTCAAATTCAATTCGATTTTGAATAAAACGATTTGCTCGTTCTTTCAAGTTTAAAATCTTTGTGAGCTCCTCTTCCATATCCGGAACTACACGTTTACCGGCATCTGTAGGCGTCGAAGCACGCCAATCTGCCACAAGGTCAAGAAGTGGTGAATCTTTCTCGTGGCCAATTGCGCTGACTATTGGCGTCTTACATGAAGCAACTAAACGCAGTAGAGATTCGTCTGAGAATGGGAGCAAGTCTTCAAAGGAGCCGCCACCTCTTGTAATGATTATTACATCCACGTTTGGATTTGCTTCGAGTTCGGACAACGCTGCACTTACTTCAGAAACTGCCGCCGCATTTGCAACAGCAACTTCACGAATTTCAAATTGCACTCCTGGCCAACGACGTTTGGCATTTTCAACTACATCCTTACCGGCATCGCTGTTTCTTCCACAAATCAAACCAACAACGTTAGGCAGAAAAGGGAGTGGTTTCTTACGTTCTAAATCAAAGAGCCCTTCGCCGGCTAATAAATTCTTTAGCGCTTCAAGTCGTGCCATTAATTCGCCAACACCAACTTGTCGAATCTCGGAGATATTAAAAGAGAGTGAACCATTTTTTGTCCACCAAGTTGGCTTCGAGCGAATTACAACGCGGGCATTTTGTTCGAGTGGCGCAACTGAATCAAATACATTTTTAAAACAGCGAACTGAAATACTCATATCCGCACTGGTATCACGCAGTCTCATGAAAATTGTTGGCGACCCCGGTCTTACATTTATCTCAGATAGTTCGCCCTCGATCCAAACCTCGCTCAGGTCATCAATGATTGCGCCAATACGTTCGGAAATCGCACGAACGGTAAATGGTTTCTCTGGTTGTCCCGACACGGGTCGATAGTAATCGGGATACCAATTAGACTTCACGAATGACTTTAGGAAATAAGCGGGTCTTATTGGCTGCGCCCCGTGGCTATTGCGCCGGGGTAGATCGCGCAGTTATAACTGTTGAAAAAGCCTTGGATCTATATGGCGCGCCAGTTTATGTTCGTAAAGAAATTGTCCACAATAAACATGTAGTCGCAACCCTTGAAGCTCGTGGCGCGATTTTTGTCTCGGAAAATGATGAAGTTCCAGAAGGACAGACCGTTATTTTCTCGGCCCATGGAGTTTCACCAGCCGTTCACGCAAGTGCGGCTTCTCGTAACTTAAAAACAATTGATGCAACATGTCCACTTGTTACAAAAGTGCATCACGAAGTTAAGCGTTTTGCTGCCGAAGATTTAACTATTTTATTAATTGGTCACGAAGGTCACGAGGAAGTAGAGGGCACAGCTGGCGAAGCTCCAGACCATATTATTTTGGTCGACGGCGTAGATGGCATTGCGGATATCAAGGTTCCAGATGAAAATAAAGTTGCTTGGTTATCCCAAACCACGTTAAGTGTCGATGAAACTCTAATAACTGTCGCGGCACTTAAGAAGCGGTTCCCAAACTTGATTGATCCACCAAGTGATGACATTTGTTATGCAACTCAGAATCGCCAGGTTGCAATAAAAGAGATTGCTCCGAAAGCTGATTTGGTTCTGGTTGTTGGATCAAAGAACTCTTCGAACTCGGTTCGCTTGGTTGAAGTAGCACTTGAATATGGCGCGAAGGCGGCATACCTAATTGATTTTGCCGCAGAGGCCCAAGATGTTTGGTTTGAAGGTGTAGAAGTTATTGGCGTTTCAAGCGGTGCGTCGGTTCCAGAAATTTTAGTTACAGATTTACTTAAAGATTTGGCAAATCGTGGCTACGGCGATGTTGAAACAGTTACAGCGATGGAAGAACACTTGCTGTTCTCAGTACCACCCGAGCTTCGTAAAGATTTAAAGGCGGCCGGAAAGCTTTAATTTTATTTACGTGAATATTTGCGCATAAGCGCGAAGTGGGAAGCCCATGCAATTATGGCGCCAGTTATCAGCCATGGTGCAACTGAGGAGAGCGTAGTAATTAATTCGAGGCCAATTTTTCCTGCGGAAAAACCTGTTCCACCAATTGTTGCCATGATTAGCAGAGTTGATATCAAGAAAACAATCGGTGGATTTACCGCATTAGCAAATGAAGTCCCTGGTCTTCCAAGAAAAAGTCCACCAAGGAACGAGACCAGAATTGCCAGACCGGTGAAGAAACCAACTTTTGTGAATGTGTATTCCAGTGCCTCAAAAATAAAGATAAGCAGGAATTGCAGAATAACTACACCAGGAACTTTTAACCCCGGGCCCTGCACTGCTTTTGATCTAACGGCGCTAATGGTGTTACTCATTTCTCATCGTCCTCATCTGAAATTTCTTCAACCTCAATAAAATCTTCTGGTGCATCCAAGGCTAATTTACTCTCCAGAATTCGCAAGTTTTCGGATACTTCTGGAAAGGCTTTAAGTGGTTTACCGGAGACATCAAGCGACTTCATCTTCTTCGCAGCGCTAAGCACTGTGGTTTCGGCGGTAGGAATCATCTCGTTGTAAGCCTTAAGAGTGCTCTTTAACCGATCACCAACAGTCACAATCTTGTCATGTAGCGATGAAACATCTCGCAGGAATTTAACTGCCAAACTTTGGATTTCTTCGGCGTTTGCTGCAACGCGATTTCGACTAAATAAATAACCAACAGTTCGTAGCAGCGCCATCATTGAAGTTGGCGTTGCAATTGTGACACCAAGACGGAATGAAGTTTCGAGGAAATCTGGGATTGCTTTAACGGCTTCGATAAAGATTGCATCAATAGGAGCGTAGAGAATTACGAAATCGGGCGATGGTCCACGATCCGCATAGTTACGTTTTGAGAGCGCCTGGATGTGGGCCAGTAAATCTTTTGAATGTTCTACTAACAATTGCTTGCGCAGCGCATCATCTTCAGTTTCAAATGCCTCATAAAAGCGTTGAAAGGGAAACTTAGAATCGATATATATAACACTTCCGCCAGGCATATTTATTGTTACATCCGGGATTGCGCCAGAGTCGCCAATTTTTTCAGAGGAAGATTGTCTGGTGAAATGTTCGTTCTCGATTAAGCCAGCACTCTCTAATAACTTTTCAAGATGAGCTTCGCCGAATTTTCCACGGGTCTGTGAACTTGCGAGCGCCCCGGCAATCGCACGAGTCTGTTTAACCAAGTTTTCATTATGACTTGCCATTGATTTAACTTGTTCAGTAATTTCAGTTTCTGCTCTTACTCGACGTAAATCTGCTGCGCCAGCGGCTTCAGTTAATTTCTCAACCGTCTTTTTCATAGTTTCTAATTCATCAGTTAATTTTGTTGCAGCCGCAGTTGAATTCTTTTCGCGTTCTAACTGCTCTTTGAGATCCTTGATTAACGGATTTTCTGAAGAATCAGAATTAGATCTGCCACTTTTTACGAGAAATCCAATGAGAGCGCCAACAGCCAACCCGATTATTACGCCTAAAATTACATCCATGCCCGTATCGTGGCAGGAAGCACTGACAAACCCGCGTAGGCTCTACTCCTTGTGAGCCTCTCTATTGGAATCGTCGGACTGCCAAATGTGGGCAAATCGACCCTTTTTAACGCTCTGACCAAGAACAACGTTCTGGCCGCAAATTATCCCTTTGCCACAATTGAACCCAATGTTGGAATGGTCGGCGTCCCAGATGCCAGACTTCCAAAGCTTGCCGAGATTTTTACCTCTGAAAAGATTTTGCCCGCAGTTGTCTCCTTCGTAGATATCGCCGGAATTGTTAAGGGCGCATCTGAAGGTGCCGGACTTGGAAATAAATTCCTAGCAAACATCCGCGAAACCGATGCAATCTGTCAGGTCATCCGAGTTTTCAATGATGAGAATGTAATGCGCGAAGGCGAACGTGCCGCAGCATTCGTTGATCCTGCATCTGATATCGAAGTTATCAATACCGAACTTGGTCTTGCCGACTTACAAACTATTGAAAAGGCGCTGCCACGTTTAGAGAAAGAAGTGCGTATTAAGAAAGAAGTTGCACCGATTCTTGAAGCGGTAAAGCAAGCGCAAGAAATATTGAATGCCGGAAAATTACTATATGGTTCAAAGATAGATTTAACCTTAATTGCCGACTTACATTTAATGACCGCAAAACCATTCTTATATGTTTTCAATGTTGATGCAGCCGAACTTGCTGATGCAGATTTGCGTAAGAAATTGGCAGCAATGGTTGCGCCATCAGAAGCGATTTTCTTAGATGCAAAAACTGAAGCCGAACTTGCTGAACTCGATGATGCCGATGCGATGGAATTATTATCGGCGATCGGATTAGAAGAGCCAGGACTTTCAACACTTGCACGTATCGGATTTAATACTTTAGGTTTGCAAACTTATTTAACTGCGGGTCCAAAAGAAACACGCGCTTGGACTATTCATAAGGGAGATACTGCGCCAGTCGCAGCCGGTGTAATTCACACCGATTTCCAAAAAGGTTTCATTAAGGCCGAAATCGTTGCTTTTAGCGATTTAGTTGATGCAGGTTCAATGGCGGAAGCCAAAGCCCGCGGCAAGGTCCGTATGGAAGGCAAGGAATATGTAATGTCCGATGGCGATGTAGTGGAATTTAGGTTTAATAACTAATGACAAAAATAAGATACGAGAAAAGCCCATATATAACTGGCGAACTCAAGAAGCGCGATGAACTTCGTAACGTAGCAATCATTGCTCACGTAGACCATGGCAAGACCACATTGGTCGATGCGATGTTGACTCAATCAGGTGCATTTTCCGAGCACCAGAAAGAGGGCGAGAACCGCGACCGGGTTATGGACTCTATGGATCTTGAACGCGAAAAGGGAATCACCATTCTCGCGAAGAACACATCCATTCGCCGTGGCGCCCAGACTGTAAACATTATTGATACCCCAGGTCACGCAGACTTCGGTGGCGAAGTAGAACGTGGACTTGAAATGGTTGACGGTGTAATTCTTCTTGTCGATGCATCTGAAGGACCACTTCCACAAACCCGTTTCGTGCTCCGTAAAGCACTTGAGAAAAACCTTCCA
>Ga0114979_10001241_pt1 | contig 17095 bp, 15 predicted proteins | sample S_140625_EF_Meta_FD_87315 | JGI IMG/M metagenome (GOLD analysis project Ga0114979, IMG submission 87315) | Freshwater microbial communities from Lake Simoncouche, Canada to study carbon cycling - S_140625_EF_MetaG | ecosystem: Environmental > Aquatic > Freshwater > Lake | place: Lake...
CGAACCCGGGCGTGGTTGGAAGCGCTTCTGGACCAATGACCCGTCATGCCCAGCGTCGACCAGATCGAGGAGTCACCGCCGTCAAGGAGAATATAGATGAACTTACCATGACACCCAGCTCCGACGACCCGCTTAGGAAGCTCAGAGACGAGTTGCGAATGACCCTCGAACGGCTTTCTGGTGTAACGACCCGACAGGATCTGGACATCGACAATCGTTCGATCGGCGAGAGCTCGAGCGATGCCCTCGGCGGCTAGCTTGCATTCTGCGCCCTCTGGCATGGCTGAATCTCCTAATGGAGATTGTATAGGAGGTTCCTGATTTTTACAGCATCCGTCTGATAAGCTGACGGAGACGTCGCTCATTGAGCTGCTGACGCTTGGCGATCTCATCGGCTGCAAATTTGCGTATGTTAGGGCTTCGATCACGTAAAAGCAACTTCAGAGCTTCGATTGGAGCGTTTTTGTTGAAAGCTACACCAGCTCTGGTCGATTTCGATTTGTGCTTAACAAGCTTCATCAGGGTATCAGGACTCGTCGATGCGTTTCTGCCGACGTGGTCCGCAGTGTAGTCATTATCCGCGAGCTGATCCAGAACTTCAGGTGGAGTCGACCTGTTATTGGCGACCGACACGCGGACGTAGACTGACTCGTCCCGTGATAGTGCTGCGAGGATTTTAGGCGGGGCTGCCGGATTAACGGCGGCGCCGATGACGACAGATTCACTCGGGTCTCTCGCGAGAATTGCTAGAACCTCGGGCGTCGTTGACGGATTTTTAGCGACGTAACCTCGGATTGTTTCGTCCTTGTGTCGTGCCAGCGTGGTGAGAATCTCAGGTGGGGATGAGGCATTCATCGCGATTCCACGAATGATACGCTCATTGCCCCTCTGCGCTAGATTCGAGAGAAATTCAGGTGGGGTCGATCGATTGTAGGAAACCGCGAAGCGGACATCATCATCCGGATCATCTGCCAGTGCCAGGAGAGCCTCGGGGGGAGTCGAAGTATTCACCGCCACCCTGTCACGTACTCTCACGTTCTCATCGTGTGACAGCTTGGTGAGAGCCTCTGGTGGACTTGATCGATTATAGGCAACGCTGGTGCGAATGGCGACTTCCGGATCATCTGCCAGTGCCAGGAGAGCCTCAGCTGCAGAGAGCTGGTTGAAGGCGACCATTTGTCGAACTTCCACACTCTCGTCTTTCGCTAGCGCAGCAAGGATCTCGGGCGTCGCTGATTTGCTAATAGCAACGTCACGACGGACATCGTCGTCTGGGTTCTGGGCTAAGATGGCAAGAACATCTGGGCTGATGCTCGGCTCTTTGAGAACCGTCTTAACGATATCGATTTCCTCGTCCTTTGAAAGACCGACGGTTAGATACTTGAAAGCTTCTATGCTCTTCGCTGCTGACGCGATCTTTTCACGAGCGGGATGCTTACCCCCGAGGCTCCTGTTCTTGTCCGTCAGTGTCTTTACGATCTCATCATGGTCTGATCCTAGAATCTTCTGCAGCTTCGCGGGGGTGAGACCATCGTTCGCTCGATCGACCGACGTGCTCCCATGCTTACCATCCAGCAAAGGCTTTCCGTCGACGAATCCAACGGAAAGCCAATCCTGGTCGCCCTTCGGATCATCCTTGATGACGTAAAAGAGGGTCATGTCGGTTCCCGGTCGACCAACGTAATTGTAGAAGAGGTTCGAACCCGCCATACGGGCGGTGCACCAGGTCGTCTTCGGCTTACGGGTGACAGGATCGTACCCGGCGATCTTGCAGCTCCGTTCCCGGGTCGTCGGCATCCAGAGGTTCCACGGGCCGACCTTTCCGATGCGGTCATTCTCCGTCTCCTCTTCTGAAACCTCGGTCTTGAAGCGCTCCTTCTTGCGCTCCGAGAGACCAAGGACCGTCTCCATCTCATCGACTGTCATCGCGGCAGGATCAGCGGGAGAGTTCCACGAGCGCGTGTCGGTTGGGAATCGAGAATCTATAGCAGTCCTGAACTGTGCATTCGAGCGGTACTTCTCACCGATCGCAGCATCTTTCCGCGAGAAATTCAGGACAGTAACTATTGTGTCCTCGAACGGATGCGTCTCTTCTACCCTAGGGCTTTCACCGAAGCGAGCAGTGAGCCAGGCGATCCATTTGGGCTGAAGACGTGACAAATCCTGAGCATGATCAGGGTACTTCTCGACGAGATAACGTTGGTCGTCCTTGAATCCCTCGAGGAGGACTGATTCGACAAGGCGACGAAGATAAATTTGAGAGATCATGCCCCCTAACTATTTCCGTCACCGAGAGTCTTCTGCAAATGGGAGTGATAATCGTTGAGAGCGTGATCGTTCGGCTGCACCGCACGCCAGTCACCGAGGATGAAGATGCGGTAAGCATCGTCACCGTACTTACCGATGCCATGCAGCTCCTTTGCCTGCTTCCAGCCGCCTGCGGCATACTCCGCAGACATCCGCTTGAGAGTCTGCGTCCGCTTCCGCTGCATGCCCAGGGGCGTGATGAGAGCTTCGAGATCAGCGTCGGGAGCCGAAGAGAGAGCCTGCGGGGTGGGCCAGCGTTGGAACATCTCCTCAACGACCGGCTCCATCTGCGCGCGCTTCGTCAGGTTGAGACACAGACAGCAGACGAGGATCTTCCAGCCATCTGGCCAGTACTTTTCCTGAATCAGACCGAATTTGGGGGGATTCCACATACTATCATTTTAAGTGGAATCCCCCAATTTACAAGTCGATCAGCCGACGCCAGCGAATCCTGCGGAACCTGTCACGGTGCTGAAGTTGGAAGTCGGCACAGAAGTCAAGCCGGCCAGCACGACGAATGGCATCGAAGCTGCGGTCGAGCTTGAAAGGAAGAGCCTGTCGACCCTGAAATCATTTGAGTAACTGCTGCCCGAAGGAACAACGAAGTAATTCGTTCCCTGGACACCCAATCGAGTGAACCCGACGCGAAGCTCGAGCGCACTGCGATTCTGAACTGTGAAGAATCGCGTCACGAATGGAAACGCGACTTCCGCAGTGGTCGTCACGTTTGAGGCAGTCACGAAAGGAGTCGCTGAGATCTGGTAAGCTGGGACGAACCCCTCGCTCATAACTGGATTATTTAAGCCCATATTCTTGTCATCCTACGAGCTTAAATATACGCAATCTATCAATACGGAGGAGTATACATGTCCTCTGGAAAATGACCGAGACTTAGTATGATCTCGTCAATAACTTTCGCTGTTTGCTCGCAATCATGCACCCTGATCGATCGATTGAAAGATTTGAGAGCCTCGTATATCTCGAAATCGTTTCCCATGGGATCGCAGCGATCGCCTACGAACCAGACCACATCGGACGGGAAGTGTCGAAGGACATATGACTTGTCCCATCCCTCTGGATAGATGTCGAAAGACGTCGATCCACCGAGCTTGACCGTAAGCTTCTTGCTGAGAGCGTACAGACGATCACGAAGAGTGACCAGAGTTGCGATTCTCAAGTTCGACTTCTCGTCGATCCTTTCGAACTCCTCACGATCTTCATGCCCTGCCTCACGTCCAATCGGGCACCAGTTCATCATCGAACCTCGATACGATACGAACTGACCTGTCAGGGGAAGTTCAGGTACAACCTCCATGAGGTCTCCCTGCATCGCGTTTAATATCTTGTGAAATTGCCGCCAATCATTTCCCAAGTAATCTCTCATCGAAATCGATGGGGTCTGAGACTTCCACGAACCTTCCACATGGATCCAGTGCTCAGTTCCGTTGCAGGAAAAAACCTCTAAACCTTTCTCGAAGAGCTCGTGATCAACCTGCTCGATAACGTACGCTAGCGTGGAGCCGGTTACTATTCCGACCCTAGCACATTGTAAGAGCTCGACCAGCTTATCCCTATTCTTTCTCGTGATCTTCTTGCGTGGGGGTGTTAAAGTCCCGTCGAGATCGAAGAGGACTATCGTTCTATTGTTCATGTTGTACAATTAGTATCCAAATGCTTCTATCGTATGCTTAAAAGGATTGCCCGGAATCTCTCGAACCTGATTCAGCATCTCCTCGGCCAGCCAGCAGATCTCTCGTTGAGCGTCTGGCTTCATCCTGAGACCCAGGAAATGGTTGAGCGAGCGCCAGTTGAACATGACGTCAGCAGTGATCTGATTACCATAGGGAAGGTAGAAGCGAGCACTTTCCTTAGCACGCTTGCGACTCATTCCGCCTGCCACAAGACGCTCGAGAGTGTCATGGTAGCGCATGAGAGCGTCCTCCATGAAAGCGATGTAGCGAGCCTGCTCATCGAGCGGCCAGTCCTTCGGGAGGTAGTACTTGTCGTCCTTCAACTCTTTGTACCTTGCACTTTCGGCGTTGCAGCTCGTGCCGATACGATGTTTGAGGAGCTGCACGTGTGTGGCGACCTCGGTTGTCACAAGGAAATGCAGATTTGACTTCTCGAACGGTGACTCATGTCCATTCTCGGCCAGCATTTTCAGGAGCGAGGGGATTCTCGCTTGCTTCTCCTCGGAGAGCTCCCGGCTTGTGCTCGTCCACGCCGAGAGAGCGTGGGTCTCGTCGCCACCATACCAACCGACCAATTCTACCTTGTTGTCCTGAAAGGGCATATCGTAACTTACTCCTGATTTGCTTGTCCCAGATGATCTCGAAACCCCACTGCAAGATAGTCAGAGTGGAACCAGTTAGGAACACGATCCCCGCCGAATCCCTTACATTGTTTGTGAACATGTAGGCGATCGAGAAGCTGTAACACATGGAGAAGAATCTCCACGTGATGACTTTGGTTAAGAGCTCGATCTTCGCAGTCTTCACTTTAGTCCAGAACGTAGTTCAGTTCGATCTTGCAGGTGAGAGTCGGGACTCTAAGCTCATTCGCGATATTGTGGAGCTTGGCCTCCTGACCGTCGAGGTACCAGTCTGCGTGTCCCTTCTCGTGGACAAGCTTGAGGAAGTAATCCGAGGGCTTACCACAGTTACGAGCCATCATCTCGTATACCTTCCTGTTGAGGCGCTCGACCTCCTTAGCGTTCGTCTTGATCTCCTCGACCTTACCGAAGGAGCCAGAAGAGACGTCGTGGATCATAAGAGTTGCATCCGGATCCATGTAACGCATCCCCTCGGCGCCGAAGCTGAAGAGAAGGGCGCCGCAGCTCATCGCTTTACCCTCGACGATGGTTGCCACCGGGATTCGGGAAGCCTTGACGGCGGAGATCATCGCCATGAGAGAGTAGACCTGACCACCGTAGGAATCGATGACGACAGGAATCACCGACTGACCTGTGTTCTGCGCGCGGCTCATGAGATCCACAAACTCCTTCGCCGACTCCTCATCGAACTCGTTGACCCTAATGATGATGGGATCGACCTTAAGCTCGACTGCCTTGATGTGATTGGAAACATCTGCGATAAAGTTCATTGCATATCCTGTCTGTGTTAGGTTAGTAATTTTTTCTGCTGGTTGCTTTTCACTTGCATTTCGAATACCCGCACGACTTGCAGGAAAGACATCCTTCCTGATAGACGAGCTCGGGATTGCCACACTCTGGGCACCCCTTTTCGCTTGACTTGGTACCATCCTTGATGTATCCCTTGAGGACCCGAGCGATCACCCGGGCATATGAAAACATATCACTATTCTTATCCTTTTGCAACTGCTCCACAACATAATGAAGCGGAACTTCATGCCGCAGGGCGAGCGAGATAGTTCTCGTGAACGCGCCCTGCGTCGGATTGTCGAAAAGATTCACGATGTCCTTGAAAACGAGATTATCGTCCTCTCCGACTGGAACAAGCAGGTTGTAGGTTGCGACTCCGTCGCGCTTTCCATTCTTTACGAGCGTTCCCGATTTGTATTTCTTCGGAATCTCGATATTCTCTGGAATTCCGCAGAAAACCTCGTAAGGCTTTCCTTCGTTCAGGCCGATGAGGACGAGCCAAGATTCTGGAGTATCGCCGTTCCTGATATTGACCCTGTGGATATCACTGGGGAGCGACTTCGGGCGCTTCGGTACCAGACGCCCGTCGTCAGCCTTCTTACTCTCCTTCTTCGGTTCATCAGCAGCTACAAGAACGCCCGCCCGACAGCCGTCGCGATAGACGGTGAATCCCTTGCACCCCGTCTTCCAGGCCTTCATGTAGACATCGTTGACCGTTTCGCGTGTTGCTGTGTTCGGCAGGTTACAGGTCTTGGAGATCGAGTGATCGATCCATTTCTGGGCAGCAGCCTGAATCTCAACAGACTTGGACCAATCGATGTCGTTCGCAGTTCCACCCCAGTAAGGACTCTCCCGTGGATCCGACTTTCCGGTGACATCCATCCACTTTTTGAACCAGTGATGATAGACCGTATACTCCTGCCACTTGTCACCCAAGGGATCGACGTAGTCCTCTCTGGAAGTAAGATCACCCTGTGTTATCTTACGACGACGCTTGTAGGAGAGCATGAACGCAGGCTCGATGCCAGACGTCGTACGGGTGAGGCAAGAGACTGAACCCACTGGCGCCGTGGTTGTGAGAGCGATGTTACGACGCCCCGTAGTCTTCCACATGTCGAGAGCATCATGATGGAGAGCGCTGGTAGCCCCCATGACTCCCTTCAGGTACTCGTGATCCTTCTCCTTCTCATAGTCCCAGACTGGGAACGCACCACGTTCCCGTGCCATCACAAGGGAGGAGTAGTGAGAGTACTTCGCGAGCCAACTGTAGATCACCTCGGTCATGTGAATCGAATTGTCAGATCCGTACTTGAGCCCAAGAGCTGCGAGAGCATCTCCAAGACCTGTGATACCGAGACCGGTCCGACGACCGTTAAGCCCGGCGGCTCGAATCTTGTTCCAGAGATCACGCTCGATCCGCTTCACGTGATCGGGCTGAGGATCACTCTCGATCTTCTCCAAAATGCGATCAACACATTCGACCTCAAGATCGACGAGATCGTCCATGAGACGCTGGGCTGAGTAAACCGTCACACCGAATTCAGTGAAATCAAACTCTGCGTTCTCGGTGAACGGGTCCTTCACGAAAGACGTCAGGTTGACGACCATCAAGCGGCAGCTATCGTACGGACTGAGAGGGATTTCTCCGCAGTTCTTCACGCAAATGCCAGAAGACTCAACGAACCGCTCATCCTCGCCGGAAGTGATGACGAAGTAGTTGTGGTTGTCGTCCACAGTGATATTGAAGACATCCTCGTGTCCCACGGACTCAACAGACACAACCTTGTGGTTGTTGATCACAGCACTCTTGAAGTTGCTGAACCTGCCAAACCTAAAGTCGTTGGCGAGGTGGAGGGGCGCACCGACATCCCTTGCGTGATCGATCCACGCCTTTCTCGTGAGCTGGCCCTGCTGATCAAAGATGCGCCGTCCCATCTCGATCAGCTGTTCGTTCGTGAATCCGCTGTACCTGCCATTCTGCTCTCCCGGATGGGAGGCGAACTTCTCCTGCCACTCTGCGTCCATGCGATGGTACGGATTGTTGGATCCCCGCATCTTGACAGCATGGAGCTCGCGGTGCTCATCGTGCGTCATGACAGTCAGGTTGTCGATGCTGTCATTCAAGCAATCGAAGTCAGCGTGATGAATGGCGTGTGTCTTGGCGTCCACGCTGCCCCTCAGGAACTCGTGGATCAGGCGGTACTGGCGCCTGTTCCTAAAACCCTCACCCTGGAGCTTCTCACCTGTGTTGCAGACCTGTCGGTACCCGTTCGAGTTGAAGGAGTTGAAGGGGACAATGCTATCTCCGGGCTGCAGATCGCACAGATTTCTGTAAGTCAGGTCCTTCAGGAGGATCTTGTGATCCGGCGTTGCCCTCAGTGTCGATCCGTCATCGAGTGTGAGCTTCCAGATCTCCTTCTTCTCTCCCGTGAGTCGAGGGTTCCTGCCCATCTTGACGACCGTCTTTCCTGACTGGAGGTCGACCGAGTAGACCGGAACATCTCTCCCCTCAGCAGCGAGCTGAGCGATCGAGACCGCGTTCCTACCGTCGGCAACAGCGATCAGGGCGTCGCCCGTGATACACGGATTGGTGCTGATGGTCTTGTAGCCCAGGTCCTGGTAACGATCCACGATGCCGTTGTCGATAACCGTGTCCCAGAAGAGCGCACCTGGCTCCGCCGAGGCCCACGCGGCGTCGATAAACTTGTCCCAGACATGCTTCGCGTTAACGACCTTCGTGATCTGAGCCGAATCTGCCGGCTCCTCGACGGGCCAACGCAATGTGAATTCGCTACCGCTCTCAACAGCCCGCATAAACTCATCGGTGAATCGGATGCTAATGTTAGCTCCCGTCACCTTTTTGAGGTCACGCTTTATATCGATGAATGTCTCAATCTCGGGATGACGGCAATCGATCGTGAGCATGAGCGCGCCACGACGACCGCCCTGGGCAACCTCACGACAGGAGTTAGAGAAGCGCTCCATGAAGACGCCGATACCGTCTGTCGTACGCGCTGCGTTCGAGGTCGGTTGTCCCTTCGGACGGATGGTGGAGATATCGAATCCCACGCCACCGCGTCGTTTCATGATCTGGACCTGCTCCTGATCCGAGAAAAGAATACCGCCATACGAATCGTTGGGCTGCTCGATGACAAAGCAGTTGGATAACGACTGCAGCTGGTATGGATTACCAATACCTGACATTGGAGATCCCTGCGGCACGATGTACTTGAAGTCACGTAACAGGCTGTAGATGCTCTCCTCATCCATCGGATTCGGGTACTTTCTCTCGATCCTAGCAAATTCGCGAGCAAGACGACGATGCATCATGTCGGGGTCCGCCTCGAGCAGATTGTCGTCAGCGTCACGAAGCGCGTACTTCATGAAAACGTCTGGTGCCAACTCGTCATTCTCAAAGTAAGCATTAGTACGCTCACGAACTTCATTCTTGGTGTAAGACATCATTTCTCCCTATTTGCTGCCTGTCACTTCTTGCCATTTCTTACGCAAAAGCTTTTTTGCGTCGTTTCCGTCTTGAGTCATAGATTCCTGTAAAGTCAAGCTATTCTCGTCAAGAATCTTAATCCTAGATTGCGATGTATCGATGTGAATAGGAAAAAGAATCCCATCTCGACCAGCTCGGTTTTTCGCCACGAAAAGCCGACCCGAACCATCAGCTTTTTCGCTGGGTTTTCTCGAGATCGACACGACAACGTCTGCTACCATCGCCTTTCCGTATGCCTCACTCATGTTCTCGAGGCCGACAACCTCTGCTCCCGACGCCTCACGATTCGCCTGCGAAGCAGTCCAGATGGGAATGTTGAGCTCCATGGCAAGGTTTCTAAGCTCTTCGTATACAAGCTTCAGCTCGTGACGAAGGGAGTCGAAAGTCCTCGAGGATCTCATGATGTCGGCGTAGTCAATGATGATCAGACTCGGTACAAATCCCTTCAGATTAAGCTTCTCGATATGATTTCTAAGCATCTGAACCGTTGCTGTGCCGGTTGGGTACTCCTTGATGATCAGGCGCCCGAGATCCATCGTCTCGTAATTCTTTAGAATCTCTTCCTTCATGTCAGGAACATCGTTCGATGGGACCCCGCAGAGGTTAGAGTCGTACCGCAGGCCAACTGCTGTCTCGGTGAGCTCAAAAGTGTAGTGAACGACATTTTTGCCCATCTTGAGAGCATGCGCTCCCATCGCTGTCAACCAGTGACTCTTGCCAACACCCGTCGGAGCGACGACGACTCCGAGCTCTCCTCGACCGAGACCACCCCGGAGGATGTCCTTACCATCGAGAACGTCTAGTCCGGTGGGACATGGGTTGCGGTTAATCTTGACAAATCGAGCCTCGGCGTCCTCAAAGAAGTCGTGACCCGTGCTATTCGCCATGCCGACAGAGACTGCTTTCTTCATCAGATCTACGACGGACTCGAACTTGTCGGTTGCCACCATCTCGACTGCCTTCTCAAGAGCCTCACGGAAAGCCTGCCGCTTGCAGAAATCGAGAGACTTCTCCTTCACGTAGCCGAGATCTCCCGGGTCAGGGTTGGCCCGCATGCGGTGAAGGAAGTCGATGATCTGATCCTTCAGAATAGCGTCAGGACCCTGCTGCAGATCCTCCTTGATAATCGACACCAGAAGCTGCATCGTTGGGAAGCACTTGAACTTCTCGAAGTGCTTGAAATATCGATCGGTCAGGAAGGCAAGGTACTTCAGGTCGAAGTAGTCTGGCCGCATTACCTCAACCATCTGCGCTGCCCAGATATGATCCGTCAGCAAGCTCTGGAAGATTTTTTCTTGAAACGACTTGCCGTACTGGCGAAACAGAGCTTCGCCTGCGTTGATTTCGTTCTGAGTCATGAGCTCTCTTAAGTATGAAGAAGGTGACTTGTCAGTTGGAAGAAAACTCGCTCTCGATCGAAATTGTTTATTCCGGACCTGACGAGTAACCTGAGATATTCCATCTTATTGGCCTCTGGCCTAAATGATTCGAGTCCAGATTCGATTTTTCCGACTTGATTTCCCGAGAGGGAAGAGACATCGAGGTTCATAAGCTGCCAGTTGAGCCGCGCTTCGTCCGCACCTTCCACTATGCTTCGGAGCAGCTGTGGACCCTTCGGGGTGACCCGCGCGGCAGCCATGTTGACAATGTCATCCGGACTGAGCAAAGCCTCTCCAGCGACCTCCGGGAAGCGTTTAGCCATGGTCTTCCATCCAGCTCCTTCGATACCCGGAATTCCGTCCGCACCGTCACCGACAAAGCATCGAGTCGACACGAAGTTCCTCGCTGTGCACCCGAAGCGGGTCAGAACGTCAGGTTCGTTAACGAAAGACTTCGAAGTTGGGCTCCAGATCCTCACACGACCGTCGAGAAGCTGGTAGTAGTCCTTGTCGGACGACATGATGACACAAGGATCGTCCTTTAAGCGGTAGCGGGCAACGTAAGCGATGACGTCGTCAGCCTCACAGTCGGTGACGTAGCTCTGCTGGACAGGTAAAAGCTTCAGAATCTGAACAAGAGTCGCAACCTGCCAGTTCCTGTTTCCCACAGTGTCGGGAATATCGCCCTCGTAGTACCTGTTGAGCTTTTGGGGCTTCCGTTTCGTCTTGTACTCGGAGAAAAGTGCCCGACGTCTGGGAGAGCCACCGCCCTCCCAGACAACGATGACCCGTCGTGGGCTCAGAAACTCACATTTCTGCCCAAGCTCGTTCAGAAAACCCACAATTCCACCGACAGCCTGCCCGTTGGCACCCAACGTGGGGTTCGCGCAGAAATGTCGCGTAAAACAGTTGAGCTAAAGACCGTCAATTAGGAGTGTTGGTCTCCCACTGACGGTCTTCTCCTTTAAAGTTAGAGATTGCATTTTCTATCGTTCCTTGAAAGTTTTCGGTTAGGTTCTTCTGCCAGATACAACAAAAACTATAACCTGATTGGATCGCGAGTTCAGCTTTCATTCTGTCTCTCGACCGAATCTCTGCAGCACGAACGTCTCGACGCTCATCGTAATGATTCTCAGAATACAGCTCAGGATTGAAGTGCCAGTAATCTCCGTTAATCTCTATCATCAGATTTAATTCTTCAACGAAGATGTCATACACTCGATTCTTAATTCGATGTGAATGCTTACAAGTGAATCTTTCACTCAAGTAATCAAATACGTCTTTTTCGATTTGGCTTCTCCACAGCCCGTTTCCGCGGTCAAACGCGCCGTCCTCCCACATCCTGCGAGTTCTTTCAGAAATTTTTTCGCGAACTACCTCACTGTGGTTTCGCCCTTTCATCCAGCAAGTTCCACCGTTCTTAAAGAATCGAAGCTTGGCTTGCTTCATTTTCTGCTTTGTTTCTTCTGACATCTTGAATCTTCTACCTGTCATTTTTTGAGAGAATTTTTCGTAGATGCCGTTTCTTATCTTAGTTTCTTTAGCTTTCGCAGCGCCCGCAATCAACGATTCCTTAGTTCGCAGCGGCCCAACTTCTTCGATCCTCTTCTTTAGAGACTCAGATATCTTCTTCTTAGTCTCTTGTGTATGACGAACCCCAACATGACTCGCTGCAATTTTTTTCTTTCGTTCCTCGGGCATGGGGCCATGCTTTCGCCCTTTATTGACTTTAACGCTAGCGATGTTTCTTCTATTCATCGCGGTTTTCCACGCTACCTCAGAGTATTTTTCCTCTCCAAGCTCGTGCTTCAACATTTTGATAGTTTTATTTCTCCCGAATCCCCATAAAGCTCTGACTTCATCGATCGTTGAGCCATTCAAAAACGCCGCTACACCAACTTCAACGCTTTCAGACAAGCTAGCCTCCATGAACACGATTAAATATTCACGGAGGTTAGCGCTGAATTAACTTATTTCAACTTTCCGGATCGATGTCGGCACCAACCATCTGGTCACGAAAAGCTCTCATCTCCTCGTAGGACTCAGGATCGATGTCAAGGTCATTCGCGCTCACGGTGGTACGGATGAGAGCTTTCTCCAGGAGCCCATCGATCCACGGCTTGTACTGGGGATCCTTCCACAGGTCACCGAAATCAGCCTTGTAGAACTTCTTCTCGAGGATATTCTCGTTCCTTTCGTTGGTTACCTTGATCGTCTTCCACGCGCTGGTGCCCTCGACCGAAACCTGATGGTCGTTAATCATGTCGGGACCATGTTCACGAAGAACGTCAAAGACTTCCTCATGTTCCTCGATGCCCTTGCCGAAGATGATCCTGAACTCGACCTTTCGGAAGGGCGGAGCGACCTTGTTCTTGATCGTTTTTGCCCAGACGTTAATACCGATCGCCTCACCCTGCTTATTCTCGATGTGGGAACCAGCTCCGAGCTTGAGACGAACCGAGGCGTGGAACGGGATCGCCATACCGCCGGGGGTCGTCGTGGGGTCACCATGCATCACGCCGATCTTCGTGCGGATCTGGTTAAGGATGACGAAGAGGACGTTCTGATCTCCGATGACACCAGTGATCTTTCGCATGCCCTTCGAGATCGCGCGCGCCTGAAGGCCGATGGTATCCTTGTCGTAAGCACCCTCAAGCTCAGCTTTCGGTGAGGATGCTGCCACTGAGTCCCAGATGATCGTGATCGGGACGTCCTTTGCCATCGCTTTCGCCTTCAGGATCGTCTTCTCAGCGATATCAAGCACCTCCTCGGTGCAGTGAGTATCAACATAGACAAACCGCTTGCTCACATCGACCCCCAACGCCGCCAGGTTCTCAACCGAGGTGCCGTTCTCGGTATCGATGTAGACTACGATGCCGCCCATCGACTGGGTCGATCGGGCGATCTGGGTCGCGATGTGAGACTTTCCGATCGACGGAGGCCCAAAGATCTCCACGATTCGCCCCTCCGGGAGTCCACCCTTCGCTCGATTTGAAACGACGAGATCAAGCTGCTTGGATCCGCTGGAGATCCAGCGCTTTACGTGGGTCGGTGACGTATCAACAGCTAGATTGTATGCGATTCGAGAGCCGTGATCCTTATTAAGGGACGAGATGAGCTCACTGGTAAAATCATCAGCAGCAGTCTTCGCTGCTGCCGTAGTATCCTTCTTTGCCATTTCTACTCCTTCGGTATTCTAATTTCGCGCGTTAGAATGTGCAAAAGGCAGGGAAGCTTATTGAACTTCCCTGCCCTCATCATTAGTTCCTTAGATCAGAATCCGCTGTCTTCAAGATCCGCGAAAGCGTCATCGAGATCACGGGCAGCAGCCTTAGGGCCGGCGCCCGTCTTCTTGCTCGTCTTCGGGAGATCATCGTCATCGAAAGCAGCGAGCTTGTTGTCAGTCTCGGTACGGGGCGCAGGACCGCCACGAGAGGTACCGGTATCGTTCGAGGTACTACCGCCGTTGATCCAATCGTTCACGATCTTCTCGATCTCCTCGTAGGACTTGAGGTTGACCGCCTCATCGACCTCCGGAATCGAATCAAGCCACTTCTTCGACTGGGCGGAATCGCGGCTGAGGGGCTCCACCTTGGCTCGTGGGGAGATCTTGGTGTCAGCGAACTGCTTACCGGGAAGCTTCGAGACCGAAACACGGATGTCGCGGCCCTCGAGCGGATCAGTGACGTCGCCGTAGTCCTCATCGAGCATGAGATTCAGGATGTCCTGGTAGACCATCTTTCCGAAGGACCAGATTCGGACGCCCTTGTCCTCCTCACCACGTACGATGACCGGAGCGAAGGTACGCATCTTCGGAGCGACCTTCTTGGCGAGCTCACGGCTCGTGTCGCTGCCCTCATCGTAGAGCTTGCTACGGAGCTCCTTGATGGGATCCGCCTTGCCGAACTGGAAGGGTGCGAGGATACCCGGGCTGTTACCGACGCCGTAGTAGTACCAGCGATCCTTGAAGGGCTGACCGTCGTTATTCTGGAATGCGAGGAGTCGAACCGTGTACTCCTTGCCCTCCTCGGGCTTCCACTGCTGGTCACGCTTGTTGTTCTTACCGGAGAGTTCGCCGAGCTTGCGGCGGATTGCGTCGAGATCGATTGCCATGATAGTTTGTATGTCCTTGAATGATTGATTGTTGATAGACGGAGAGTTTCAGCTTTCGCTTCCCCTCCCCGGAGTTACCCGATGTCCCGCCTTTCGAGCCAGAACATAGGGAGATTGTAAGGTGCGGTTTTGGTTTTTTCAGCGCTTTTTGCGCGGTTTCGGCAGTCCGCCAAAGCTGCGGTGAGCGGTCCTGGTGACACTGTCACGACGAGGACCCGAGGGACGCATACCGAGAGGTATGGTGTAGCCTCCGCCACCGGCGAGAGCGGGGACGCCCATGGATTCATCAACGTCGTCCTCTTCTCCCTCGTACATTCCACATTCGTGCTCAGCACCCATCTCATACATTGTGCCGCATTCGGAGCAGCTTTTCATCTCAGCAAGAGCTTCCATGATCATCAGTCGAAGAGCTTTTCTGTCCAGTGTTCGCATACCTTTAATTATTCGGGTCCGACCTTTCTCACGAGGATATCTCGCGCGGAGCGTAGAAGAATCGTGAGAGTGGGCTCAGCGGTGGGGGCGAGCCGGCTCTCGACCCAATCAGGTGGGCGGCTCGGTCCACGGATCGCCATGAATTCCTCCTCGGTGAGCTTCACGCCGTAATGGTTCAGCAGGAAGAGGGAGCGCTCAGGAATCGTCATACGATTGAGACGCTCATTGGGCTTGTAGAAAGCCCCCAGCTTTTCCCGACGCCAGTGCTCATCCTCGGGCAGGAAGTATGGATCCTCGAGGCTCCCGACCTTTCCGACCTCATGCAAAAGACCGACAACGAGGATCGACTCTGTCGACACTCCCATCTCGAAAGTATCGTTAAGACGCTTCATGCCCTTAGCCACCGCGATCGCCTGCTGCACGAGACCTCCTGGTTCGCAGCCTGGGCTGTCATTGCGAGGTTCGGCGGGGCACATCAGAAGTCGCTCACCGAGATCGTCCAACAACTGCTGGAGTCCTGATCCCCGGTTGATCTTGTCCGCAAGCTTGGCGTAGCTTGTCCATAGGTCAGTAAGCTCTCGTTCGTTCATCATGATTAGAATCTAAACAAGAGCGCTAGTATTTTCAACTAACGATCATTTTCACTATAACTTTATTTCCTGAGCGCTCGATGAATGTCCGCTGTGGAAGCGCGATTCGATTCATGAGCTCTGCTACGGCGAGGGTGTCGCGGACGAAATACTCACCCATCAGTCCCTGTCGAAAATCTGACAGGTCACGCGACATCGGAAGAATAACGTAGTACTCTCCGCTGGACGTCTTCATATCGATATCCTCGAAGAGCCCAGAGAGCGGCTTGGATTGAATCGCTCGCTCCAGAACTTCGTACGCCTCTTTGTGAAAGTCCTCTCCCTTTCCATAGTACGAACCTAAATTTAGGCCGCCTATCATTGAGGCTGGATCTGACTTAACTTTACCCGACGCACGACTTGAGAGCTTCGCTTCACCGAAACGCGGGTACTTGGACTTAAACTTGTTCCTGAGCGCGCTCACTCATCCCTCCTCATCTACATAGGCTGGCTCGAAAGAAAGATAAAAGTGGCCGAGACGATCTATTTCGACGCCTTCACTCGCGATCTCTCTCATGCGAGAGATTGAATCGGGATGACAATCTACAAGCAGCGCGTCGTGGAGGACAAACACGGGTTGGACCAGCAGGTCCTCGGATTCGACCCTATTCATGATATCGCTGAATCCCATAAGCGAGACGTCGACGGCAGTTGATTGAGCGTAGTGTGATATCGCAAGATGCGGATCGCCTGCTTCAAGAAGCGGACGACCCCAGAAGTTTTTAGGTTCATCTGAGTCTATGATTCTACGACGAAGGGATTCCAAGCCGAAGTAATCGTTGATCTCCCTCATCAGCCGAGAGGCGTCAGCACCGACCTCCTCTCGAACTGACTGTCCTGAAGCACCGTAAAGAGACTTGAGAGTCGCAAGCTTCGCATGACGTCTATCGACTCCTTTCAAACGCTCAGCAATCGCTCCGTAGATATCAGCCGGGGCCTCACCGCTTCGAAGGAGTCTGAGAACTCTAGGTTCGAGTGACACGAAGTCGATCTGGTATACTTTTCCGCCGTCGTATCGACTCGCGAGAATCTTTCTATGCGACTTTTGAAGCGTAAGAATCCTGGGACCTTCCGAGATCGTTAAGCGCCCGGTCGCAGTCCTATGAGAGTAAATCACGGGGCCAGCCATGCTATCGGACCCAGGTTCAAAAGTTTCGAGAACGTTGAGCTGCTGCGATTCAGACTGAGCTACCCGAAGAGCGGCGAGATCGATTCGACAGGGAACGAGGCGCTCGAGAATGGAACGGCCCAAGGACAGCACATCAGAGTAATCACCAACAACCGCCAGAAGCTCTTCGAGCTCATCCGAGATCGTGGACAGGTTCTCATATAGAACGCGTTGTGGGATGACCAGAGGCCACGGGACTGCCCCTCGTGACAGCCCATCCATCGAGCTGACAAACTCGGGTGGGATAAGCTGCGGCAGCTCCCTGTCGCATGATTCGTAAATGGATTCGATCGAACGAGCCACCGAACGATCTCCGACGCACCAAGCGTTTTCCGGAACCTGCTCGGACCAGGAGAGCTTTCCTTCCCCTAAAATCGCGTGTTTTGGAGAGTTCAGGGCTAGTTTTGACGCGTACATCATAAGAAATGATATAACGTTAGA
>Ga0114979_10001242_pt1 | contig 17095 bp, 3 predicted proteins | sample S_140625_EF_Meta_FD_87315 | JGI IMG/M metagenome (GOLD analysis project Ga0114979, IMG submission 87315) | Freshwater microbial communities from Lake Simoncouche, Canada to study carbon cycling - S_140625_EF_MetaG | ecosystem: Environmental > Aquatic > Freshwater > Lake | place: Lake...
AACAGAAATTGCCAATCCCAAAAACAAAAAAGATTTAATGCCGGGCGAAGCTTTTGATTGTCCTACAAAGCCATTCGGCGGGTCTGAAGATTATGTTTGGAGTGCCGATGGGAAACAAGTTGTTTATGTTACCAAGAAAAAATATGGCACCGCTTATGCAACCAGCACCAACACTGACTTGTTCAGTTATGACCTTGCATCAGGCAAAACAACCAACTTAACTGAAGGAATGATGGGTTATGATTTGAATCCAGCATTTAATCAAAAAAACGAACTCGCGTGGATGAGTATGCGCAGAGATGGTTATGAAGCAGATAAACAAGACATCATTGTTTGGAATGGCTATACAAAAATGAACCTGACCGCACAAAATGATGAAATTCATGTGGAAGGTTTTAGATGGAGTGATGACGGAACAAAAATATACTTCTACGCTCCTATCAACGGCACCTTGCAATTGTTTGAAGTAAATTATCCTGGTTTAGCTAAGATGATGCCTACCGTTAAGCAAATCACTAAAGGCGATTTTGATATCAATGGTATTATTGGTCAATCGGGCAACACACTCATCGTTAGCAGAACCGATATGAACCATGCAGCAGAACTTTTTATTGTGGATGTAACATCCGGGAGCATGAAGCAATTGACACATGAAAATGATGAAACATATGCTACCATGCAATTGAGTAAAATAGAACGCAGAATGATTAAAACGACCGACAATAAAGACATGCTGGCCTGGGTTATCTATCCACCAGATTTTAATCCGGCAAAAAAATACCCAACATTATTGTATTGTCAAGGCGGGCCACAATCTCCGTTAACACAGTTCTATTCGTTCCGCTGGAATTTTCAATTGATGGCGGCAAACGGCTATATTATAATTGCACCAAACAGAAGAGGAATGCCTGGACATGGCACTGAGTGGAATGAAAGCATCAGCAAAGATTGGGGCGGACAGGTAATGCGAGATTATTTATCTGCCATTGATGACATCAGTAAAGAACCATATGTTGACACAAGCAAACGGGGATGCATCGGTGCAAGTTTTGGTGGATATTCTGTATTTTATTTGGCTGGCATACACAACAATCGATTCAAATCATTCATTGCACATGATGGTGTTTTTGATTTGAGAAGCATGATGGGTACAACCGAAGAAATCTGGTTTACAAACTGGGATTTTGGAGGTAATTATTGGGAGAAAAACAATGTGGATGTACAAGCATCATTGAAGACAGCCAACCCAATTGAATTTGTTGGCAACTGGAACACTCCAATTTTAATTTATCAGGGAGGAAAAGATTATAGAGTGCCCATAGAGCAAGGGTTGCAAGCATTTCAGGCAGCTCAGCTTCGAGGCATTAAAAGCAAATTGGTGTACATGCCCGACGAAAACCATTGGGTATTAAAAGCGCAAACTGCATTGGTATGGCAGCGTGAGTTTTACCAATGGCTGAAAGAAACATTAGCAAACTAAGTATAATGGTGTTAAACCAAAATACTCGATAAGCGTCTATCTCCAAAATCAGATCAAATGAAGTATATATTTACAACCATTTCACTTTTATTATTTGGCGCTTTTTACCAATCGTCAACTGCTCAAACCCCCGATTGGAAAAATCAAGTTTCCTGCATTGTTTACTCTCATTGTACATCCTGTCACAATCCCAATGGATTGGCTCCCTTTTCATTAACTACTTATCAGCAAGCATTTACCTATCGCAACAGCATCTTACAGGCTGTGGAAGACAAACACATGCCACCCTATTTACCCAACACGGAGTATTCTCATTTTGGTGATGAAAAAGTACTGACTACAAAGGAAATAGAATTGATACGAGATTGGGTGAACGCAGGTGCACCAGAAGGAACCAACACGCAACCCCTACCCGAACCCGTTTACAACAGCGGTGAAATAATAACACAACCCGATCAGCAACTGTCAATTCCTAATTTTACCATACCTGCTACTGGTAATGATTTATACCAATCATTTGTCATTAGCAATCCTACCAATACCGTAAAATATATCGATTCGTTGGAAGTGATTCCAGGAAACAGAAACATTGTGCATCATGTTTTAATATTTCAGGATACATCGTATCAAATCGTTGCCAACGACAGTAGTTTCGCTGGTCCTGGGTATGTGTCTTTTGGCGGCGTGGGCAGCAGCACAGCCAAGCTGATTGCCACCTGGGTGCCGGGTTCCAATATCAATAGCTATCCTGCGGGAATGGGCATTCGATTGGAAGCGGGAGCTAGAATCGTTGTTCAAATTCATTACCCGGTCGATGCCGAAGGACAATCTGATCAAACCCGTTTAAATGTTTCATATAGCAGCACTCCGCTCAGAAATGTCAACATCGCCCCGGTTTTAAACAGCGGCAACTTAACCAATGGTCCTTTGGTTATTCCTGCCAATACCACCCGAACATTTCATGCGCAATATACCGTGCCAGTCAACATAACAGCTGTTTCAGTTGGACCGCATGCGCATTTGATTTGTCGTTCGTTCGAATGTTTTGGCATTACTCCTGTGGGAGACACGTTGAAATTCATTAAAATTGATGAATGGGACTTTCATTGGCAAGGAGGACACCCATTCCGCAGGCCGATTAAAATACCTGCCGGTACGGTGTTACACAGTTATGCTTATTACGACAACACCGACAATAATCCCGAAAACCCAAGCAATCCGCCGCAAACAGTCAACCAGGGAGAAGCAACAACCGACGAAATGATGCTGATTTATTTTGGTTTTCTGACCTACCAAAATGGTGACGAACAATTGATCATCGACACGGCTTCACACAGTGCCCATTACATGAATTGTGAACTCCCCGTTTTACCCGTAGATCCAATTCCTGATGTCATTAAAATATATCCCAATCCGGTTCAAGACTGGCTGTTCATTCAACTGCCCGGCAATCCAATTTTTACTGCAAAATTGATAGACGCTACAGGCAAATTGATTGCCATCTATAAGAACCAGTCACCGATTTACTTAAAGACGCTTCCCGCCGGCGTTTATTATTTACAATTGCTACTCAACGAAAAAATAATCACCCAAAAGATAATCAAGTCGCCATAATATTTCATTCATCAAAATGCGCGTATGCTAAATAAAATATTGCCGTTATTGCTTTTGACTATTGGTTCTAATGCTCAGCAAAAAGAACTTTCGTTTCCTTCGGGCATGTATACTGAATCTATTCCCTCGCCTTCAGCGGAACTGGTTGGAACTGTGAAAGCCTACAACGAATCTAGAAGTGCTGCGATGATGAGCTGGCATCCGATGCGCAACGAAATGCTTATTGGTACGCGGTTTGGTAACACTCAACAAATACACCAACTCAAGATGCCGATGGGCAGCCGACAACAATTGACTTTTTTTGATGATGCAGTAAAAGATGCCAATTTCAATCCTTTGAATGGCTCCTATTTTATTTTTTCAAAAGACAATGGCGGTGATGAATTTGCACAGTTGTACCGATTTGATTTTTCAGATAAAAAAACAACCTTATTGACAGAAGGCGGCAGAACCCAAAATGGAAATACCGTTTGGAATGAAAGCGGAAATAAAATCTTATACACGGCCACCACTCCTGGCAATGGCAACCGAAATGTATACCTACTCAATCCGATGCATCCCGAAGAAAGAAAAGAAGTGATTCGCAACGAAGGTGGTGGCTGGAGTATCGCCGATTGGAGTAAAGATGAACATCAGATATTATTGAACCAATCTTTTTCAGTAAATGAAACTTGTATCTGGCGATTTGATATGTCGAATGGAAGCAAAATTAAAATACTGCCTAGACAGGCAGAGCGAACTGTTTATAATGCTTTGGACTATGGAAAAAACAATGATGAAATTTATCTGTTGACCAACAAGTCATCGGAATTCACTTACCCTGCCCTATTTCATATCTCCACTGGGAAATTGGAGCCATTGGTTAAAAATTTATCTTGGGATGTGAACAGTTATATGATCAACAAAACGAAAACCCAAGCCGCTTATGTTGTAAATGAAGCTGGCGTGTCAAAATTATTCATCCAAAATTTGAACACATTGGAAGTCACTTCGGTGGCAATACCAGTTGGTGTAGTTGGCAATCCTGTTTGGCATGCCGACAATCAGCGGTTGGCTTTCAGTTTGAGTACTTATCAATCGCCGAATGATGTATACGTATACGAATTAAAAAACAAAAAGCTCATTCGCTGGACGGAAAGTGAAATTGGCAACATGGATTTGAGCCAACAAAAAGCGCCTCAACTGGTTCAATGGAAAAGTTTCGACAATCAGTTGATAAGCGGGTTTATGTATCAAGCCCCACAGCGATTTACAGGAAAGCGTCCGGTGATGATTAGCATTCATGGCGGTCCGGAGGGACAATCGTTGCCTAATTTTTTGGGCAGAAATAATTATTATCTCAATGAGCTGGGGATTACGATCATTTATCCAAATGTTAGAGGCAGTGTGGGTTATGGAAAAACATTCACGGATATGGACAATGGCTTTAAAAGGAAAGAAAGCGTTAAAGACATTGGAGCGCTCCTCGATTGGATTCAACAGCAACCCGAATTGGATGCATCTCGTGTGATGATAACCGGAGGAAGTTATGGTGGTTACATGACCTTGGCTTGTGCGGTAGATTACAGCAGCAGAATTCGATGTGCATTAGACGTGGTGGGCATTAGCAACTTCAAGACATTTCTTCAAAACACAGAAAGTTATCGTCGCGATTTGCGCCGGGTTGAATATGGAGATGAAAGAGATTCGGCAATGGCACGTTTTTTTGATGAGATTTCGCCGGGATTGCATGCAGATAAAATTGCGGTTCCTTTAATGATTGTGCAAGGTAAAAATGACCCGAGGGTTCCTTATACGGAGTCTACCGCCATGGTGGAAACCATCAAAGGAATGAACAAAACGCCGGTATGGTTTATGATGGCCAACGATGAAGGACATGGTTTTGGAAAGAAAAACAATCAGGATTTTCAGTTTTACAGTACGATAATGTTTGTGAAAGCGTTTTTGCTGAATTGACCGATGGATGTAGAAACTGGATACTGGAAACTGGATACTGGATATTGGATATTGGATATTTTTTAAAAAAAGTTCATTAATAATCGAAGCGATTGAAACCATAAGTCTGAAGAACCCACCATTAATTGGTAGGCTCTTCAGATGATTTTTATTAATTGAGACCCTCGTTGGATAAGCATCTTTAGGAAACGGCTCCATTGAATGACCTAGATCTAGTACTTAACCACTCTTACCGTCTTTGTCTCGCTACCTTCTATCAATTGAAGCAAATAAATTCCAGCTTTCAAAGCTGATCCAAAAGCAACAGTTTCATCAGCATTAAATGTAAACGTTTGTACAAGCCTGCCACTCACATCAAATATTTTTGCCTTAACTATTCGAGATTGCCCAGATGTTTCTACAAATAAATTAAATAATGATGTTGTTGGGTTTGGATATACTTGAACTTTCATTGCTTTTGGAATTGCCATTTGTTTCACTGGCATTTCTGTTCTTGAATAAGCAGGCGTAGCGCAACCTGTTGTTATCAACTTTACCACTTTTTTAGCTCCAATGCAGCCATTGGCTCCAATTGCTTGAACATAAATGCTGTCGTTGGTCCCAACAAAAACATAATGGAGTTTAATTTTCAAACCATTTGCGCCACTATCCAATACTGCACCGGATGGCAAGGTCCATTGATAAGACGCTGCACCACTCACAAAAGATGCTGTATACAATAGTCTGGTTGGAGTACCTACAGCGCTACAAACGCTTGTCAACCCAGTTAATGATGTAGGTGCCACCAATATTGTTGCTGCAACGTTTGTCAATTTCTGTGCTTTGTTGGCGGTGTTGCCACAAGCAGATGTGTACATTACTTTTATAGAATCTCCAGTTGCCGCAGCGGCATTGCTGCTGTAACGAATTCTAATCACTTGTGAGGTTACACTGCCAGAATCAAGCATACCTGTTGCTCCAACATTACCAATTGGCATGCTCCACAAATAGCCCGTTGGCGCACCAGTTGAAGTTGTTGCTGCCGGAAAAACAGGTGCCGTATAACGATACACTCGCTCTCCACATTTATCAGTTACTAAGGCAATGGTAATGCTTGCAGGTGCAGTTGGCGCACTAAGAATTGTATTGGTTAATTTGGTAGCCTTTACCATTCCTAATCCGCAATCAGATGTATATCTTACTCTAATGGTATCTCCTGCAGCAGCTGCTGCATTAGATGTGTAGCTCACCACAATGACTTGCGAGTTAACAGACCCCGAATCCAAGGTACCAGTTGAACCCACTGTGCCTTCTGCAGGAAGTGACCATAACCAACCCGAAGCAGCACCTGTTGTTGTAGTAGCCAAAGCCAATGCAGATGCGGCGTAACGATATTTTCTTGCACCACAAACGGAAGGCTGAATGGCAGTAACCGTTACCGTTGGTGCCGTCGGAACATCCAAAACGGTATTGGTTAATTTTGTCGCTTTTTCTGCGCCCAATCCACAAGTAGAAATATATCTCACTCTAATCGTATCGCCTGCTGCCGACGCTGCATTTGAAGAATAACGAACTACTATAACTTGTGAATTTACAGTTCCTGAATCTAATGTTCCAGTTGAACCTACAAGACCTTCTGCAGGTAAAGACCAAGACCAACCGTTAGCAGCAGCTGCAGTGGTTGTTGCAGCAGGTAATGCTGATGCTGCATATCTGTATTTTCTCACACCACATACATCCGTTTGAACAGCTGTTACCGTTACGGAAGGAGCTGCCGGCACGTTAAGCAAAGTGTTCGTAAGCTTCGTTGCCTTAGTCAAACCATTACCACAAGTTGAAGTGTAATACAATTTCACACTATCCCCAGTTGCTGCGGCAGCACTGCTACTAAACGTAACCGTAATGACTTTCGAATTGGCATCGCCAGAGTCAATGGAAGCACCCAAAACGCCAGTAAATATCCATTTATAGCCATTAGCAGCTACAGTTGTGGAAGTAGCAATAGGCAATGATGGCGCTGTAAATCTATATCTCTTCCCTACACAAACATTGGTTAGAATTGGTGTAATGGTGATGCTGGTAGGCGCAGCAGGAACCGTAAATAAGGTGTTGGATAATTTTGCCGATCTGTTGGCTGTAGCTCCACAGGCCGAGAATGCTTTTACTTTCACACTATCTGTTGTAAAGGCAGCCAATGTTGAGGCATATCTTACCAAAATAACTCTTGAATTGGATACATCTCCTGAATCAACTGCAACGCCAGCAATACCACCAACTGATATTGGCAGCGTCCAAGTATAACCAACAGCGTTAGTTACAGCTGATGCAACATAACGATAAACTCTTGCGCCACAAACATTGCTTACCAAAGTTTGAGTAATGGTTGATGGTGATGCTGTTGGTGATAAATTATTGATGGTAAGATTTAATATTTCAACAGAATCACACCCCCCTGCATTTACACCCACCCACTCTAATGTAGATGAAGTTGTTAAGCGGATGCCATGCCAGATATAAGAATTACAAGCGGTAACATTAAATGTTTTCTGTGTTGGCACACAATTGTTCGTCAGCGTTAAATCCAACAATACAATTGAATCACATCCAGCAGCATTGATGCCTGTCCATGTTGCAGAGTGATTGGATGCGGTGAACACGGTTCCATGCCATGTGTAAGAAACACCTATGTAATCTATTGTTTCAACGACATTGCTTACTTGCCTTATTGTTAAATTCAAAATAGCCAAAGAATCACAACCATTTACATTGTTGAAGCTTGCAGAATAAGTACCGGTAGCTGTTAGCGTCAACCCATTCCATACAAAAGGCAACTGGCTTGAACAAATTGAAACATTGGTATTGCTATTGGAAACGGATTTAACGGTCAATACGATTGTTGCAGATGAATCACAACCTGCTGCATTCGTAAAGGTTTGCACATACGTTCCTGATGTATTGTAATTCATACCATTCCAATTATAAGGCAATTCATTTGCACAAACCGGAACATTGGAGATACTACTTGATGAAGATTTTACAACCAAAATCAACTTGGCCATTGAATCGCAACCCGCTACGTTCGTCAAGCGCTTGGTATAAGTTCCTGCAACACTATAAATGGTATTGTTCCACAAATAAGGCATTTGATTGGCACATACACTCATATTGGTAGTGCTTGTGGTTGAACGCTTAATGGTCAAATTCAATATTTCTGTTGAATCGCAGCCTCTGTAATTTAATGTAGTCCATTCAATTCCATTAACCGAATTGGTAAATCGTATACCATGCCATGTGTAAGAATTACAAGCAATAATATCATATACCCGTTCTACTGGAACACAAATTGGAATAATGGTTAAGTTCAACGTTACTATCGAATCGCAACCAGCCGCATTAACGCCTGTCCAAGTTGCTGCATTCGTAGATGCATCATACACTGTACCATGCCATTCGTACGTATCAATTGCAGAAATGGTTTCAACAGCGTAGCTATTTGACTTCACAGTGAAATGTAAGTTCACAATTGAATCACATCCATTGGCATTAGAAATTGTTCTGTTGTAATTACCTGTTGTGTTATAATTAATTCCATTCCAAGAATAAGGCAATTGACTTGGACAAACAGCCACAAACAAATCGCTTGAAGGTGGAGCTGTAGCTGTAACTACATAAGGAATACTGGCTCCTGAGAAACCATTTGCCGTATAAACCTTAAGTGTGTAAGTACCAGCCGCATTGATCGTAATATTTCTGCTGGTACCAATAATATTATTGCCTAATTTCCAAACGTAAGAGTATACAGACTGACCATCTATTTGATCATTAGCAGATAAAACAGCAGTTCCACCTTGACAAATTTTTGCAGCAGAACCATCCATTATAATCACCCCATAATCTTCTACTTCACCATAACCCATAGGGATACATGCATCAGGAGAAGCAATTCCTTCTGCAACAACAACCCTCATTTTGGTTAAGCCTCGTGTTGCATTTTCTGGAATTACAATTTCACCTGAACGCGTGTTTGGCGAGATTGTTGTTTCATTTGTTGTGTAAGCTTTTTCTCCTAAATCATTAAAATCACCATCTCTGTTATAATCAATAAAAATAGACATGCCACTTGCATAATAAGGTGCATTATCGCATTCATCGGTTATTACGGAGAAAGGCACTGATTCACCAAAGAAAACAGTTGGCACAGTTACGCTAGATGAGTAATCGGTATAATTTGTATTACAATTATCCGACTGCACATTATTCATTGAACCAAAACTTACAGCTTTAATTTGTTCGTCATCCAACACGGTTTGTACAGGCGAAACATTATGAATCATAATTGCATAATCTTCTACTTCACCATACCCGAATGAACTGCATGATGCTGGGGCAATATCACCTTCCTGAACAACCACGCGCATTTTTGTTAAACCTAAAGTAGCATCAGTAGGAATGTAAATATTACCAGCTCTTGTATTTGGAGAAATCGCTGTTCCATAAGTAGTATATGCTTTTTCACCTGAATCATCAAAATCTCCGTCTCTATTGTAATCAATAAATATAGACATACCACTTGAGTAATAAGGTGCCGCATCACACTCATCTGTTAATACACTGAATGGAACATTTGTACCCGTTGTTACAACAGGAGCTGTTACAGTTGTACTATAATCGGTATAATTTGAACCACAATTTTCAGACTGAACATTATTCATTGAACCAAAATTCACAGCAAAAATCTGCTGATCATCGTTAATGCTTTGAGGCGTTGGTATGCCATGTATCATGATCGAATAGTCTTCCACTTCACCATATCCTAAATTAATGCAAGATCCAGGAGAGACAACACCTTCTGCAACAACAATTCTCATTTTAGTTAATCCTTGTGCAGCATCTGTAGGTATAACAATATTTGCTGAACGCCAATTAGGGGAAATTGATGTTGCAGTAGTGGTATACACTTGTTCGTTAGCATCATCAAAATCGCCATCTCTGTTATAATCTATAAATACCGACAAGCCACTTGCAAAATAAGGACCAGCATCACACTCATCTGTTAACACACTGAATGGAACGGATTCGCCAATTGTCACCACTGGTGCTGCAATTACTGGCGAATAATCGGTATAATTAGAACTACAATTTTCAGTCTGTGTGTTGTTCATCGTTCCAAAAGTCACCGCAAAAATTTGCTCATCTGCTAATATGCTTGGTGCAAGTGTAGAATCAATCATCAATGCATAATCTTCTACTTCACCATATCCCACATAACCACAAGAACCAGGAGAAGGAACACTTTCAGAAACGACTACCCTCATTTTAGTTAAGCCCGGTTTTGCATTGGATGGTATAACTACATTACCAGATCGTGTATTTGGAGAATTCATAGTTCCATTTGTCGTGTATACTTTTTCCGTTAAATCGTCAAATGCACCATCACGATTATAATCAATAAAGATGGACATTCCACTTGGATAATAAGGCGCATTGTCGCACTCATCTGTTAATACAGAGAATGGAATCGCTTCGTTCAGATGCACTGTTGGCGGTGCAATAGAAGCAGAATAATCTGTATACCCTGTTGTACAATTTTCATTTTGTACATTATTCATTGAACCAAAGCTTACCGAATAAATTTGCTCATCAGCCATAGCTTGTGCCTCTGCAAAACAATACCCAGTTGGTAATGTTGGCGCAGGCTTCAATATCCTCACTGCATAATCCTCCACTTCACCATATCCCAAATCACCACAAGAACCAGGAGAAGGTACCATTTCAGAAACTACAACCCTCATTTTTGTCAAACCCAGCGTTGCATTTGCAGGTATCACCACATTTCCAGCGCGTGTGTTTGGTGAAAGGGTAACCCCATTAGTGGTATATATCTTTTCGGTAGTATTGTCAAAAACACCATCTCTGTTGTAATCTATAAATATGGACATACCACTTGAATAGTACCCAGGCCCATCACATTCGTCGGTCAATACAGAGAAAGGAACCGTTTCATTCAAATACACTGTTATTGGAGCAATTGAAGGAAAATAATCGGTATATCCTGTTGTACAATTTTCAGCTTGTACATTGTTCATTGAACCAAAGCTCATAGCAAATATTTGCTCATCACCCATGGATAGCGCTTCAGCAACACAATAACCAGTTGGTAATGTAGTAGGAATTACTTCTGTTGGTGTTGAATTAGTCTTCACCAAACTATTGTCCATTTGAATACCACAATATCCTGCTGGCAAAGTTGTTGGAACATTCCAAACGTATGGTCTGGTTGAAGCATTATCCATTAAAGTTGTGCAATAACCAGCTGGTAAAGTTGTTGGCACATTCCAAATGTATGGCTTTGCTAAACTGTTATCCGTAGCTGTTGCACAATAACCAGTTGGGTAAGTTCTTGGTACATCCCCCAAAGTAATTTCAGGTTGATTTAAATCGTCGTTTTTAATCGTATCTGTAATCACAATTAATGAATCAGGTCCTAATTTATAATCACCGCCAGAAAGCAATCTGATATTAACTGTTTCATTGGCTTCTAAATTATCATCGGCTATTGGTTTAATTCTTAAAATTGCTGATGTTGCATTTGCTGGAATATTAATCGTTCCTTGTGTACCATTGAATTCTGTAGTTAAATTTTGACCACTACTGAATGAATTATTATAATCGGATTCAAATGCTGCTGAACCACTTACAAGGTAATGAATCATGGTATTGTAAGCAGATGCCGTTGGCACACTGAATTTAATTTGCAATGAATCGCCTGAGTTTTCAAAAATAGCACGTTTGCTAGCGACAACATTTGACAGGGTTACTTTTCTATTAGAGTTGGTTGCTACTGAGGCGCCCACATTAAATAAGAAAGTATCCGATATAGCCGATTCGTTTTCATAGATATCAGCCATTTGTGTTGAAATCACCCTGATGGCTTCTCCAGTTGCAAATGTGTTGATGTTGGTCAATGGCACTATCATCACTTTATTTTGATATCCACTTACCTGCACCGGTATATCTGTACCATCCAGCATTCTGGTCATGGTTACTTTATTGGTATTTAAATTATTGGTTTGTAAATTTTCTGAATAAGTCATTGAAATCTCATCTCCTGATACATAATTTCTATCCGTAGGCTTCGGCAATCCCAATAATCTTGGCGACTCACGGTCAATAATACCCGTAAGTCTTTGCGTGTACCCCGAACCTGAAACACAATTCAATTTCATTCTGATGTCATATTCTCCATCAGCAATGTCTGCAATATTCCAGTTTAATATAGAGCTGGTTGGATTGCTGATAAAATTCTGATAAATGGTTGTATCTGTTCTCCAGTCGCCTCTTCCTGCTTGCGCATACTCCAAGGCCACTGATTGTAAATTGCTTAGGTTGTACCCTGTAAATTCTACAGGCAATATATTATTGTTAGATGATTTAGCAATCCAGTTGTTAACCGGTGCATTCAAAATCAAATCGCTGCAAGGACTTTGGAAATAAGCCGAAATTGTATTTGACCTTTCCACTCCACCCTCACAGGCATCACTCAAAGTAAATTCCAAACCTTCGTAAGAATAGATATTGCTTGATGCACTCTTTCTAACGGCTACGGTTACTGTTTGAGAACCCAAGTATGGAATGGTATAGGAAATATTAGAAGTAACCGGACTTCCACCAATAGTAACCAACGCACCATTAGGGTTGCTCGATTGGTTGAAGGTTAAGAAGCAAGTTCTGGTTTCTCTGCTCTCACTCGTGTTTTGCAATTGCAATTGGAACAACGCTTCACCATTCCCAGGAATGTTTCTGATTTCTGGAGTTGGAATGGACAACTGCACTCTGTCTCTGCTTTGTGCAATTGGCTCAGCTGGACAACTCGCTGTACCTGCCACCAAAACAAATACTGGCGTATTGTACACTGGATCTTTTTTCACATCTACAGAAAAATAATCTCCTGCATCATCATCGTCCAACGTATAACCCATGGTGGTAGATGAGGTATTGGTATTGGTTTCACTATTTCCCGTGGTCATTTTTAAATCAATATTCACACCACCATTAAATCCTGAACCGCCAATTTCCACACCGGCACTTATGGCCATGCTTCTGTCAATTTCTACTTCAAATTCAAGGCTGCTCGACTGTGTAGAGCTGCTCGTAGTTGATTCTGTTATCGGGCCTGCATTACCATCAAACGAACGGTTTCTTACAAATTCGGCACGCTCTTTATTGGCGTTGTTGTTCGCAATCACCTGCTCCCAAACCTTAATTTGATTGGTATATTTAGAAGAGGAATCCGAATTGTTATCTGCAATAAATTGTAAAGAAGGAATCAAGGTTTCTGTGATGAAACTCTCTGAATAAGTATACGTTGTAGCAAATCCTTTAGGCGCTACTGCCAAACTATTTTTTATTCCCAATGTACAAGCTGAAGCATATTGTATTTCGTGCGCTACTGAATAACATAAATTCAAAGCACCACCTACGTACACATCGCCACCATTGGGTTGTGTAGCATAACCAACTGTAGTGCTGCTGCTCAAAATGGCTTCTGTAGCTTTGTTTACTCTTTGACTGTTCGATATGCTGGCATTTACATTGGCCCAAATAGAAGTCTCTGTAACAAAGCCAATACCAGTTTCAAAACTTGCACCGATTTTTACATCGGCAAAAGCTCCAGTTGTTTTATCTGTAAGTGCCGAAAAGCGCATAGCCGTTTCTGTTGTTTGGGTTTGCTCCCAGAAACTAGAACTCTGATCGCCTGGAGGGGCATGCAAAATTAAAATAGGTACTGAAGGACTCACAGTAGTAAAGGTCCCCGGATCGGCCGTCAAACCCAATACTTTTACGTTGCGTGATAAATTAGTGGCGACTCTGTTGTATCTGTCTGTATAATTTACATTAAAGAATTTATCAAAAGGCGCTACAATATTTGGAGAACCGCCCAATAGCTGAACCTGAGCCAATCCATTCACCGGTACATAACTCAAAATTTGATTCACATCTTTCACATGCACATTGGTATTTATTTTTACGGTAGATACTGAATCATAACTCAACAAGCAATTGTGTACTGTATTTCCTTCGTAAACCTTTACGGTAAATGCCCTTGCTTCATCTTGTTTGAAAACAATATAATTGCCACAACTGGTATCTGGTAAATTATCGATTACCAATACAGGTGCACGGTGATAAGTAAGATTAAACGTTTGATTGCTTGTATCTATGTTGATGTATGAAGAATCTTTTAGAGTGGTATTGAACCAGGTAAGCAAATCATTCACCGCAATATCAGTACCCATGCCGGTTGGCGTAAAGGTATTCATGCGCATCTTGTACTTTCTGGCAGGTAAGGTTACGCTGAATGAACCATCTGCAGCGGTGTTTACAATCTTCTTAAACTTGGTAGTACGACCCGCAACTGTATCTGTAAATTCCAACTGCGCCGAACCTATAATTTCATTGGCACCGGCACGCAACACACCCGAAATGGTATATTGAGTGGTATCGGCAAAATTGATACCTGAAACATCCGTATTGGAAATCGTAACATCTTGTTGCGATGGATTGAATCGATGACCGGTTTTTGAAGGCGTAAATTTATAGGTACCAGGATCGGTAAAAGTATTGGCATACCTACCATATACACTGGCTCCGGTGGTACTTGAAGGAAGTATAACACCATTTTTGGTTACCCCTAATTGCACGCCATTTAAACTATCGGTTTGAAAGCCCACTTCGCAATTGGCACAAGTTTGTGTTACTTTACCTGCCACACTATAAGTAGACAAATCGGTAAAATCTTTACTGCCCACTGATGGGATAGATAAAGACAAAGTAGCTGTATTGGTAGCAGGTGTAAATGTATGTCCGGCTTTTGATGCAGTAATGGTAAATGCTACTGAGCTTGGATCTCCATTGTTCAAATCGCCATAAAAAATATTTGGGATAGTGTACGCTCCTGTTTGATCAGTAGTTGTGGTATAGGTTTTGGATTGCGGGCTGCCCGAAAGGCCAACATTTTTTTGTGCTGTGATGGTAATACCAAATACACCTACTCCGTTATTACTCCTCACCGTTCCCGAAATGGAGCCATTCAATCTGTTGTTGGATGCACTGTACACACGCAATAAAACCGAAGGTGTATAAACAGTTGCCAAACAAGCTAAAATAGCACCGCGTCTAAAATAAATATCATTTTGATTGGCACCAGCCAATGGGTAAGTTGCTTGATTTGCCCCAGTGATTGGTGTCCCCCAGCTGGAATTATCAGTAGAACTTTGCCACAAATAACTTGATGCACCATTAGCTGCAGCTGAACTGGCAATTTGATCGCTGGCCAACTCTGATGGATAAGGCACAGAATAAGGATGACTGATTGTACCTGCGCTTCCGGGATCTGAAATAGTAATATCATACCCATTATCATAACCAATGGTATATGGATTACTCGCTACCACCCTGATTCTGTATCTTGACCCTGATGGTGTACCTGCAGGAATTGTTGCTGAAAATGTGTTTGTATAACTGGATGACGCCGTTGAAGTGCCAATTACAGTAGGAGAAGCATTTGAAAAGAAACCATTTGCATCACTCAATTGAGCAGTAAAAACATTATCTGAAGGATAACTGTTATAACAAGGTAAGTCGATTGCCGTTACATTAAAGGTAGAACCTTTACAAAGAGATCCACTTTGAAGCTGTACTCTTATATTTTTTTGTGAACCTTGAGGTGTAAATTCGTAAAGAGCACCACCAACTTGGTAAGGTCCATTATTTGCTCCTGACAGACCTCCATAAAAGTAACCCTTATTACCAATACTGAAGGCTGCAATTTCGCTTAAACCCGAGCTCCATGGAATATTCCAAGTCGTGGAACCTAAATTACTGGTGCTGCTAGCAGCTCCAGTAAATTTTTCTAATACCATGTTATATTCATAAAAATTAGCACTCCCATAATTATTCGATTCGGTGAAGCCTCCGCCTATATAAGCAAAATCACCAATGGTAAATGAAGCTTGATTATTTGTATAAACATTATTGGGATAAAAGCATTGCGTATTTGTCCATGTATTAGCAGAAGGGTCATATTTCCACAGTTCATTTCGTTCTATTAAAAATCCTTTGTTTTTGCCACCAAAACCAACAGGGTTGACTTGTAAAGTACCAGGATAATCCGGTATGTTTGAAAAGGTCATTGTATTTTGATCAAATCTGTACCATTTCCTGCTTTGATTGTAAACAGCGTTGTTGTTATAATTACAGCCATTTGCGGTGTTACTACTTGTTTGTGCACTTCCCACGTAAGCAACTCCGTTTATTGTAAATGTTGCAGGCGCTTTACAATAAACCAAATCACAGGCGCTATTTAAAGCAGACGCTCTATCTGTCCATGTATTACTCGCTGGATCATATTCTTGAAAATAACCACTGTATATAATTCCTCCGCTATTATTTCTTGTTCTTCCTCCTATGAAATATCCTTTTCCACCAACACTAAATCCTCGGGCTTCTATTATTCCTCCATTATTTGTGGTAGCAGAATAGGTATTGGAAACATTTACAGAATAATAATTAATTATATCTGCTTTTTGTGTCCATGAATTACTGGATGGATTATACTCCCAAAAGTCACTCCTCCAGTACGTTGCTCCAGTTGCATTCTGACCATTAATTGGATACATACCTCCTCCAATATAACCCATGTTGCCAATTGAAAATGCAAATGAACTATACCTTATAGATGTAGGGTTGGTATTGTAATTGGTACTTCCAACTGTAGCACCTGGAATTGAGGCCATGGTAGTCCACCCAGCAGACGTAGCACAGGATTGTGCATTTAAAAAATTGGTTACCGATAATAAAATAACGATAAGGAGTAATAATTTTTTCATTTTTTTGGTTTTGGGATGATTATGTTTGGTGTCTAGGGTTTGTTGTTTGTTGTTTGTTGTTTGTTGTTTGTTGTTTGTTGTTTAGGGTTTGATGACTTTTAATTTTTTCATTTCTTCGGATGAAACGGTGGGTGGCATTTCGCCATTTTTCATTTTTTGGATGACGAGCTGGACTACT
>Ga0114979_10001243_pt1 | contig 17090 bp, 28 predicted proteins | sample S_140625_EF_Meta_FD_87315 | JGI IMG/M metagenome (GOLD analysis project Ga0114979, IMG submission 87315) | Freshwater microbial communities from Lake Simoncouche, Canada to study carbon cycling - S_140625_EF_MetaG | ecosystem: Environmental > Aquatic > Freshwater > Lake | place: Lake...
CACAGGAAATTTGCCAATCAAGGTATCATCCACTAAACTCAAATTTAATCCATCCACGGGCGTTTTAACCGCCACGGGCGGGGTCACAGGGGGCACATTCTGATGTGGAAAATCTTGGAAATCCAAGCCGATGGCGACCTGATTACAGGCGCACGGTATTTTTGCGTTAAAAATGGGGTGGAAACCGAGGGCTGGTGGAAGTTTGCCGAGCCAAAACTGACCGTGCCGTTTGCTGATGTGACTGAAGATATTGTGATTGGCTGGGTGACCGCTGACATTGGCGCACAGGTCGAGACCAGATTAGATGAACAAGCTGCGGCAACCCAACGCGTGGTTGTCGCCCCCTGGTTGCCCCAGGTCTTTACACCGAGCATTTGAGGACAAACCATGAGCGTATTTTTATCACCAATTGGCGGGGCGGGGTGGCAGTTTTTTAATAACGATGGCACGGTGTTATCGGGTGGATTGATATACACCTATGCAGCGGGAACTACAACGCCTCAAACTACATACACCACAAGTGCTGGCAATATTGCCCATTCAAATCCAATCGTTTTAAATTCTGCTGGTCGTGTTTCAACTGGGGAAATTTGGCTAACTGCTAGTCCTTACAAGTTTTCAATTTTTACGGCAGCAAGCACACTAATTGCAACTTACGACAATATTTCTGGCATTGGCGCGGCAGAGTATCAGGTTCAAAATTTCACGGGCACAGGGTCACAAACCATATTTACATTAAGTTCGGCATCATTGGGCGAAAATTTTACGTTTGTGTATATCAATGGTGTGTATCAACAAAAAAATACATACGCCGTGTCTGGCGCAACTTTGACGTTTTCACAAGCGCCGCCATACACTTCATCCATTGAAGTCATGTTCAACTAAGGTAAAACATGGCACAAACTGGCTACACCCCAATTCAACTGTATTACAGCAGTACAACGACCAATGTGCCGTTGGCTGCTAGTCTTGCAAATGGCGAGTTGGCAATCAACATTACTGATGGCAAACTGTTTTACAAAGACAATGCGGCGGCAGTGCAGGTCATTGGATGGAAAACCGTCCCAACATCTGCTGGCGGTACGGGGCTAACGTCATACACGGCTGGAGATTTAACATATTACGCAAGCGGTACAGCATTTACAAAATTAGGAATTGGAACGGCATATCAAGCCTTGCAAGTCAATGCAGGGGCAACAGCACCGTCTTGGCAACCTTCTGCATCTTCTGTAATGACCGCCCAAGGCGATTTGCTTTATGCGTCTGGCGCAAACACGTTGGCACGATTGGCAAAAGACACTAATGCTACCCGTTATTTGTCAAACACAGGCACAACCAATAACCCAGCTTGGGCACAAATTACTCTCACAAATGGTGTTACAGGCATTTTGCCTGTTGCCAATGGCGGCACAAACGCATCAAGCGCCAGTATTACGGCATTTAATAACATAACAGGCTATTCGGCTTCTGGTGCAACTGGCACAACCACTACAAATTTGGTTTTTTCAACAAGCCCAACAATTACAACGCCAAGCATTACAGGCGACCTAACAATGTCCACGGGCAATGTTGTAATGAGTAGCGGCAAAGGAATCGACTTTACTGCTACCGCTGGCACAGGCACAAGCGAATTGTTTGCTGACTACGAAGAAGGCACATGGACACCTTCAGTTGGTGGACTTGCAACGTACACCGCAAGAACTGGCACATATACAAAAGTTGGTCGCCTAGTAACAATTCAAGGTGACATAACAATCAATTTAATTCTTACTGGAAGCATTTACACAATATCAGGACTGCCATATACCGCTGGCGCACAGCAATGGGGTTCTGTTGGTGGATTTACTGGCTTAAACACTGGAAACATTGTGTTTATATCTTGTTATGTTGATTCAGGAACCACCAATCTTTCCTTTAATGGATTGAGTGCGGCTGGTGTAACAAGTGGTTTGTTGGCCCCATTTAAAAACTCTGCACAAATAGCGTTTTCAATTTCCTACTACGTTTAAAAGGTAGCGCAAATGTCTTTGACCAAAGTAACAAATTCAATGATTCAAGAAGCATCAATTAGTGTGCTGGATTATGGCGCTGTTGGTGATTTTAATTACAGTACTTTAACAGGAACAAATAATTATGCGGCTTTTGTAAGCGCATTGGCGGCATCGGCAAGCACGGGATTGCCTTTAGATTTGGGTGGTTCAGCTAATAGCTATTATTTAGCCACAGGCATCAATTTAAATTTGCTTACCACCCCAATAATTGGTAGAGGCGCAACAATGGTGTTTGGAACTGGCGTTCCAATTGGCATACGAATTGTTACAACAGCGGTTGCTAACACTTGGCCTACTGACAACGCCAGCCGAAACACTGGTGGGTTCAAAATTATTTGTTTGGCTACATCAGGCATAGGAATGGTTTACGGTAACGCAACACTTACGGCAAACAATGTGACTGTGGCATCCATAAGAAACATAACTATTGAAATGCGTGGAAATTCGTCAGAAGCAATCAGAATCGCAGAAGATGCTTGGGGAATTGAAACTTATACATTAGGCATTAAATTGCTTGGCACAAACAGCATTGGCATTAACTATCCTGCAAGTGTTGTCAATTCGGGTGAACGGTTATTTTTCAGAAACGTAGATATCGCTGCTGATTCAAACACATCAACGGGTGTTTTGTCCGATAATCCTCTATTAGAAATGGTTTTTGACAACGTATCTTTCAGCGTGCCTAGGTCAATTTTAGCTAGAAACGGCGCAAAAGTTTATGTTACTAATTCGCATTTTGAAACACCTCATGCAAACTTGCACAATGTTGAATTAGATGGATCACCTGCTGGCGCAGTTGGAACACACGTTGTTATTAGAAATTCAAGTTTTAATTTTAATAACACGATAGTGAATGACCCTGCGCTTAAAGCGCCATTTAGTGTTGGCACGTTAAATACAGTAGGGCCGCATACAGGTTTAGTATTGGATAACTGCACAGTTTCTTGGCTGCCAACAAACACTGTCAAAGGCATGATTGTAAACAACGCATCGCCAGGCATTGTAAGCCTGTATGTTATGCCTTCATTGTTATTTAACAGGATGTTTACTGGCCCTCAATTTTATTGCGAAAGCCGAAATTCATGCAGCGATTCATATTTTTCGGGGGCAAGCATTGTCGATTGGGCGGTTCTTGAAAATACAGGTGGCACACCGCCAGTTCTTTTTGCCGATGCCACATCACCAGGCGGGGTAAATGTATGGCGTTGGCAAGCTGCTGTTGGAAATACTCATTCGTATTATCAAAATAGGCCAGCCAAGCCAGGCGATCAAGCACTTTTTACTTTCCAAGTTCGTAGAAACTCTTTGCAGGCAAGTGCCGTGGCGGTTACTGCAAGTTTCTTAAACTCGCAAGGAAATGTAATTTCTTCTTTTACGGAATATTTGGCAACTGGATCATCAAGTGGTTTTGAATGGGTAAGTCAAGATTGGCTTAACACTCAAATTGCCCCACAAGGAACGGCTCAAATTCAAATAAAAATTCGAATTGCAGCAACAACATCGGGAAGTGCTGATTTTGGTTATGTTCACTTTGACACAATTTCAGCAAATTAAACGTAAGGAAAAATCATGCTAGAAAAACAAATTGTTGTTGACCTAATTGAAACCATCGAAAACGGTTGCGTTCAAGTAAGAACTTGCACCCGCATCATGGAAGATGGCAAGCAAATTAGCGGCACATTCCACCGCCATGTTGTTGCCCCTGGGGGCGATTACAGCGCCGAGGATGCCAAGGTTCAAGCCATTTGCGCTGCCGTGCATACGCCCGAGGTTGTGGCGGCTTACCAAGCTGCACAAGAGGCAGCAAAAGCGGCACAATTGCAAACATTGGAATAAACCATGACCCAGCCAATTGACATCATCACCCGAGCCATGAAGGACATTGGCGCTGTCGCCGCTGGTGAAGTGCCAACGGCAGACGAAGCGCAAGATGGCCTGGATATGCTCAACGACATGATCGCCCAATGGTCGAATGAAAACATGATGGTTTTCTATCGGTCAGAGATCATTTTCCAGACCACACAAAATCAGGTTCAGTACACCATTGGCCCAAGCGGTCAGATGGGGGCCACGTTCACGGGGTCAATTGCTGGCACAACTTTGACCGTCTCAGCCAATGGCGTGACCGCTGGCGGCATCAACATTGGTCAGACGCTATCAGGCACGGGCATTACAGCAGGAACAAGGATTGTGGGCTTTACAACGGGCGCAGGGGGCAATGTAAACGAGGGCGGGACGTATACCGTCACCCCAAGCCAAACCGCTGCCAGCACCACGATCACGGCCTACTATGAGCGCCCATTGTCAATTGAATCTGGCTTTGTGCGGGTTGCCACACAGCAGGGCGGGACAAACATTGCGGGTGGTTATCTTGACTATCCTTTGTCAATTCTGAGCCTTGAAGAATACGAATCCATCGGTATCAAGCAATTGAACGGCCCTTGGGCAAAGGCGATTTACTACCAACCTTCCGAGTTGTTAGGGACAATTTATGTGTACCCCAACCCGTCCCAGGGTGAATTGCATTTGTTTACCCAGACAATTTTTAGGCAGTTTGCCACGCTGAACGACACCATTCAACTGCCACAAGGCTACAACATGGCCCTGCGGTGGTGTTTGGCTGAACGTTTGTTGCCAATGTTTGGCAAGGTCAATCAAGTGCAGATTGCGATGATCAACGCATACGCAGGACAGGGAAAAGCCACGGTCAAGCGCACCAATATGCGCCCAGCCCAGATTGCCCGATACCCTGACAGTCTGATGGTTGGCAGGGCTAGAGATGCGGGCTTTATTATGGATGGGGGCTTCCGATAATGCCTGATTTTGGTTTTGTCGGCACATCCTACGTTGCGCCATCTATCTACCAAGGCGATCAAGAATGCATCAATTTCTTTGCTGAGATTGATTCTTCTAAGCAACCTGGGGAGAGGGGCATTGTGGCGCTATACCCCACGCCTGGACTAACCCAAGAAGCACAACTTCTGGCGGCAGAGGTGCGGGGCTTGCACACTATGTCAGGCGAAACCATCTTGATTGCTGTGTCAGGGAATCGGGTCTATCAGGTCAACACAGCATTTGTCGCCACCCAGATCGGGACGCTAACCACCAACACAGGTCAGGTATCCATATCTGACAACATTGACACTGCAAATGGCTTGACCGCCTACATTGTGGATGGGCCTAACCGATATACCTGGGTTGTGGCAACCAACACATTCACCACATTGCCAAGCACTGATGGCCCTTGGCAGGGTGCATCTGTGGTTGATGTGGTTGACAACTACAACATCTACAACGAGCCAGGAACGCAAAACTGGGCTTGTACTGATCTGGGGTCTAGTCTATCCACTCAAGCCCTGTACGGCACGGCTGATGGGTCATCTGACCTGTTGGTGACCCTAATTGTGAACCAGCGACAGGTGTATCTGATTGGGGAAGTGACCACCGAGGTCTGGACAGATGTGGGCAACGTAATCGCGGGGATTACCAGCTTTCCATTCCAGCGTGTACCTGGGACTTCAAGCCAATCAGGTATTGATGCCAAGTTTTCATTGGCCCGATTGGGTGAGACATTTGTTTGTGTGGCAAAAGACAACAGGGGTTCAGCAACTATTGAAATGATGCAGGGTTACACCTGGGTCAGAATCAGCACCCATGCCGTTGAGCAATCTTTGATTGATTCGGTCACCTCTGATGCCATTGCCTACACTTACCAGATTGAAGGCCATGAGATGTATGTGGTCACCTTCCCCAGCGTTGGCGAATACGGCCTTACCTGGGTTTATGACCTGTCAACAAAAAGCTGGCACAAATGGTTATCTTGGGATTCCAATCTAGCGGTTTACAAACGCCATCGGTCAAACTGTGCGGCATTCTTTGCCAATAAAAACATCGTTGGTGACTTTGAAAACGGCAAGATTTACAGCTTGGATAACGCTGTATATACAGACAACGGCAACACAATTCGCAGACTGCGCCGAGCCATTCACCTGACCCAAGACTTACAACGCCAATATTTTGATTCTTTCCAGATTCAATTTCAGCCAGGGGTTGGTTTGAATCTGGGCCAAGGGCAGACCCCCCAGGCCATGCTGAGATGGTCAAACGATGGCGGTTCTACTTTTTCAAATGAGCATTGGGTGAGCATTGGCAAAATGGGTGGGTATGTCAATCGTGCCTTGTGGCGGCGATTGGGTTGGTCACGGGACAGGATTTTTGAAGTGGCGATAAGTGACCCTGTGAAAGCGGTCATTGTGTCTGCCGAACTAAAAATGTCTGCTGGGGATAACTGATGGCAACCGCAATCCCAAACAGCAACATCAATATCCCGTATTCGGCATTCCTTGATGAAACTACGGGACGGCCCAGCATTCCTTGGTTGCAATGGTTGATGAATCCCAACATCATCACCTTGAATGTGGCAAACACCAACATCACGGGTGGGTCAATCAAAAATGTGACCATTGACAACAGCATCATCAACAGTTCCACCATTGGCCTCACAACCCCTGCGGCGGGTAAATTTACCGATTTCACGGCCTTAAATGGGGTCAAAGGGGGTACGTTTTGAACGACCTTGACTTGCCTAGCCATGTCTCACGGGAACAAATAGAAAGCCTCCAGGCCCAGATGGTGACAATGCCCCAAGCCGAATTGGTGACAGAACACCAGTTTAGCCCTGGGATGTATATGCGGAAACTGTTTCGCCCTGCTGGGACGCTGATTGTGGGCAAAGTTCATAAAGAACCCCACTTCTTTTTATGTGCTAAAGGCGAGATAATCGCATGGACAGAAAGCGGCATGAAGCGCCTCCAGGCGGGGGATGTGATCGAATCTAAGCCTGGGACAAAGCGGGTAACTCTGGCTGTGACTGATGCCATCGGCATTACGATTCACAGAACTGATAAAACCGATCTTGACGAGATTGAAGCCGAATTAATTGAGCCAGATACAACAGCGTTATTTGATGCCAGAAATGACATTAAAAAGCTAAAAGGGGAATGATATGACTTGGGTTGCGGTAGCAATTGGCGGTAGCGCATTATTGGGCTACATGGGTTCGCAACAGCAAGCGGGTGCTGCAACATCTGCCGCTGGTCAGCAATATGCAGCCACTCAAGATGCCGCCCGTCAACAGCGGGAAATGTTTGACATTCTAAACAAGCAACAAGAACCATATCGGGTTGCTGGAACTGGTGCATTAGCAAGAATTGGCACGATGTTGCCGCAATTGACAGAATTGCCAGCGGGATACAAACCATTTACCGCTGCCGATTTGCAAACAAACCTAGCTCCAAACTATGAGTTTATGAAAGCCCAAGGTCTTGGCGCAACCCGTCAAGCCATGAATGTTGGCGGCGGCGGTTCTAACGTTGAACGAGGCGGGATTAAATTTGCCGAAGATTACGCAAGCAATGCCTATCAAAATGCCCTCAATAATTACATGACGCAAGAAGCCCAAAAGTTTAATCAACAGCAAACGGGGCTTGGAAACGTTTACAACCGATTGGCAGGGATTGCTGGCATTGGACAAACCGCCGTTGGACAAACTGCAAACCTTGGGCAAAGCACCGCTGGCAACATTGGGCAACTAGGCATCGGGGGTGCATCTGCCCTTGGTGCTGGTCAGATCGGGGCTGCAAACGCTATGGCAGGGGGTATGCAGGGAATTGGAAACGCCGCAACCTTGGCATCTTTGTTGCGCCCACAAGCAGGAACTGCTGGGATGATGAACTTGCCCACGGGATATAGCGATCAAGGTTTTAGCCAATATCTTGTAGGATAAAACATGGCAACTTTTAATGTCCCAATGCTTGGCACAGAGATTAAACCTGTGCCCCAGACTTCCCTTGCCGATATGCTTGGCATTGCAAGGGGGGCGCAAGCCTATCAGCAAGCCCAGCAAGTCAACCCTTTAACGTTACAGCAACAACAACAAGCAACCCGCACGGGTGAAATTGCACTGACTGTTGAAGAACAAAAAGACAAAGAGCGCCGCAATATGCAAACGGTTATGTCAGACCCAAATCTGTACACAACTAATGGCAAATATGACCCTGCAAAAGCGGCAAAAATTACAAGTGAAGTTGCGCCTTTAACGGGCTTGGCATACCTAAAAGACATGGCAAGTTCTTTTGGCGCACAGGAAGGCTTTAAGACTGCTGAAACGGGCACACAATCCGCGCAAATGAAATTTGCCAACGACCAAGTGCTTGGCGTTGCTGGTCGTTTGACGGGGCTAATAAACAACCCATTGATCATTGCCGCGGAACAAAATCCCAATGAAATAGACAAAACCAAATTAGAAGCAAGGGTTAAAAAATACGCCGAAGAACAAGCTGTTGCATTAGGCATTCCTAAAGAAAAAGCCGATCAATTGATTGCCCCATATCTTGAACAAGCCGCAACTAACCCAGCGGGATTGAGGCAATTCTTAAAAGATAAATTATTAGCTACCCTTGACCAAGGTTCACGGTTGTCAGCATTGCAGCCAAGTGGTGTGCCGATTTCTACTGGGGCGCAAACAGGAGTTGTGCAAACTGGTCAGTTTGGCCCTTATACACCTGGGGCAGTTTTGCCAGGAACTTTGCAAGATGTGCAAGTGCCACCAACAACAGAAATTACAAATCCACTTACTGGGGAAAAACGTCTGATTGGCCCAATGTCTCAGCGTAATGCCCCAGCTTTGACCACAGGTCTTGGCCCTGCACAAACCAGTTTGCTTGGCGCTGGCGGTGCAAGCATTTCAGAAGATTTGAAAACCACTATGGCAGATGCAAGGGATGCCCAGCCCCGCATTACCATATTCCAAAACATCAAGAAATTTGCCCCTGATTCATTTACTGGAGTTGGTGGTCAGCGCAAGGAATTGGCGGCAGGTATTCTTAACGCAATTGGAATACCAGCATATGAAGCCGAAAAAATCAGCACTGAAGAATTGGCAAAGAATTCTGCATTGCTTGCCCTTGCTGGTGGCAATACAGATGCTGCACGGGCATTGGCAGAGGTTGCCACGCCTAATAAAAAGCTAAACGAAAAAGCTATTTTGGCAATTGCTGACCAAATGATTGGCATTGAAAAAATGAAAGTGGCTAGGGCAAACTTCTTGTCGCCTGTTCAAAATGATGCCGTTCAATATTCACAAAGACAACAACAATTTAATAGTTTAGCTGACCCACGTTTGTTTCAAGAAATGTCTAGGGAAGATGTGGAAAAACTCAGAAAATCTATGTCGCCAGCACAACAAGCTGAAATGAGCGCCAAGATCAAGCAAGCCAAACAGTTGGGGATAATTCCATAATGGCAACATTCGCTGAACTTTGGGATGCGCCAGCAGACGTATCCCCCAATCGCATCCCTTCTGATGTGCAAGCCAAGCGAGATCAGGGGTCTTTGGCTATTTTGCAAGCTGAATTAAAAAAAGCACAAGCGGGATTAGCTAAAGCGACTGACCCAGGACAAAAACTGCGGCTAGAAGCCGACATTGCTGGATTGACTAGGGAAATATCCCGTGCGCCAGCAAGCAAAGCCGCACCTATGGTTGCACCTGTTGCACCAGTCGCACAAGCTATGGCGCAACCACAAGCCACGCCACAAGGCACATCCTTTGCTGATCTTTGGGAATCTACTGCGCCAACAACTGAAACCACAAAAACAACCACGCAAACTGCAACCAAAGAAACAACAGAGCCTAGTAATGTTCGTCAATTGGTTGGCAAGTTTTTAAAAGGCGGCTTAGAAACCCGTGCCGCTGTGCCAGGATTCTTGGCATCTGCCGCTGATGTGGTGGCTGGCGCACCGTCTGCCATTGCTGGCTTGGTTGGATATGGTGCAGGTCGGGTTTTTGGTTTGTCGCCAGAGGAAGCAACAGCGGCATCACAAAAGGTTGCCGCACCGCTTGCCGCACCTGTTGGACGGGCTACGGGATTGGCAGAAACCCAAGCATACAAACAGGCGTTGCCCACTCAGGTAATGGAGTACATCGGCAAGAACATCAATGAAGGGGCGCAATCAATAGCGCAGAAATTTAGTGTGCCCGTGCAAGACGTTGAAGCGGCAATTAACGCCACATTGATGGCAACAGGTGCTGCCGCACCAAAGGCAATTGGACTTGCAAAAAAGACTGCCGCTGAATTGCAAGTGGTTAAGCCTGGGCAAGTTGGACAACCCGCACAGCCTGGAATGATCAACATGGGCGCGGCGGCAGTTCCAGATGCAACAACCATCAAACAAGCCTTGTCGGTTGCAACGCCAGAACTGCAAAAAGCATTGGCAAACATACCTCCCGAAAAGGTCAATCTTCCAACTTTGCAACGGCACATTGAGGCCGACACATTGCCTGTTCCTGTTCGATTGACAGAGGGACAAGCTACGGGCGATATTGTCAAACTGTCCAACGAGCAAAACCGCCGAGGCAAAGACCCAGCACTTGCCCAGCGTTTCAATGAGCAAAATGGGCAATTGGTTGAAAACCTTGGATTGATTCGGGAAAAAGCAGCGCCTGATGTGTATGGCACAAAGACCATTGAAAACAGTCAAGGCATCATTGATGCGTACAAATCAATGGATTCGGCAAAGACTTCTGACATAAGCAAAGCATACAAAGCATTGGAAGATGCTAACGGCGGGCAATTTCCTGTTGATGGGGTAAAGCTGGCAACCAATGCCGAGGCCATGCTGGGCAAGAAACTTAAATCAGAGTTTTTGCCATCGTCCATCAAATCCCAGTTAGAACGGTTCAAGTCTGGTGAACGCATGACCTTTGAACAGTTTGAGGCCATGAGGACAAACCTTGCCGCTGAGATTCGCAAAGCCGAGCGCAGCGGGGATGGCAATGCCGCCCAAGCCTCTAGCATCGTACGTCAGGCGCTTGAAGATTTGCCTATGCAGGGCAGTGCCGCAGCAGCCCTCAAACCCTTGGCAGATAGTGCCAGATCACTTGCCAAACAGCGTTTTGATATGCTGAAGAAAGACCCAGCATACAAAGCGGCGGTGGATGACATTGTTCCTGCCGACAAGTACATTGACAAGTTTGTGATCAATGGCGTTAACAAAAACATCAATACGATGGTGCAAAACCTTGGTAAAGATTCACCAGCCCATCAGCACATGGCGGCGGGAACTGTGAACTGGCTAAAAGACAAAGCTGGCATCGTTGATGAAACAGGCAACTTTAGGCAAGATTCTTACAACAGGGCGTTGAAGAAACTTGAGGATGTTAAAAATCTCCAAGAAATATTTAACCCAGAAGCGGCAAGCCAATTAAAAACCTTGGGCAACGTGGCGCGGTATACCCAAGCCCAACCCCGTGGTGCATTTGTCAATAACTCCAACACCTTGGTTGGTGCTATGGCAGACAAAGCGGCTTATGCAATGGAACAAGGTGCAAACATTGTTGGCGGTGGCAAGATGGGCATACCTATCGGGTCAATGATTCGCAGCAGAGTTCAGCAATACAAGGCAACAAAAGAAACTGAAAAAGCCTTAGAAACTGGCGCTGGCACAAAACAAACGGGGCAATGATGGCAGACATTGACCTTGTTAAATATGGCGTTCTTTGGCAAAAGGTCGAAGATTACGAGCGCCGTTTTGATCATATGGACAAGAAAATGTCCAAGATGGAAGGCCAGCTAGAACAACTGGTTGCGCTTGCTAATCAAGGTCGGGGGGGGTTCTGGGCTGGCATGGCGCTGGTGTCTGCCATTTCCAGTGCGATGGGTTATGTGTCCCATTGGTTTAGCAAGGGTAACTAATGTCTGAAGAAAAAATTCAAGCCATGGAAAGCAAAAGCGCATTGATTGAAAAGATCACGTTTGCATTGTTGCCTTTGTTGTTTTCCTGTGTGGTTTATCTAATGTCGGCGCTGTCTAATCTAGCCCATGAGGTGACCATCCTCAACAGCAAAATCAGTTTGGTGGTGACCAGCGACAACAGGCAAGCGCCAAATTCTGGTGCTGAATTAGCCCGTGAAAAGCTACGCCAAGACCTAGAAAAAGAAATCCAAAAAAACAGGGATGACATTCAAGTCAACAGAATGCACATTGCTATTCTTGAGGAAAAACTTAGTGTCGTCCACCGTATAAAGGAAAAATAATGGAAACTTTATTAAACCTTCTTAAAAGCGCAGCGCCAGGGTTGGCGACTATTGTTGCTGGGCCATTGGGCGGCATGGCGGTGTCTGCCATAGCCAGCAAGCTGGGCGTTTCTGATACTGTTGCCGCTGTAACCCAAGCTCTGCAAGCTGACCCAGAAGCGGCGCTAAAGCTGGCAGAGATTGACCTAAAGCAATTCCAGTTGGAAAACGATGACCGTGCAAGCGCCCGTCATATGCAAGAAGTGGCACTCCAGCAAGAATCTTGGTTTGCCAAAAACTTTTTATATTTGTTTACTGCCACTTGGTCAATCTTTGCAATGGTGTTCTTTGCGTTAGCATCGTTCTTCACTATCCCAGACGCTAACACCCGCATTGTGGACACCATCATTGGTGTGCTGATTGGCACAGTTTTAACTGGGTTTTTTAACTTTTTTTTCGGTTCATCCAAAGGCAGCAAAGATAAAACCGATGCGCTTATGAAAGGTTTGAAATGAACCTTTCACCCCATTTCACCTTGGAAGAACTGACGATCACAGATCATCGGGAACTGGAGAACACACCAAATGAAACCGAACTTGCAAACCTTAAAAGATTGGCTGAATTCCTTGAAACAGTCAAAACTGTACTTGGCGGCAAGCCAATCATGGTTAACTCTGCGTTCCGCAGTAAAGCGGTTAACGATGCGGTAGGGTCTAAAGACACAAGCCAACACCGCATTGGTTGTGCTGCCGACATTCGTGTGCCAGGGCTAACCCCTGATGAAGTGGTCAAGGCCGTCATTGCCTCTGGGATTGGCTACGATCAAGTTATACGAGAGTTTGACCGTTGGACACACATATCTATCCCCAATGCTGGCGCACCCCGCAAACAGGCTTTAATCATTGATAAAGCAGGAACACGGGTTTATTCTTCCATCCAGAGCAGTATCTGAACAAATAGCCACCCCACCACAATGGAGATGGCAGCGCCCAGGCACAGAATTAGAAACAATCCGATCACATAACCCCCCGCATTTCCCAACCCAGCAAAAAGTAGTTCCAGCGGGTTGTCATGTTTTGATTTGTGAACTTTTCACCGTCCCACTTGAGTTCAGATTCCGCATATCCTTTGCCCGTCATTAAAGCAATAAATACCTGTCGCGCCTTCATGTCAATCCTTTGGTGGTGTGCAAGTGTGAATGTCTTTTGTGCGTTTGCCGCATCTAGGGCAGAAGTTCTGCTCTGTGCGCTGTGGTGGGGTGGTGTAGAGTGGCCTCCAATACGGCAATCCGTCAGAAGCTAAATCAGAAAAATCGTCTGGTCTGCGCTTCCGAAAACTTGACCCATTCATAAACTGCCACGCCACAGGCTCTTGCTCAATCTCTTGCCCCAACCTTTGCACTTTACGCATGGGGTCTGCCAATCGTTCTTTGAGTGCGGCGATTGCTTCATCAACTTGTAGATTGTTTGTCCATTTAACCAATTCCAATGCCTCAAGCGCCAGCTTCATTGCTTCTTTGTCAGTCATTTTCCGCAACTCCTACACTTGGTCAATATGGTAAAAACAGGGCGTTTGCAGTACACGCAATAGCTTGTCATGCTTGTCCCCTTGCTCTGATGGCGGCGGCACAATCCATGCAAGTCACATCCCACATTGACTTGTCTGTGTCTGAGTAAACATCTGGTGCTGGTAATTCATCGCAAACCTTGGCACACGCCTCACGCTCTGCCAAGACTGCTTCTTCAATCGCCATTTGAATTACGCCCCACAGGTCTGATGCAAATTTTTTGGATGTAATTGGTTTGTTCATATTCTCCTTTGGTTCAACATTTTCAGCATATCTAAGAATCTGGTGCTTGCGTGACCCCTGCATACCCCAATCCCCTTGCCGCTTGGCTAAATCCTCAAATGCTTCATCTTCTTCATTCATGTCAAACCCTCACTAAAGTTGTGCGCCATTCCCTTTCCTGGCGCTTTGATTTAGATGCGACTGTTTTGCCTGTTAACTCAATCCAGCCCAGCGTTTCAAGTTCTTTTAAACGCCGTGCCACTTGATTGCCATCCAGACCCGTGTGGGTAGCAATTCCATCTTTGCCCAATGGCCCGTGCTGGACAAGGCATTTGACAATGATTGAACCGTGCTTTTTAGCCAATTCCTTGGCTGAATCCGCTGCCACAAACGAGGTCAGCGGGTCAGATTTACGCACTCGAGGAAATATGAAATCAAACATGATCAGAACGCCAAATCATCATCGTTATCTGCTGGCAAGCCCTTGGGTTCGTAAGGCTTGGGGTCATTCAAATATGCCCACCCGTCCCACCCGTTTTCCTTTAAAGGGATTACATCCAGTTTGAGCATCTCGCCATTTCTGGTGTCAATGATTGACCCGATTCGCTGATAGCGGTTTTTGGTTTGGCCCTCTTTGTTGGTGTACTGGCCCACGATGGCGGTGACTTCTTTTTTGACTTTGCTCATGGTTTGCTTTCAATGTATTGGTTGAGTTGGTTTACTTGGGATTGGACTTCAGCAAGAAATTTCACAATCTCTGCCTCAATCTCTGCGATGTATGTGTCATCACGGTCAACCCGTTTGACAAACAATTGCGCTTTAGCTGGCATTCTTGGGTCAAACACCACATAGTCACACCATTTGCGCCCTGTGCAAGCAAGCTGAAATTGCATCTGGGTAAAGTACTTCCCTGGCACTTTTTGGGATAGCAGCGTTTCAATCATGGTGAGAGTGTTTGGGCATTTAATTTCAATGCATCCATCGTCCCCAACAAGCCCATCAGGTGACGCACCAGCCCACTCAATCGTTGGATGACGCACAAACCCCACTTCTTCAACCATTACGCCCTGTGTGGCCTCATAAGCTGCCCTGGCAAATGGTTCGGTATCTGTGCCCCACTGCATGGCGGCATTGGTGTATGACTCTGTTTTGGTAAAGGTCAGGCGTTCCACCACCAACTGGGCCATGTAGTTATCGCGGCTGGTGCTGTAACCCGTCTTTGTCTTGGCGATTACGTCTGCAACCCTGCTGGCGGTGACTTTGCCCAAGCGTTGGTAAAACCATTCGCTTGAACCTTGGATGATTTCAGTTTCCATTTTTGGCCTCCATTATTTCTTCCCCCAATTTGAAATGCAAATACCCAGCCAAGCAACCAGCCACCACAGTTCCCAGAAATGGGACTCTAAGAATTCAATGGTGGTCATGCTTCCCTCGCTTTCAGCATTTCGTTAGCCATAGAGAAAGCGGCTAAAGCCGTATCATTAAAATCCATATCAGAGCGCCAATCAGAATCAGACAAAAGTGCTTGCATGGCAAAGATAGCAATAAAGTCTTTAAGAGTCATTTCCTCAAGACCGATTTCTTTCTTTTTTCTCATGCTTTTTCCTTTGCCTTGGCAATGCGGTCTGCCTTGGCTTTGATAACTTTGGCAATCCAAGTTTGGTCACCCTTGCAAGCGTCATAGGCTGATTTATAGGCGGTTTGCAGTTCCTCTTTGTTGGCACTGGCATCAATGGCGGCAATGTGGTCTGCCATCATTCCAGCGTCAATCTGTGGCGCAGGGCGGGATGCCGCTACACCGTCATCGTCATCTGGTGAAAGGCCGCTGGCGGTCAAAAGGCTATATCTCCGCGCATAAGTCAAGGCGCTACCAAAACCCATTGCATCGTGCTTGCTGGCTGGGACATGAAGCATTCCGCACTCCATTACTTCCCCAGATTCATGCACAAACATGGTTTCAACCATCACCCCATCTTTGCATTCATAAGTGCGTTGCATAAGACCTATGCCATTGGCGTTTAAAGCCCCGACAACAGCATCAATGCAAGAACTGAGGTCTGCATACTTGGATTTGAAATGGGGGTTTACAGACGTTTTTAACGCCTTGCCAAATTGTGATTGTGCTTTGACAAAGGCGGCGGCAATTTGTTTTCCGATTGGTGTTTCCATGATTTTCCTTAATAAGCGTATTTAGGGCCGCAAGTGACTTCCACCACAGTCTCAACTGTGTAGCCGTTGATCTTGCGTTTGGCGTATAGCGGGATGGCACGAAGGCCAGATGATTCGCACTGGCGCACAGCATCGATAACCTCATTCCTGCCCATCGGCTGCACTTGTTTATCAACAATCAAATCCTGATTGGGCGCTTGGGGGGTTGACAAGCTAGAGCAACCAGCGGTAACCCAGGCCATCCAGCACAAAAGTGAGTAGGTGATCATCTTCATTCCGATTCCTTTGCAATCAAGCGCATTTCCAGTTCTTTGATGTATTCCTGTGCGGTTTCCACAAGGTTGATGTGCGTACGCAAGTGCGACTCCAACAGGCCAACGTGATAGGCCAAGCGGTTCTGTGCGGGTTCGCCTTCATACTGTTTGTCAGCAACAAATTTGATGTTGTCAATGATTTCGTTAGCGTTCATTACGGTCTCCAAATAAAAATATCAAGGCAAAGCACAACCAAAGCAACCAAGGCCAAAACCCTGATAACTTTGTCGCCAGTGGAATGTTGGGCAACGTGGATTTCTATGGCTGCGCCGTATTCCACTGTGTGGGGGAATGCTTCATTCATCGTTCTGGGGTATTTCATCTTCATCATCCTGTGGGGGTTGGTCATCTGGGTGGATTGGGCGGGTAAGAATCTGCCTCCAGCGCCATTCATCTATGTCTGCTTCATTCAGCATTTCGACTCCTTAAAAGACCCCGAGAAGTTCAGGGCATGGCGTGATTATCAGCTACCTAATAATCCCAAGTCAACTGTGGGGGTATTAGCGGACTTATGTACAATGTGCGGATGGACAAGGACAAATTTATCGCATTGGCTGGCTCACAGACTGAGCTTGCCAGAATCTTGGGCATCCACCAATCGGCGGTTTCCCAATGGAAAACTGTCCCCCAGGCAAGAATTTGGCAATTGATGGTATTGCGTCCTGAGTGGTTTTCAATGTAAGATTGTTTGAAAC
>Ga0114979_10001247_pt1 | contig 17066 bp, 10 predicted proteins | sample S_140625_EF_Meta_FD_87315 | JGI IMG/M metagenome (GOLD analysis project Ga0114979, IMG submission 87315) | Freshwater microbial communities from Lake Simoncouche, Canada to study carbon cycling - S_140625_EF_MetaG | ecosystem: Environmental > Aquatic > Freshwater > Lake | place: Lake...
ACGCCCTTGCGCTCGTGCTCGGTCTCCACCGGGCGATCGTCGCGGCCGAAGGCGCGTTCGCGCATGCCGAGCGCGTGATCGCCGAGTGCCGTGCGGAGCTTGCCGGGATCCATGCGCTGCAGGTCGCCGAACGTGCGGATGCCGGCGGCGTGGAAGTGCGGCAAGGACTTGGGCCCCACGCCCCACATGCGCTCGATGCCGAGGGGTTGGAGCCAGGCGGCGAGGGCGCCCGGTGCATCGGGTGCCACGGTCAGGCCGTCCGGCTTGTCCATGTCGCTCGCGAGCTTCGCCACGAACTTGTTGGGGCCCACGCCCACGCTGACGGTGAGCCCAAGCTCCGCGCTGGTTGCTGCGCGGATGGCGCGCGCGATGGCGGGGCCGTCGCCGTGCAGGAGTCGGCTGCCGGTGACGTCGACGAAGGCCTCGTCGACGCTCAGTGCCTCGACCAGCGGCGAGAAGCGACCGAGGATGTCCATGAAGCGGTGGCTGAGTTCCGAGTACCGCTCGAAGCGGGGCGGCGCCACCATGGCGTGCGGGCAGAGCGAGAGCGCCCGCGACATGGGCATGGCGCTCCGGCAGCCGAAGGTGCGTGCCTCGTAACTGGCGGCCGCCACCACGCCGCGGCCCGAGCGGCCGCCGACGAGGACCGGCTGCCCGCGCAGCGCCGGGTTGTCGAGCTGCTCCACCGACGCGAAGAACGCGTCGAGGTCCGCGTGCAGGATGGTGCGCGGCGCGGTCATGCTGCAACACCGTACCGCCATGGGGGTACGCTTGGGGCATGGTTTCCGCACTCTTCCTTGCCGATGCCGTCCCGCCCGCGCTCGAGTCCTTCGGTCGCATGCATCCGTTGGTGATCCACCTGCCGCTCGGGCTGGTGGTGGCGGCGTTCCTGGTGGAGGCCACGCGCGTGCTGCAGCGGCGGGCCACGGTGTCGGCATTCACGCCGACGGCGCTTGGACTGGCGGCGCTCGGTGCGGTGGTTTCCTGCGGCACGGGCTGGGTCTTTGCGGAGAGCGAGGGCAGCGGCGGCGACCTGTTCTGGCACCGATGGCTGGGCATCGCCACGGCGGTGGCACTGGTGGCGGTGGCGTGGATGGCGGCGCGCGCCGCGCAGCCCGACACGGACCGCGGCGCGCAGGTCACGCCCGTACTGCGCGGGGGCCTGGTGGCGGTCACCGTGCTGGTGGCGTGGGTCGGTCACCTTGGCGGCAACATGGTCTGGGGGCCGAACTACACGCTCGAGCCGCTCACGCGGTCGGCGGCGAAGGGTGATTCCGGTACCGATGCCACGGGCAAGGATGCTGCGGGGTCGAAGGCGACCGCCGTGGACGACGTGCCGCTTGGCCTTGCGAAGGCCACTTCGGAGCCGGACGCCATGACCTTCTACACGTCCAAGGTGCTCCCGATCCTGCAGGACCGCTGCTACGAGTGCCACGGCAACGGCAAGCGCAAGGGCGGGCTCAGGCTCGACGAGCGCGCGTCGGTGGTTGACAAGAATTCGGAGGGCGTCTTCATCACCGTGCCCGGCGATCCGGCGCACAGCCTGCTCATCGAGCGCTGCCTGCTGCCCGCCGCAGATGACGAGGCCATGCCCCCGAAGGGAGATCGGCTGAAGTCGTCCGAGCTCGATGCGCTGCGCCGGTGGATCGAGGACGGCGTGACCATGCCGGAGATGCCGGCCGCCGCCGCTCCCGCCGGCCGCGGCGCGGAGGTCGCCGCCAAGCGCGTGGACGCGCTGCTGCCCTCCACGGCTGCCCAGGCGGCGAAGGGCCTGTCGCCGCTCTCGCAGAAGGAGATCGCCGATGGCGCGGCGCTGCGCGGTCGCGGAATCAACGCGGTGCCGGTCTCGGTGGGTGCATCCACGTTCTCGGTGAGCGTTCCCGGCGGCAAGCAGGTGGACGATGCGGACTTCAGCGCCATCTTCCCCATCGCCAACCGGATCGAGGAGCTGTCGCTGGCGCGTTCGGCGGTGACGGATGCCGCCATGATGCAGATGCCGGCCATGCCTGTGGCGCGCTCGGTGCGGCTGGACAACACCGGGCTGACTGACATCGGGATCATCGCCGTCCTGAGCCGGACCCTCGAGGCGGAGTCGGTGAACCTGGTGAGCACCGGTGCCACGGACACCGTCTTTGCGATGCTGGCCAAGCTGCCCAACCTGAAGCGCGCCTACGTCTTCGACACCAAGGTCACCGCGCAGGGAATCGACGAGTTCCGGGCCCGGCGGCCCGGTGTGCAGATCGTGGTCGGAGAGGCCGTGCCGGGTACGTCCGGCACCGCTGGACCGCCGGTTGTCCCCTGAGCGCCGCAGCGCCATCGCACGCGTTCGGCGCCGTGGTCCCCATTCTTGCTGGTTCGATGGTTCGCGGGCAACTTCCGCTGTCAGCAGCGGTAATTTGCGCACCATGGAACCCAATCGCCGCTCCTTCCTGTCCACCGCTGCGGGCCTCGGCGCCGCCGGATTCGCAGCATCGATCGCTGGCCGCGCCTTTGGTGCGCGCGCGCTCGATGCGCTGCAGGCGCCGCCGACTGGTACGGCGGCACCCGCCGCTGCCGCGCCGAAGGCACCGATGGTGGTGGGCAGCGGTTCCACCCGCTTCGAGGTGCTGCATGACTGGCTCATGCCGCCCGCGGACGGGCTCTTCGGCGACACCCATGGCGTTGCCCAGGATGCCGCCGGGAACATCTACCTGGCGCACACGGTGCACCCCACCAGCACGCGCAAGGACGCGGTCTACGTCTATTCGTCGGATGGCAAGTTCCTCCGCAGCTGGGGCAAGGAATTCGCGGGCGGGGCGCACGGCATGGACCTGCGCCTCGAGAACGGCACCGAGTACCTCTATCACTGCGACACCGGCCGCCGCAAGGTGGTGAAGACCAAGCTTGACGGCACCGTGCTGTGGGAGGTCGGCTGCCCGATGGAGAGCGGCGTCTACACGAAGCCGGAGGAGTGGTGCCCCACGAACTCGGCCTTCGGGCCCGATGGCATCGTCTTCATCGGCGACGGCTACGGCTCGAGCTACATCCACGCGTTTTCCCCGGAAGGCAAGTGGCTTCGCATCGTGGCGCGCCCCGGGAAGGACCCGGGCCAGGTGTCGTGCCCCCACGGAATGGTCGTGGACATGCGCGGCACGGTGTTCACCAAGGAGCCCGCGCTCGCGGTGGCCGACCGCGGCAACCGCCGCATCCAGTACCTGTCGCTCGATGGCAAGCACCTCGGGTTCATCACCGAAGGCATGCGCATGCCCTGCGACATGAAGGTGCGCGGCGACCGCATGCTGGTGCCCGATCTGGAGAGCGTGGTGACCATCCTGGACGCCAAGAACGCCCCCGTGGTGCAGCTCTGCGACGGCAATCCGAGCAGCCTGCGCGGTGCACCGCGCGACCAGTTCATCCCCGGCAAGTTCGTGCACCCGCACGATGCGATCTGGCTCGCCAACGGCGATGTCCTGGTGGCCGAATGGGTGCCGATCGGCCGCGTGACGCTGCTTCGCGCAGTGGGTTCGTAAGCCTGACCTGCTGGATCCCCATGCACACCGTGCTTCGGCGCGGCCGCGCTGCCATGGGTTCCGGCCGTGAGCATCCGGAACAGCCGGAACAGTCGGACCGGACGGGGGCATTCTCGGTCCTTCCGGTCAGCAATTCACCGTGGATTGGTTGCCTGCCGGGGAGGCAGAATCCATCTTCCCGGTGTGAGTTCCGCGGCCTTCGGGTCGGAACTGGAGAACTCCGCTCTTTGCGGAGAGTGCGTGGGACCCGCTGCTTTGGGAAGGGTTGCGGGTAAGCATCACGGCCGGACGGCGGGCGTTTCACGCGAGCCGTCCGGCCATGCTTTTTGGAGGTACGTGACGGGGGCCTTCAGCGGCGTGCTGGCCCCTCTGCTGCCCAGCGCATGTAGGCGCCGGCGGCCGCAGCGATGGCAGCCTCGGCCATGCGCCGTTCGCCGGCATCGGCGCGCGCGGCGGCGAGCCGTCCCCCAAGCACCGTCGCCGTCACCTCGGCCCTCCGCAGCTCCCGGCGAACCGCAGCCGCCACTGCGGGGTGGATCCATTCGCGGAGGGACACGGGGTCCAACGGCATCTCCGAGTGCAAGGCGTCCAGCGATGGCATGAATGCGTTGCCGACCAATGCGCGCCTCGCGCGCAGCGTGCGCCGTGCATGCGTGATGGTGGCGGTGTCGGTGCCGTCCGCAGCGGTGCCGGCCTCGCGCAACGCCTCGCGCAGTGCATCCACCGCGATGTCGGCGCATCGGTCCCATGCAGATCGCATGGACGCCGTGCGTTCGGGATCCGCCGCAGGCTGCTGCGCGGCGCGGACGACGTCCGAGCCGAAGCGGAGGTCATCGCCGCTGGTCTCGTCCGCTGACGCGCCGTGCAGCTGCCCGCATTCGAGCGCGGCGCGTACGTCGGCACCGAGGGCCGCGGCGCGTACGGGGTCCACGGCATCCAGGATGGAAGACGCTGCGGCGCACGCTGCGCACAGGGACGAAAGCAGCGGCGTGCGTTCCGCGGCATCGTGGACGACGGCCATGACCGCGGCGCGCACCGCATCGTGCACGCGGCGTGCCCCGTCGGGCAGGGCGCTTGGATCGCAGGCTGGATGACTGGGCGACGCAAGGGTGTCTGCCGAAGGAGCGGTGATCTGCGCCGCGGTTGACTCCGCGAATGCTGCGCCACCGGCTGGGGTCGAGACCCCCGCGATCCGCGCCATGCGGTCGGCGAGTGCGGCGCCCCCTGCGCGTGCGCGGCGCTCGACGGCGGTGGCCGCAACCTCGGTTCCCGCGGTGGGCAGCCACCGCGCGGCGAGGAGTGCGTCGCATTCGGCGTCCAAGCCGGCGTCGAGCAGGCGGGCCGCAAGCAGCTCCCACTCGCTGGCAGCGCATGTCGGCCCGGCGTCTGCGGCCGCGAGTATGGCTGCGATGCCGCCCTGCGCCGCGTACAGTTCCGTCGGCGATCGCAGCTCGATCGCCCGTGCGATGCGATCGGCCGCCGCTCGATGAAGCATGCCCTGCGCAGCAAGCGCGGTCGCGCGTTCCGCAGTCCACGTGTCCGGCAGCTCCGCGCTTCCCACGCGAACCGAGCTGAAATCGGACCACGCACGCATCGATCCGTCAACGGAAAGCACCCATCGGTCCGGCACGGTGGCGCCCGGTGTGTCGATCGCCACCCGATCCCGCCGCGGGTCTGCGGCTCGGAAGGCGATCGCGATCCGTGCCCCGTTCGGAAACTGCATCACCTCCGATGCCGCACGGTGCGGGCTGCGACCGCTCTCCTGGCCATCCAGCTCGGTCACGATCTCCACGCCCTGCTCGGCGTGGTGGCGCAGGCGAAGCGGCTCCTGGTCGATCACCACCGAGCGCAGTTCGGCCCCGTGCCAGTGCCACCGTTCGGTCCGGAGCAGCCGGCCGTCCGCGGTGCGCACGGTGCGGATTCGGAGGGTGGTCTGCGGATCGGGGTCCCCGCCCGGCGCGACGAGCGGTCCGGTTGCCCTCGGCACGTCCGTCGCATTCGTCGTCGAAGTGCCGCTTGCTTCGGCATTCGCTCCCACCTGCGTACCCCGGTCCCGGGCCACCACCGTGCGAAGGGCATCGAACACCGCGTACATCTCCGGCGGGTTGTTGAAGAGCGCGTCCGCACGCCAGCGTTCGGCGTGCGCGTTGCCGCGATCGTCCTGCAGTCGCGCGCCGGCGTGGTCCCACCAAAGATCGAAACCATCTGCCGACAGCGGGAAATCGAAGCGCACGGGCTCCGCCACCGGGAGCCGCCACCAGCAGCGTGCGTGGATGGAGGGGTGTCCGTCGAGCCAGCAGCCTTCCGCCGTCCACTGGATGATGGGTGGCGCATCGCCCGCCACCCACTCCTCGGAACCGGTGCGGAACTCGACGCGCACGGCCTGGCCGCCATCGGGTGCCGGCACCCACGCGGCGAGCGATTGCCGCGCCCGCGCGTCGCCGTCCGGGTGCGACCATTGCACGGTCACCGGTGCGTCGCGCCACTCCGTTCGCACGGCACGCAGCAGGTCGTTGCTTGCGCCGGGCACCTGCCACTCCATGGCGTCGAGCAGCAGGTGGAGCGGCGCGAAGGCGGCGTCCACGGTGCATTTGCGTTCCAGGAATTCCGCCCAGTCCCGCGTTGCCTCGGCGTCATCGAGCGATGCACGCAGGCGCGCGGCCTCGCCATCCACCGCGGCACGCAGGCGCTCCATCGCCGACTCCTCGGGCACGGTGGATTTTGCCGCGGCCATCGCCGCGAGCATGCATGCCGATACCGCGGCCAGCGCGCGCACGCGCCGCTTCATCGAGTGCTTCATTGGATGTCTCCTTGGTTGCCGGAAGTGATTTTCAGTGGACGGCCAGCGAGACGATCGCCATGCCGGACATGCTGGCGGAACCGTTGTCCGCCACGGTGGCACCGCCCGTGGCCACGGCCTGGCCGTTGGAACGGATGACGAGCGGTCGGTTCGTGAAAGCGCAGTACGTCCGGTCCGGCGTCGCCACGTACGCGGCGCTCCCGGAGACGCAGCCGTCGCCCGCGAGGCGCCAATTCACCTTGCGGGAGATCTTGCCGTCGATGCCTGCGCTGTCGTCATCGATGGCGAGGCCGAACTTCCCCTCGACGGCGATCGAGTGCTCATACGTGTTGTAGCCCACCGATCCATGGACGGTCTTGTCGGTGAGCTGCGCCGTGGCATTCCCGAGCGAGTTGCACGCGCCCGCAATGGACACCGACCCGCTCGCCGCGCATCCGACGTCCGGCGAGCAGGTGAGCGACAGCTCGAGCACCGCGCCGCCCATGGCCGCCAGGTTCACCATGCGCGGGCAGGGGATACCCATGCCCACCCAGTCCTCGCGTTCCGTGGTCTGCTGGCGCGCGGTGGAACTGCGCGTGAGCGAGCCGGCGTGCCAGAACGTGCTGGTGCCGGTGACGTCGACGGACACCTCCACGGACCCGGTGCCCGCGAACGCTGACACCGACCACGTCCACGACGTCAGGTTGAAGTTCCGCGTCTGCGTGGTGCCCCACACCGGGCGCAGCGGAAAGAGGAGCGCCTTCTCCGTGGTCCGGACCCACCAACCGGCGCCACACGCGCAGTCGCAGATGCGCGCGAGGCCCCCGCCGTGGCCCCCGGGGCCCGCATCGTTGCCGTTGCCGCACGGGATCTCGAGCAGATTGGGGCACGGCGCATCCGCCGAGGCTCCGCACGGCGAGTTGCCATCCGTCGACTGCGCGGCTGCCGGGTCCGAGGCCACCACGATTGCGCCCAGCATCACCGCGGTCATCGCCGTGCGCACACGCATCCGATTCGTGAATCCGATTCCGTCCATCGCATCATCCTTCCTTTCCGTGGCCGCGCCTTGCATCGGCGGCCCGTTGGCACGAGGCCGCGCGCAACGTATGGCCGTCCGCTGTTTCTCCATTCCCGCGCCGCCCTTTTTCCGGCAACCGCCCCGGATTTCGCCCCGTAGGATGAAGTGCGTCTTGCCCCGGTAGCTCAACTGGATAGAGCAGCCGCCTTCTAAGCGGCAGGTTGAGGGTTCGAGTCCCGCCCGGGGCGCTTCAGGCGCCGTTGCCACGCATGCGCATCATCGCCAATCCCATCTACCGGGCGTTTCCAGAGCTTGACGGCTTCACCGACGAGCAGTGCAGGCGATACGTCGACTTGGCACGAGGCGGCCAGCGCTCCAGAGTGATGTTCGAGGTGGCTCGGGTGATGCTGTCGCTCGGGTGTGTGTATGTCTCGTCTTCCGTGGTGCTGCGAAACTGGAGCTGGTCGGAAGCCGATTGGCTGATCACGTTGTCGGTGGCCATGATGGCCACCGTGTTCCTCCTCTCCATGCTGTTCTGGCGCGACGTTCTTCTTCGCCTGCTGGTGCGTGGGGTGCTGCGAGGGAGCGCGCGATGCCCATCATGCGACTACAGCGCCATGGGCCTGGTGGTGTCTGCCAACCACGCGGTGACCTGCCCGGAGTGCGGGAAGTCCATCGACATCACGGCGTATCGCGATCACTGCGTTGCCGGCGCGGACGGCGCCCTGCGCTTCATGCCGCCGCGCGGCCTGGTGTTCGAGGAGAACGGCCTCTGGGCGCCGCAGCGGCGAAGGGCGGTGTTCCGTTCCGTCCGCCGGATCGGGCTTGCGACTCTCCTGGCCGTCGGAATCGTTGTCCTGCCCGTGGTATCGCTCGCGCTTGCCCAAGTGTGGTCCGCCTGGGGGGACCTGGTCTCGCTTCCGACGCCGGAGCAGCTCGACGCGGCGCTGTTGCCACCCGGCACCCCGCCGTCCGCCGATTCGATCGCCGTACCGCTGTCCGAGTTTGCCCACTGGGAGTCGAGTGTGCTCGGGACTGAGTTTCATCGTGCCAGCAAGGGAATCACCCCCGGTACGCGATGGGGAAACGCCGGTGCGCCCGATTCGATCGCAAAGGAGTCCGTGCTGCAGGCTCTGGAGTCGATGGGGTTAGATCGGGACGCAGGATCGTTGGCCTGGGCCGCGGACCGCATCGCCGAAGGCGTCGGGGCGTCGATGTTGCTCCCCCCCGGGTACTCGTCATACCTCGGCGAGGATCGCTACGTCGCAGCGCAGCGGCTGTGGCAGCTGGCCAACGCCGCGATGGTGGTCGCCGTCGAGCGACGCGACGCCCCTGCGTTCGTGCGCGCCCTGGAGTGGCATCTGGCTGCGCGGCGGATCTTCGCGCGCACGTCTCCCTTCTTCTACAGTTACGACAACCACGACGAGCTTCGCCCGCTTGTACGGGTGACCGCCGAGGCGCTGCACGCCGACGGTGGCGAGCAGCTGGCGTCCGCGCTCGACGCCGCCATCCGCCGCCAGTCGGTCCGGCCGTCGATGGAGGCGATGAAGGCGGCCAGGGTCGACTGGGAACTTGGAGGTCTCGCCAGCTGGTTCGCGGACCCGCGGGTGGGGTCACTGGGGCCATCATGGGCCCATAAGCCGAGCCCGTGGGCCATGGTCGCGAGCATCCATTGGGGGGGCTTCTACTGGCCCCAACGTCGTGCCATCCTCGAGCACTCCGGCGTGCTGTTCGAGGAGCTCATGGCCGATCCGTCGGACCGGGACCAGCAGAAGGTGAGCGCCCAGATGGCGGCACTTGACGATGCCGGCCCGATCAATTGGGTTCGACTGCACGGGTTCACCGGGGCCTCGACCTCGGTCGATCTGCGCGGCGCCACGTTCGAGCGTGCGCTGGCGACCGTGGTGGCCATCGAGCGGTTCCGCCGCGCCGAAGGACGCCTGCCGGCCTCGCTTGCCGAGCTCCGTCCACGGTATGTCGACGAGGTGCCGAAGGACCCGTACCGCAAGGGACCGTTCGTCTACCGCGTGCTGCCGGCGGACCCGGCCACCGCGTGGCACCCGGGCTACACGCTCTGGTCGGTGGGGGTCAACGGATCCGACGACGACGGCAGCCCCGACTCGGACGTGGTGTTCGTGTCGCCGCCGTTGCCGGAGTCATCCGCGGAGCCGTCCGCCGACTCGCCCGTCGCCCCGGACGCCACCCGCGGAAACTGACCCCGCGTCAGTTCGATCGCGATGTTCCGCAGGATCCGCGCGCGCCGGTGCTCGGGGCTCGCGTGCCGCGGCGCCTGCACGATCACCCGCAGCGGGAGCGTGCCCATCGCGAGCGCATGCTGCACGCCGCGGCGCAGCACGGCCGGCGAGCACTCCGCCAGGCCCCAGCCCGCCGGCACCTCGCGCGGCTTCACCACGCCGGTGGCGGCCAGGATCCACAGCTCGTCCGCCAGGCGCCAGCGCGCGATCAGGTTGAACTTGGTCTGCCCGTGGAGGCGCTCCTCGAGCTTCGCCAGCTGCCGCAGCACCCGGCGGTAGGGAAGGAGGCGACTCTTCTCGAAATCCCAGCTCGCGCTCTCCTCGAAGAGCGCGCCCTCCGCGCGCCGGAGGTGCGGCTCGTGCACCGGGATCAGGTCGCGCTCGATCTCCGCCTTGCGCCCGAGCAGGCGCTCGCGCTCGGCGAGCAGGTCGTCGACGCGCAGGTCGTCGCGCAGGAAGTCCGCGCGCGAGGCCTTGCACTCGACCACCACCGTCCGCGGCGCGCGGTGCGCGTCGCCCGCGCGTTCGGCGGCGAAGATGCTGGTGTGCGCGGCCGGGTCCGCGCCCAGGCGCCAGTCGTGCTCCGCCCAGCCGGCGGCGTCCACGCGGAAGCGCGCGATGGGGCAGGGCACCTCGTGCGCCACCGCCCGGCAGCCCATCGAGAGGAGCCACGCGGAGGCCAGTTCCTTCAGTCCGAGGTGTTCGCGCGTTTCCACGGTGCCGCCCGCGCCGTCAGGCGGAGTCGCGGCCCATCACGCGGTGCATCTCGCGCTCGCCGCGGCCGCGCAGCGGATAGTCCTTGCGGAGCGGGTGCCCCGGGAAGTCCTTCCACATGAGGATGCGGCGCAGGTCGGGGTGACCCTTGAAGCGGATGCCGTACATGTCGAAGACCTCGCGCTCGAGCCACTCGGCGGTGGGCCACACGTCGGTGACGGTGTCCACCACGAGCTCCGGGTCGGGCTCGGTGCCGGCGGTGTCGACGGAGGCATCGAGCCACACCTTGAGGCGCAGGCGCGAGTCCTTGGAATAGCTGGCCAGGTTGTAGACCACCGCGAAGCGGGCGGGCTGCTTGGCCGGGTAGTTCAGGTAGTCCACCGCGGTGACGTCCGCGCAGAACTCGTACGCGCACTGCGGGTCGTCGCGCAGGTGGCGGCACACGTCCTTCAGGCGCTCCTTGGGCACGATCACGGTGGTCTGCCCGCGGAACTCGGCCGCAAGGAACTTGACGTCCGGGAAGGCTGCCTTGAGGACGGGGAGCGTCGGGTGGTCGAGCTTCATGGGAGGCAAAGTGTAGCGCGGTGGGCGGCACCGGACGCGCGGCGGCTGGAGGGGTTCCGCCGCGGGAAACCATGATTTCCTGCATGGAACGTGGGTTACCGCGAGCCCTCGCACCGCGCGAAGAGCTCCAGCCACTCCTGCGGCGAGAGCGTCTCGGGCCGGCGCACCGGGTCGAAGCCAGCCGCGGCCACGGCGTCGCGCCCGAGGATCGCGCCGAGCTGCTTGCGGCGCTGCCCGAAGACGCGCATCACGAACGCGGAGAACGACGTCCACGGATCCACCGGGCGCGCACCGGCACGCGGGCGGATGGCGAGCATGGCGCTCGTCACCTTGGGCGCTGGCCAGAAGCAGCCGGGCGGGAGCACGGCCACCTGCTCCACGTCTGCCAGGAGCGACATGGTGACGCTGATGGGTCCGTAGGCATCGTCCCCGGCCTTGGCCATCAATCGATCGCCCACCTCGCGTTGGATGGTGACGAACTGCCCGCGGCATTCGGGGTGACGCTCGAGCAGCGTCGCCATCAGCGGCGTGGCCGCCTGGTACGGCAGGTTGGCCACCAGGACGAACGGCCGGCCGGCGAGCGCCTCCAGGGCCTTCGCCCCGAGCGCGTGCTTGCCGTCGAGGCAGTCCGCCTCCACCAGCGTCACCTTGCCCGGCGCCGCGCCCATGCGGTGCGCATTGCGGCCGCGCACGATCTCCGCCATGTCGCGGTCGAGCTCGCAGGCCACCACCTCGCAGCCGGCATCCATGAGCGTCTCGGTGAGCGTGCCCGTGCCGGGGCCGACCTCGAGCACCAGCTCGCCGGATTGCACGTCGGCGGCCGCCAGCAGCTTGCGCAGCTGGTTGTGGTCGTGCAGGAAGTTCTGGCCGAACTTGTGCTTCGGGCGGATGCCGCGCGCCGCCAGTTCCTCGCGAATCTCGGTCAGCGTCTGCGGCATCAGCGCGCGGTCGCCTCGGCGCGCGTCTCGCGCAGCACGGTCACCTTGATCTCGCCGGGGAAGGTCATCTCCTGCTCCACCTGCTTGGCGATCTCCTGCGCGATCTTGAAGGCATACGCGTCGTCGGCCTTCTTGGCGTCGACCACCACGCGGACCTCGCGGCCGGCCTGGATGGCGTAGGCCTCGTCCACGAACTGGTGCTGCCGCGCGATGCCCTCGAGCTGCTGCAGGCGCTTGACGTACATCTCCATGCTCTCGCGGCGCGCGCCGGGGCGGGCGCCGCTGATGGCGTCGGCCGCCATGACGATGGGCGTGTACGGCGTGGTGGACGGGATGTCGCCGTGGTGGCCGGCCACCGCGTTGAGGACCGCCTCGCTCTTCTCGCCGTGCTTGCGCAGGAACTCGAGGCCGATGGCCGGGTGGCCGCCCTCCATCTCGTGGTCCATGGCCTTGCCGATGTCGTGCAGGAAGCCCGCGCGGCGCGCGACGTTGCCGTCGAGGCCGAGCTCGTCGGCGATCATCTGGCAGAGGAACGCCACCTCCACCGAGTGGCGCAGCACGTTCTGCCCGTAGCTGGTGCGGAACGCGAGCTTGCCCATCGCCTCCACCACCTTGGGGTGCAGGCCGCGGATGTTGGTCTCGAGGATGGCCGCCTGGCCGTCCTTCTGGATGCGCTCGTTGATGTCGCGCGTGACCTGGCTCACCAGCTCCTCGATGCGCGTCGGGTGGATGCGACCGTCGGCCACCAGCCGCTGGAGCGTCTCGGCGGCGATCGCCTGGCGCACCTTGTCGAAGCAGCTGACGCTGATGATGCCCGGCGTGTCGTCCACCAGGATGTCGGCGCCGGTGGCGCGCTCGATGGTGCGGATGTTGCGCCCCTCGCGGCCGATGATGCGGCCCTTCACGTCGTCGCTCGGGATCTTGATGCTGCGGACGGTGGTCTCGCTCACGTTCTCCGACGCGTAGCGCTGGATGGCAAGGAGCGTGATCTGCCGCGCCTTCTCGCGGGCGTCGCGCTCGGCGTCCTCGACGATCTTCTGCGCGAGGACGGCGGCGTCGTGGTCGGACTGGCGGCGGACCTCGTCCATGTAGAGCTCGCGGGCCTCGTCCATGGTCATGCCGGCCACCTTCTCGAGGCGCTCGCGCAGCTGGAGGCGGTCGGCCTCGAGCCCGGCCTGCAGCTCGCCGGCGCGCTTCTCGAGCTCGGCAAGGCGCTGCTCGCGGCTCTCCATCTTCTGCTCGCGCTGGCCGATCTGCTCGAGCTTGCGGTCGAGGGTCTCCTCGCGCTTCTCGGCGCGGGCCTGGGCGGCCTTGACCTCGGACAGGGCCGACTGCATCTCGCGGTCGAGGGCCTGGCGGCGCTCGGTGGCGGCCTTCTCGGCCTGGAGCTCGATGGTCTTGGCGCGCGCCTCGGCCTGGGCCTTGGCGGCAGCCACCACGCGCTCGGCCTCCTGGGTGGCCTTGGCCATCGACCGGGTGGAGAAGCGCTTCACCAGGCCCCACATGACGCCGGCGCCCAGCGCGGGGCCGAGCAGGACGATCAGGATGAAGAGCCAGACTTCGATCTGCATGACAACCTCCTCGACGTGAACGACGAGGTGCGCCAGACACATCCGTCCCGACCCGCGGCAGCGCCGCGTGGGACCACGAAATGACGATGGACCAAGACCCTCACCACGCCTGCAGGCGCGCAGCGATCAGCGGATGTTCATGGAATGCTTCGCACGGGGCGGATCGGCACGCGGTGGAACCTTGCTGGGTTGAACGAACGGGGGGTCGAGATGCACGGTCAGATCTATCAACCGGGTCCGCGGCCCATGCCTCGGTCGGTTGCCTCGGAGCACTGCGTTGGTGCGCATGCACTCCTCGGGTGGTCGGTCGGGACGACCGCGAGGGCCGCACTCCGCCGGATGAAACCCGCCGCAGGGCGGTCGGGTGGAAGCTCGAAGTATCGCGCGGCGCGGGGCCGGGGTCAATCCGGAAGGGGCGCGATTGGCGGAGCCGGGCGCCGATATCTCGTGCACCGTGCCCGCGGGTGCCGGGAATCACCGCCCTGGCGGTCCGGGCTCACGCCGTGCCGGCGAGCTTGCGCACCGTGAACATGAAGGTCTTCTGCATGGAGCTGTGCATGGCCCAGACCACGCCGGCGCCAAGGGCACCGGCAGCCACCGCACCGATGGCAAGCGCCACCCGGAACGTGGCAAGCCCCTGCTGCAGCGTGTCGTCGGCCACCGCCTCCGGCGTGATGACGGCGGCCAGCAGGTTGACGGGCGTCAGTGCGTTCATGAAGGCACCGACGCCGGGAATGCTCCGCCCGGCCGCCATCCCGCAGAGGCCAAGCACCAGCCCCGTGACGCCTGTGGCGAACACCGCGCCGACCGCGCTCCCGATGGTGCCCTTGCTCTTGATGGACCACTGGAGCCCCACCATCACCGCGAAGGCCGTGAAGGCGAGCATGACGAGCGGATACTCGAGCGCACCCTCGGGGAGCATGGCCGGCACGGCCACGGTGGCGGTGCCCGAGGCCGCCTGCACGGTGATGCCGCCCGGCACGCCCATGCCCTTTGCCAGCACGTAGACGGCCGACGCCAGGAGCGTGGCCGCCGGTACCGCGAGCATCGGTGCCAGGAACTGGATGATGCCGCGCAGCTTGCCGGCGATGTACGGGCCCGGCTGGATGGGCGTGGTGAGGATGATGTCGAGCGATCCGTCCTCGCGCTCACGGCTCACGGCCGTGGCGCTCATGTTGAGCGCGGTGAGGACGATCACCACCGACTCCGCCGCCACCACCGTCTGCAGCGCGGTGCGGAAGCCGTCGAGGGTCAGCGCGCCGGTACGGTGCAGGACGGGCAGCATGATGCCGCCCAGGATGCCCACCACCACGAAGCCCCAGCGGCCCACGAGCGCCATCAGGCTGGTGCCGCGCAGCTGGCTCTCGCGCCAGGCGATGGGGTTGTGGCCCACGCGCATGGCGGAGCGGCCGTCGGCCTTTGCGGCCTGCGTCATGCGCCGCCACCACGGCGTGCTGACGGTGCGGGCGCCCAGCGCACGCACGCTGAAGGCGCTGGCCACCATGAGCGCAAGCGAGGTCATGATGGTGAGCAGGCAGTACGTGCGCGCCGGGTGCAGCATCCACGCGGAGACCGCCCAGCCCGGCTGCTCGATGGCGGGGGCCGCGTACGTGGACGGCATCAGGAGCGATTCGAGCGCCAGGAACGGGTTGACCGGCGTGAACACGGTGGTGGTGCGCGCGATGCTGCCGGCACTCACCGGCGCACGCAGCGCACCGTCGGCGGCCCAGGTGGCGAACAGGTAGATCACCACGGCGCTGTAGAAGACGAAGACGCTGCGCTTGCCGGCGCTGCGCGTGATGCTGAGCGCCACCGCCACGGCACCCACGGCGAGCGCGGTGCAGGCACTGATCATGAAGCTTCCCCAGACCGCGGTGGGCGGGACGCCTCCGAAGAACTGCGTGCTCATCATGAGTGGCAGCGCTCCCACCAGGAGCGCCAGCACGAAGAAGAGCCGCCCCATCAGGTTGCCGATCACGATCTGCACGCGGTTGAGCGGCGTGGTCAGCAGGATCTCCCACGTCTGCGGGTTCGCCTCCTGCGCGATGGCGCCCGCCATGAAGAGCGGCGTGAGCACGCAGATGAGGGTCACCTCCACGAACGAGAGCGCGGTGAACGCGGTGGCGCCGCGCTGCGCCAGCTCGCGCAGCGAGGAACTCTGCCCCACCATGCCGAAGAGCATCGCCACCATGAGGAGCGCCAGGAACCCGCTGCGGATCCACAGGTGCCGTGTGCGCCGCGACCCGTTGGCGACGATGCGCAGGATGATGGGGTTGGTGGGCCCGAGGTCGGACGCCCAGCGCGCAAGTGGCATGCGCGCATCGTAGGAACAACGCGGCCCGCGCCGGGATGGCGCGGGCCGCGGGATGGTTGCGTCACGGATCGCCGACCCAGCCGGCGGTCAGCGGGAGATCAGACCGGGCCCCAGCTTCCCAGGAGCTGCCCGAGGTCCGCACCGTTGGTGGTGCCGTCCTGGTTGATGTCGGTGATGCCGGGCTGTCCCCAGCCACCGAGCATGAAGCCGAGGTCGGCGCCGTTGACCACGCCGTCGCCGTTCAGGTCGGCGGGATTCGCCGACACCAGGATCACGGCCGCCGTGTCCATGCTGACGGGGGCGCTCTTGCCGAACGTCACCCACAGGTCGTACGCGGTCTGGCCCGCGGGGTCGGACGTGGCATCCCGGAGGAACTCCATGTACTCGCGGCTGGAGGTCTGGTAGTACAGCGTGACCACTGCCTTCTTCGCGCCGGCGGGGATGGCGAAGAGCGTGTCGTCCCAGTGCTGGCCGTCGTCATAGGAATAGTTGACCGGCGCGCAGCCGTCGGCTGCGAATGCGGCGTTGGTGAAGCCGCGCGGCGGGATGCGGTTGTCCTTGAACTTGGTGTTGGCGAGCGTCAGGTGGAAGTTCTCGCCGGCAAGCAGGCCCGTGGCTGCAGCCACGGCGGCGTCGATCCCGTGCTTGGCCTCGTAGACCTTGGTGTCGGCGGTCACCAGGTCGGCGCTCGCCACGTCGTATGCGCCGCGCTCGGCCACCAGGGCGTTGGTGGCGTCGATGAACCGCACGTTCACCCACATGCGGCGACCTTCGGGGTAGCCGCTCGGAAGCTTGTGCGCGCTCTGGTTGGTGACGCGGACCTTGATGCTGTTGCCGACCTGCGTCACCTGCATGTCGCTGGCATCGCGGAGCATCTGGACGTTGCGCGCCTTGGCTGCCTGGATGCGCTCGGGCGTCAGGCCGATGCTCTCGGCGTCGTAGCCCGCCTGGAAGGCGATGGCGTCGATCACCCAGGTGTTCGAGCCGGCGAAGGAGTGCTGCGGCATGTTCTGGCGCGTGAACCACGGGTCGCCGGAATCCCAGAAGACGCATCCGCCGCCCACCTGGTCGGGCATGTGGCAGTCCTGGCAGGACTTCATGGGGCCCTGCAGGTTGCCGCCGAAGCGGCCGTCCGCGAACGTCACGCCCTCGGTCGCGAAGGTGCTGTTCTTCCACTCGCTGTAGGTGCGCTGCTCGGGGAACATGTCCGCGGGCTGCTGCGTGGGGTGCGGCGTGTTGAGCGTGTTGAGCTGGTACTGGCCGCTGCCGTTCTTGGTGAAGACCGGGTTGGAGACGTCGTGGCACGTGCCGCAGAACTCGCTCTTGGAATGGAACGGGCTCGTGATGAGCCACACCGGCTCACCCCAGAGCGACTGGCCATGGAAGTTCACCGGGACATCGCTG
>Ga0114979_10001248_pt1 | contig 17065 bp, 9 predicted proteins | sample S_140625_EF_Meta_FD_87315 | JGI IMG/M metagenome (GOLD analysis project Ga0114979, IMG submission 87315) | Freshwater microbial communities from Lake Simoncouche, Canada to study carbon cycling - S_140625_EF_MetaG | ecosystem: Environmental > Aquatic > Freshwater > Lake | place: Lake...
AGCAGGTCATCCCATGTAAGATTTTCGGCATTAAGTTCCTTAATAATTTTATCGGTTATGAATACTTTATTGTCTTTTACGCGCAATACTGGTCGCGTAAGTCGTCCCGCATCATTACAAATACGGATTTCCTTATTTTTAATGTCAAATACAACAGATGTGTAAATATTAATAATACCTTTCGATTTTTTGTCCTTGAATGTATTGTATAATTCGATAGGTGTTGCAGTATTACCAAGCCATGCTCCATTTACGAATACTTTAATATTAACAAACATATCTTTAGGACTTAAATTATCCATGCGTGAAATAAATGGCTCAACGTGTTGATGCAATGATTCAGAGTTACTAGGAATGGTCAAATGTGTCATATAACTGATATTTTTTACAACACCGACACTTCCACCTTCTGGTGTTTCAGCGACACACAAAAACCCCCACGTTGTATTATGAAGCTTGCGTGGAGCAATCAGTTTCCCACTCTTGTCAACAGGTGTATTAATCCGACGAAGATGACTAAGACTTGATACATATGTGAGACGATTCAATACTTGGGCAACTCCTACCTTGTTGCTGTTTACATTTTTAATACCGAAGTCTCCTGTTGAGAGTGCACGCTTTATTCCATTTTCAATAGTAGTCGACTTGATAATTTTATAGATATTTGTTTTATTGACGATACTCATGTGGTCATCCGTGGAGCGCCAAGAACCAGTATTAATTTCTTTAATTACTTGCTTTGTCATATCTTTAACAAGTTTATTGAAATAGTTGCGAAATAAATTGTTTAGAAGAGCACCAGTCAAGTCAACGCGCTTATTTACGTAGGAGTCGCGGTCATCTTGTTTCGCCATATCCAGACTACACCTTAGAACACGATTTACCATATATCCCAGAAAGTATATTTTTTGTATAGCGTTGTGACAATGCGGGAACAAATCATTGCCGAGAACATCTTGAGTAAATATTCTTTTTTTCGCAGCACCGGCTTCTTTATCCATATTCATTGGTGTGTACATAACATTTGAAGTAATGATTTTCAGGGCATCTTCCTGCGACATAACTGTATTTGCGTCAATTATTGACGCCTGTAGAGAATCCAGAATCGGTTTTGCACTTTCATCATCAATATCTAATACAATATGTTTGCAAATATCTTTGTCTGACATAATTCCAAGAGCACGAAATACAACAAATAGAGCAATAGGTTGCTTGATACGAGGAATTTGAACATATATCGGGCATCCAAAACCGTTATTTTTATTTGCAACCATGACATTGATTTGTTTCGGCGAGATACATTTAAAGTCAGGAACAGACTTTATTTCGGCAGTCCATGACCATTTGTTGTTGTTTTTCGATGTATTGAAACAGTATACACGATTTTCGGCTGCTCTTTCCTGCCCCAAAACTGTTTTTTCGCTCCCATTAATAATAAAGTAACCCCCGGCGTCATGTTTGCATTCTCCAGATACATTATTATTAATATGAGTATATTGATTAAGTACACATATAGACGATTTTAACATAATCGGCAATTTTCCAATGTGTACTTTTGGAATAGATTTGTAAAATGTTTGCGCGTTTTCTAAATTTTCTCCCGTCCTTACGACGTAACGAATATTTATATCAATTGTCATAGTTGATGCATATGTGAAATTTCTTGACCGCGCGTCATATGGAAACATGATTTTTGTAGCTCCATTATTTTCATGAATTTGTGGACGATATAAGTTAAATTTATCGAATGTTACATGTAACTCCAGTTTATTCTTTTTTGTTCTGCGACACATATCCTGTTCTGATGCGATTAATACAGGATTGAACATCTCAATAGTTCGCTGAATTTGATTGTTTACAAAATCATTATACGACTCTATTTGGTGACGAACAAGACGCTTCAAATGTTGATTTCTAAAATATGCACCAATGATAGACCACGGTGTCTCAATATATGGGATTGTTGATGGCTTAAGCGCAACCGCCAACGAATTGTCTATTTTGATTTCTGGTTCATGAACCGCACACGCTTCTGCAACTGGAGTATCTTTTGATTTGTTTTCAACGGTTTTCATATTCGTTACTGTAATTTTTTCACGTTTACTCTTTCTCACCTTTCCGCCTTCTATTTCATTACTATTATTATTATTATTATTATTCATAGAATTGACAACAAAGTCTGTAATATTCAACTCTATATTCCCTGAAGATTTTGTATTGTCTTTTCCTTTTCCATGTACCTTACCACTTGATGTAAAAGCTTTCGACATTTCTTTTTCTTGAGGATGAATTCTTATTATCGAATTATTGCTTATTTATTATTTCAATTTATTTTTAAGCGTATTTACTAGAATATATAATAATTATAAATCGATTATTATAAATCGATTATTGTAAAACAATAATAAAAATTACTTATATATCTAAAATTTGCTATATAAGTAACATGTTGTGTTGTGTTGTCTTATGTTATGTAATAACATTTTAGTGTATTTATAACATAATATAATATAATATAACATAATATAACATAATTTAATATAATATGTATTGGTTATATTTATTAATGGTAATTAATATATAGTTTGTTTATTTTTGGATTATAATTTAAGTTGCGTGATAAAGAAACTATAGACGTAGACATAGACCTATTACGTATACGAATCATACTTGAAATTTTTATGGGTGTTGGCGTGGGTGTTGGTGCGGGTGTTATAAATACTGTGTCTTCAAGGTTTAATGGACTACCAGATGTCAACGCTGTTCTCTGAGTAAATCGGTTAACTTTTTCACCACAGCATATATCTTTTAGTAGGTGTTTCCACTTATAGGTTGATTCCGAATTGTTGCGTAAACAGTTTAATAATAAATATGTAACTACGCCCGAAGCTTGTCCGTCTAAAAATGTATCAGCGCTGGTTTGTTCATCTTGACAACCACTAATACAGAATACTTCTCCTGTGGTTTTATTGTACCGTTTAAATTCATAGCTTGTTTGCTGTAAAGACCAGTCATTCGGTACGTATTTTTCAGGTAATGTTGCAATACGATTTGTAAGATAACTAGAATCGTCGTATTTGTATCTTAAATCGCATCCGGTTCCGCTATGACATGCATCTAAAACCATATATAGGCGCACACCTTTGGGAACTAATGCTGCCAAGTTACTTCGAATAATATCGTCGCTTATAAATCCTGAACGCTTGAAATCTATTGGACATATACATGAGTCGGTGCCGCTTTCTTCATCGCGGTTGGTATCACGCGTTAAAACACCATGTCCTGAATAGTGAAACCATAGTTCATCTCCTGATTTTGTTCCTTGTAACAATTCCCTGAAACCTGCAATTATATTTGAACGCGTTGGTTTTATGGGTGACATATCCGACATAATAATAAATGAGTTATATTTTCTGACTTTTTGCAAATATGAACCCATATTATTTATATCGTTTATACAGCCGTATAATTGTTGCGGTGTTCCCGTGTAGTTAATACCTACTAGTAAGGCTCTTCGCATTTATGTTATAATATACTGCTATATAATAATATTATATAAAGTAATAAAATATATATAAAAATAAGTTATTAATAATACTAATATAATAGTTTATTTTACCTGGAATAAAATAACATGAAAAGTGACACATATAATAAAAAGATTGTTAAGAAGTGTTTTAAAGAATTTATAAACATCCTTGATAGTAAAAGTGATTATTATATTTTGAATTATTATGTTAACGAACAGAAAAAGGAAGAGAATAAAGATGTGGATGAAGTGAATAAAAAGGATGAATCATCAATTGTAGTAGATAAAGGTGATAAAAAATCAGAGTCTATTTTTATTGCAAAAAATGCAGACCATATTCCATTGCCTCTGCCTCGAGATAACCCAGATAGTATTTATAAAGCTGGGGGAGAGAGTGATAGTATAAGAGATGCAACAGATGCGAGAGATAATAGGAAAATCGATATAATAAATATTGATATAGATGATAAAAATACATGTTATGTTAAAAATTGTAAAAACTGTAAGAATAGAATATCATACAAGATGAATAAAGTTAATATAGATGCCGAAATAAATAGTATTGGTGATTTAATTAATTTATGCAATGATTATAAACTAGCTGAAAATGTAGAGTATAATATTGATATGAAGTCACTTCATAAAATAAATGATGATTTGGTAGAGCTTAACAATATGATAGGTATGAAAACATTGAAAGAGAATATTGTAGACCAGTTATTGTTTTATTTACAGAACTTACATATAAATAAGGATATAACAAATGGAAATAAGCGTGCAAATGTAGAAACAGGTGATTTTTTACACACTGTTATATATGGTTCTCCAGGTACAGGCAAAACGGAGGTTGCTAAAATAATAGGAAGAATATATGCTAATCTTGGTGTGATAAAAAGTAAACCGGCATTATTATCTGACAAAAAGAAACTAGCATCATCTGCGCCATCATCGCGTTCAAGGTTTAAGAAAGTTACTCGTTCTGATTTAATCGCGGGATATCTGGGTCAGACAGCATTAAAAACGAAGGATGTTATAAAGGATAGTTTAGGCGGAGTATTATTTATTGACGAAGCGTATGCTCTTGGTAATACTGAAAAGCGCGACAGTTTTGCGAAGGAATGTATCGACACATTATGTGAAGCATTAAGTGACAATAAAGATAGTTTAATGGTAATTATAGCGGGATATGAGAAGGAATTGAATGAGTGTTTTTTTAGTTATAATGAAGGTCTTAATTCGAGATTTATATGGAGATTTAAAGTGGATGATTATGTAGCAGAGGATTTGCGTAATATATTTGTAAAAAAAGCGCGTGATTTTGGGTGGTCGGTTGACGAAGAATTAAAGGTGGAGTGGTTTGAAAAGAATATGAAATATTTTAAATACTATGGTAGGGACATGGAGACACTTTTTACGAAAACGAAAATAGCGCATAGTCGGCGTGTTTTTTGTAAACCCGATGAAATGAAGAAAAAGATAATAATGAAAGATTTAGAAAACGGGTTTGAATTATTTATTAAGAATGAGGAGGTTAAGAACCGTGTCAACGACGGTGATTTAAAAGTTCTTCAAAATATGTATTTGTAATTTTGTGTATTGTTAGTATTATTGTTAGTATTATTATTATAGCGTGTTTTATTGTATTTTATTGTGTCGTATTGTATTCGGTTTTATTCATAATAATATTTTATTTTTAAAATTATATTATGAGCGACCCTACTAAAAAAAGTATAGTAATAAATAAGTCATTTTTATCTGGAAGTGATAATTCATCAAATGTACAAAATAAAAAATCAAAAAAAAATACACGCAACATGTCTGAAGAAATAATCAAACCTAATAAGTTGAAGAAAATGTTATTAGATAAAATAAATGCGAAACGAAAAGCAGACCAAACTTCTTCTCCTAGTTTAATCAGTGGTGGCGCTATAAATAGTAAAGATACTTTAGATATATCAAAAGAGACAAAGTTATTTAGTAGTGAATTTAAGAAGTCTCTTGATTTTTTAGATAGTTATATTGGTCAAAAGAGAAATGATAAATATAAAACTAAAACATTAAAAAAACAGAATTCTTCAGTTTCTACTAGTTTAAATAATGATATTTTAAAATCTCTACATAGTAATAATAATAATAATAATAATAATAATAATAATAATGGTACAAATCCGCATGCTTTATATCCCCCAAATAATATCAATCAGTCTATACAGACGCAGGCATATATTCCACAACATATTCAACCAGCATCAGCATCAGCATCAGCATCAGCATCAGCATCAACATATGTACAAGCACCAGCACAAGTAATGCAATCTGTTGCAAATATTCCTCCTCAACAGCGGCACCAACCTGCACCTTTTTTTCAAAAAATACAACTACAAATCCCTACTAAATCGCCGCAAAGTATAACACCAAGTATAGCATCAAATGCGGTACCTAAGATAAATCTTGCTATAGGTAAAACGGCTAACCAATCACTAGTATATACTGAACTGCCGCCTGAGTTACAGAATTTTACACCTCCTGTGTATAGTATTTCGTCTCCATCTGTATCACCGATGCCGATTTCGATGTCGTTGAATGAGCTTCCTCCTCTTGAGTCGTATACAAATTTTGCAGTTGATACATCTAGAGGTGTTATAGGTTCGAGAGAAATGGAGAAATTCGAAAATAATAATTCAGAAATGATAGATGCAGATATTTATGCGACAGAAGACATGATTGATGATGTAGAAACGAGTAAAACATCTTTGCTTCCATCGTCATCGACATTTTCTCCTATAAAACTATCTGATGATGCTCCATATGGGTGTTTAAAAGGTGGTAGCAAACCTACATTTAGAACGTACAATAAAACTATAAAAAATAATATTAGATTTGCAGATAATGAAAGTAGTTTAGATAATCTTTATTCTGACAGGCAAACAAAGTTAAAAGAGTTACAGAATAAACATAGTAAAAAGACGACGACATCTACATCGACATCGACACAAGATAACAAAAAAATAAATTCGGATAATAATGAAAATGAAATTGATGATGATGATGATGGTGATAGTGGTGAAAATAAAAATAAACATAGTCTGAGAAAAACTAAAGTAAGGAGACATTTACGAAAAACTATAACTAAAAAATTTAAGTTAGGTAAACAGCAAGGTAATATTGTTGGTGTTTTAATAAAAAATAATGATACTCGTAAAAATATACAAAAAGAGCATGGGTTATTGAAAAGTAAGCAACTAGCTGATGTAAAAAAATATCTAGTTGAAAAGAATCTTATAAAGATAGGTTCAACTGCTCCACCTGGTGTGATACGTAACATATATGAAGCCTCTATGTTGGCCGGAGAAGTAGAAAATGTTGGAAAGGGTATTGGCCTTCATAACTTTTTAGAGGATAAAAAATCATGGTAAGTTGTTGATTGTATGTCGTAGGTTATATTGTGTGTATCGAAAACGATACATCCTGATACACACAATATTAAATTCAATAAATTGGAATATTTGCTAATAGTTTACCTGTTTCTACTCCTTTATAGCTATTACCGTATTTGTTTAGAGGCGGCGAAACAATACCAATTCCCATAACTCCTGGTATAACAATCATGATAACGCCTCCAACGCCGCTTTTTGCAGGGAAGTATGTTTGTTTCCACCATGTAGGTGACTCATTATATAAACCATGTGCAGCCATATGTTCTATAATATAATCTGTTTTTTCTTCATTTATTAATTTTTTATGTGTGATCGGATTCTTACCATTGTTTGCTAGTGTTGCCGCCATTATTGCTATGTCTTTACTAGTAACCATTACCGAACATTGCTTTGTATATGTTTTTAATACTGTTTCTGGATCGCCATAAAAACGACCATACGAAACAAGTTTATCAATGAGTGCTTTATTATGTTGACTTGTTTTATATTCCGATAAATAAAGATGCTCATTAACTTTAAGTTTTCTTCCAGCAAAGTTTTCCATATTTTCTAAAATAAGTTTATTCATTTCGTTTTCATTATCTACCCTAGAATTTGTGTCATCATATAATAAACTTGTAGTAGCCATTGCTCCCGCATTAACAAATGAGTTAATTGTATGACCTGCTATTTGTATTACATCTTTCATAGAGTTAAAATCTCGCTTTTCATCGGAGTTTCCAATATCAGTAATAAGTTTTTTTATACTATATTTATTTAATGCAAGAGCAAGTGTGAAAACTTTTGAGGCCGATTCTATACCTACTTCGTACTCATAATCCCCAAAATTCATTATTTCTCCTTTTATATTACATACCGAAATTGCATATATTTTTGAGTTACCTTTTTTAAGGTCAGGTATATAATTTGCATTTTTCCCTTTCTGTTTCATTTTTTTAACTTTATTATATATTTTTTCAACATCTTCATAATTAAAAGACATTATGCTTTATATTACACTATATAATACACTATATTATAATCCTACAAAAATGTATTTTACATTTTACATATCAATTTTTGTAATTTATCAATATTCTATTTTTGATTATATGTACCGAATTTACTCAAATCTCACGCATCTATAACAACATACCTTTTTCATGAGTCCATCGACAAGCCATAGGATAGAAGGCATCCAAGAGATTATAAAATGCATTACATTACAGATGCGTGAGATTTGAGTAAATTCTAATCAATAAATAAAAATAGAGTAACTGACAAAAAAGAGGGAAAAACTATAGTATAACTCTAAATTTTAGCCACTACTATACGAAAATATAAAAATAAGTAAACATATTATACATATTATACATATTATACATATTATACATATTTATATTAGATATGCATGAGATACGTGAGATACGTGAGATATATAATATATCAAACGTAGTTAAAGACTTCTAGGATACATTATATATCAACAAGATATACTGTTCAACACAGCGAAACAACTGTTATTATATATAAACGCATATAATGTCTCTCATAACAACATATTTGAAACTAACAAAAGAGTATTCTGACAAATATGGAGATAAAACCGTCATTTTAATGATGGTTGGTTCTTTTTATGAAATTTATGGTGAAAAACACAGCAACAGCAACAGTAATAGTGATGGTTCATTTTATATTACCGGTAGTAAAATAGAAGATATATCTAAACTATGTGACCTATCAGTTGCACAAAAAACCGGTCAGTATGTTATGGCTGGATTTACATATACTAAAATAGATAAGTATCTAAAAAAATTGCAAGATGCTGGATATACAGCTGTTGTAATAACACAAGACCCAAATAACCCTAGCAACAGAAATGTTGAGGGAATATATTCTCCAGGAACATTTTTCAACCCTGAGTCACTAGAAATATCAAATAACACTATGTGCGTATGGATTGAGCAAGTCTCGTACATGAAAAATAAGTCAATTATTGTAGGAGTAGCAAATGTTGACATATATACTGGTCGCGTTATTATGTTTGAATATAAAACAGAAGATAAACATAACCCAACTACATATGATGAGCTTGAAAGATATATTTCTACATACAAACCTAGTGAAATTATTATGATTACTAATTTCACCGAAAAAATACTAGACGATATTATAAATTATACAGGCATTTTGTGTAAGAATATACACAAAGTTATATTAACTGAAGATGATACACAAAATCAACATTCCTCTACACCTAGAACTATATCGTCGTCATCGAGTTACTTGATATGTAACGCACGAAAATGCGAAAAGCAAACATACCAAAATGAAATACTTAATAAGTTCTATAAATTTAATATTGTGGCTTCATTTATAGAATTCACAACAACGTATGAGTATGCAACACAAGCTTTTATTTTTTTATTACAGTTTCTTTACGAACATAACCCGAATCTTGTAAATAAAATACGCGAACCTGTTTTCGATAATAAGAGTGAACGTGTTGTTTTGGCCAATCATTCTTTAAAACAATTAAATATTATCGATGACGACAGTTACACAGGGAAGTATTCATCTGTTTCAAAATTTCTAAATAACTGTATTACGCCCATGGGGTCTAGAAAATTCAAATATAAAATTCTTAATCCTATTTTCGATTGCGATAAGTTAAATAAAGAGTACGATATTACAGAGTATATTATAAATAAAAGAGGCGAAACTCTTATCACAGAATGGCGTTCTAATATGGGAGAACTAAAAGATATTGAAAAACTACACAGACAAATTATTCATAACAAGGTTACGCCTAGAAACTTATTCCACTTGTACAATAATTTGACTACTATTTCTTCTATGTATGAAAAAATGAAAAGCGATAAGAGAATAATGGCGCATGTATTATCAGAACTTGAAAATAAAAAAGACAGTTACGATTTAGAAGGAAGACCAATTCCTGATATATCTGAACTATGTAAAAAAATTCAATCATATATTGAAACACATCTTGTATTAGAAAAATGCTTCAATATTGATAACCTTAACTATGAAGAAAATTTTATTCGCCCATCAGTTAGTGAAATATTAGATAATATTGTATATGATTACGAAAATTCATATATAGAGTTGAAAAATATCCAGAGTTATTTTTGTGATATAATATCATCATGTGAAAAAGCATCTAAAACTGAAAAAAAATACGAATATGTTAAAATACACGACACAGAGAAAATGGGATATAGTTTACAAACTACAAAACGTAGAGCAAAATTACTAGAAGAACAACTGAAAAAACAAGTAAAGTCAAATACCAATTCCATAAAAACGGAAGTAACAATAGAATATGAAACATATAAAAAAACAACAAGCGTATTAGTAATAGATTTAACAGGAATAACATATCCTCTTGCAACAGGTAGTAATTCATCTATTCATTCAGCACAAGTTGATAAAATATGTAACACAATTATAAAATCGAAACAAAAAATGAAAATAGAAATAGAAACAATTTTTACAGGATTCATTAAAAATATACAAAATATTTTTGAAAGGGATATTCAAATTATAGTTGATATGGTAACCATGATTGATGTTTTACAAAACCAAGTATATGTTGCTATAAAAAATAAATACTGCAAACCTGTTACAAAAAAACAAACCGACGGTATATGTGACTCATTTGTAAAGGTGCGCGACTTGCGACACTGTCTTATTGAACATATTAATACGAATGAATTGTATGTTACAAATGACATTGAGTTAGGTAACAACACTGACCAAAATGGAATATTATTATATGGTACAAATGCAGTAGGAAAAACGAGTCTAATAAGAGCACTTGGAATAGCAGTTATAATGGCTCAGGCGGGGTTATATGTACCATGTTCATCGTTTGAGTATATACCATACAAAAGCATATTTACAAGAATTTTGGGGAATGATAATTTATTTAAAGGGCTTTCGACATTTATGGTTGAGATGTCTGAGTTGCGTGTTATTTTAAAATCAGCAAATAACTTTGGACTTATTTTAGGAGATGAACTATGTTCAGGAACAGAAATGGATTCAGCAATTAGTATATTTGTAGCTGGTCTTAAAAAACTACATGATGCAAAATGCTCTTTTATTTTTGCAACACACATGCACGAGATTAATAAATATGAAGAAATCGAAGAATTGGACAGGTTATCTATGAAACATTTAGAAGTTATATATAATAAAGAAAAGGATATTTTAGTATACGATAGAAAATTAAAAGATGGACCTGGGTTTAGTATGTACGGACTGGAGGTATGTAGGTCACTTCATTTACCTGAAGACTTTTTAAAATATGCAAATGAAATAAGGCTTAAATATAGAAATAACGAACAGAGTATTCTTTCGGCAAAACCGTGCAAATATAACGCCAAAAAAATAAGAAATATATGTGAAATGTGTAACAATGAAATGGGTACAGAAATACATCATCTTCAACATCAAAAAAATGCTGATGAACTTAACTTTATAGGACATTTTCACAAAAATCATGTAGCAAATTTAATATCTATTTGTGAAAAATGTCATGACACAATTCATTCAAATGGAGAACAACATCGCAAAGTAATGACATCTACTGGACCTATTATCATTAAAATGTAAAGTGTGCAAATTAAAACATTTAATATATTAAATAAATATTTACAGTATTTTATATATAATTACTATAATTATATATATAATTACTATAATAACACAATAATATAAATGAGTAGTCCAGCAAAGATGCAAACAGTCGGGGAAGCGACTAGTTCAATAAAAGGGGTTTTTCAATCTACATTTAGTGGTTTAGCAAATACTTTAAATTTACCACAATTAAGAGATTCATTTTTTCAAAATATTATTTATATTTTAATTGTTATTATTATTTTAGTAGGTATATTGGTTTATATCCAAATGGTAGGAATGAATAGTGTAAATCCACTCAACCTTCCACCGACCAAAGAAGTTAGAAAAATAGAAATACAAAAGGTAGTAGAAGGTTTTGATATGGAACAAAGTGGTGGATTAGAAGATGTTTCTACAAATGTAGGCTTGGTTGGTGGGGTAAATGGAGATGGAGACTTATATGAAAATAATTACGACAGTTTGTATCATGGACAGTACGATAATCTTTATAGCAATAGCGGCAATTTAGTAGATGATTTAACTGATCTAACTAGTGATGTATTTCATAATGATCCACCTAAAAAAAATAAGAGAAATAATGATTAAAGTTAGGCATTTACTTTATATTTTATATTTTATATTTTATATTTTACACAAAGTTATTAATATAATATAATATAAATAAGACATAAAATTGATTTATAAAAATCTATATAATAAATATATAAAAACAATCTAGATAATCAAAACAATACAACAAAATGATTATTCCTATAAAATGCTTCACATGTGGAAAGGTAATCGCCGACAAATATCGTTACTATTTATCTGAAGTCAAGAAAAAGAAGATTGAGAAAGATATGAAGAATGACAAGGTAATATATTTAACACAAGAATTTGTAGACAAAACTCCTGAGGGGTTTGTTTTAGACGAACTGGGATTTAACAAAATGTGTTGCCGCAGACACTTTCTTACTCACGTCGACATTGAGTAGTTAAATATTAAATGGTTAAATATTAAGTAAAAACGAATATGCGTATTTTTATATAGTATATAATTTTTATTCATATATAATAATATATTATCGTATTATTATATAATATAATATTATAACATGGGTTCTTATTCTTATAAAAAACATAAAAAATCAAAACATAGTAAAAAAAATAAACACCATATACGAAGAAAAACGCGAAAAATGGGTGGCGGTGGTATGGGCGTTGCAGTTCAGAGTGGTTCTTCAAATATGTATATAAACCCAGCAAGCACATCTCAGATCGCCGGATGTCGTTCTGATAATACAACTGCGGGAGGAGCGTACTACTTAAATACGCCACTTGCTGTAGGAGGACAAAAAGGCGGTGGACAAGTTTGTACACAACCTCCATATCAGTTTTTGCAAAGAGGTGGAGGTAAAAGATTAAGAAAAAATATGAGACATAAGAAAGGTTCGAGACATATGAAAGGTGGTAATGGAAATTTCTGGAATTTTGCAAAATTTTGGAACCCAGATAATCCAGGACAAGGGGGTAATGTATTATCATTGTCTCCAAGAGGAATTTCACCGTCTGGTATAGGTTCTCCTGTATCAACAGCTGGAAATCCACCAATACCACCCATTCAACCATGGCCGGCAGAGAAGTTAATATTACCACATGATTACACAAAAGGAGGCCTCCAATCTGGTGGTGGTAAACGCACAAGAAAAGGTAAAGGTAAAGGTAAAGGTAAAGGAAGAGGATTAAAAGGTGGCGGTATAATAGATGATTTACAAACGTTTGGTCGTGACGTTGTATATAGATTAGGTTCTGCAGTAAACGGTCTTAGCGGGTTCGATAACAAATTATACAATGTTAACCCAAGCCCTACATTCCAATTTCCACGCGGTTTAGGAAATGTAACATCTGGAGCTTCTTCTTACAATTCTTTAAATTTGAAGAATATATACGATAAATCATATAGTGAAGCATCATTAAAATAAACTTTATAAATATAAAACAATATTAACAGGAATATTATTATTATTATAATTTTATTATAATAATAAAAAATAACATATAATAACATAATATATATAAATGTTTTCAAAATTTATTTATAATTTATGTACACCAGCAAAATTGTATTTTTTTATTAGTTTGATATTACTAGCAGTCTCTTTATATTATGATATAACGCGAAATGAAAAAGATAAAATATGTTTAGGAAATTTGAGTTGTAAAATACAAAGTAAGCCTATGTTCTATGTGTTAAATATATTTTTTATTTTATTATGGGCATTTATTCTTAATTTACTATGTAGATTTGGTTGGTCAAAACTATCGTGGTTCTTATTTTTATTTCCATATATAATTTTAGGTATTGCTTTTTTGACAATTGCAGGACTTGTAATTTTTATAGCAAAAGGTAGTAAAAAATAAAAGATATAATAGTTAATGGTTAATAGTTAATAGATAATAGTTAATAGTTAATAGTTAATGGTTAATAGTTAATAGTTAATGGTTAATAGATAATATATAGATGTCAAAAATATAGAGTTATATTCAAATTTTATAGTAAAAATATGAATATAAATGTAAAAAGTATAAAAAATACTAATGATATAATATAATAGTATAATAGTATAATTTAAGTAAAATGAATTCCGAGTTAGCATGGCAGATAATAGATAAATACTTTGATGATAATCCAAATATTTTAGTTCAGCATCATTTAGAATCTTATAAAGATTTCATAACAACTGGAATAAAAAGAATCTTCAAAGAAAAAAATCCAATCGTTCTACAAAAAGAAGAAGATGTATCCAAAAATATTTTCAAACTAAGATGCGAATTATTTATTGGAGGAAAGAGCGGCAATAGAATATACTACGGGAAACCGGTTATATATGATGATGAAAATAACGGTTTAGTAAAAAGGTCACATTTTATGTATCCAAATGAGGCAAGGTTGAGAAACATGACATATGGAACTACTATTCATTATGACGTAGAAGTGGATTTTATAATGCGAGATGCAGAAGATAATATAAGAGTAGAAACCGCTGTATTGGAAAAAATATTTCTAGGTAGGTTTCCTATTATGCTTCAATCAGAGTTATGTATTTTAAATGGGCTAAACCCTTCGGTAAGATTTAACATGGGTGAATGTCGGAATGACTATGGTGGATATTTTATTATCGATGGAAAAGAAAAGTTCATTATTTCACAAGAAAAGTTTGCCGATAACATGCTCTATATAAGGGAATATGATGATGACGACGGTGAACTTTATAGTCATTCCGCCGATATACGCACAGTGTCAGAAGATGCATCAAAACCAGAGCGAACAATGTCGGTGAGAGTCGTTGCCCCAGGTGCTCGATACTCAAATGGACAAATCGTAGTTCTAATTCCGAATGTTCGTAAACCCATGCCCCTTTTTATAGTAATGAGAGCTTTGGGAGTTTTATCTGATAAAGATATTATAGAATATTGTTTACTAGACTTGGATAAAAATGCAAATATGATAGACTTATTTCTTCCATCTATTCATGATGCAAGTAGAATTTTCACACAAGAAGTAGCACTTAAGTTTATATCCACTTTTACAAAATCGAAAACCGTTTCACACGTACACGACATTTTAATGAACTATTTTTTGCCTCAAATAGGAGAACTAAACTACATAAATAAAGCGTATTATTTGGGATACATTGTTTATAAGTTATTGCTTGTATATACGAAAGTTGAAAAACCAACCGACCGTGACAACTTCAAGTTTAAACGTGTTGACTCGCCAGGTCGTCTTTTATATGACTTATTTAAAGAGTATTATTCGCTACAACAAGCAAGTATTCGTCTAGCAATTGACCGCGAATACTACGGTAACACGTCTAGATATAATAGTGCGGAATCATTTCCTTCACTTATTATACTAAATAAAAATGATATTTTTCAAGACCGCATTGTAGAGTCGGGGTTTAAAAAAGCATTTAAAGGGAATTGGGGTTCAGTAGAACATACCAAAAAAATAGGTGTAGTTCAAGATGTAAATCGGCTTTCATACAATTCATTTATTGCGGGGTTTCGTAAAATAAATTTGCCGATGGACTCGTCATCAAAATCGATTAAACCTCGTTTACTGCATAGTTCGCAATGGGGTATTATTGACCCTGTAGATACACCGGATGGTGCAAATTGTGGATTACATAAAAATATGACATTAATGTGTCATATTACTACTGGATTTTCTGGACAACCTATGATAAAATGGATGCGAGATATAATAGGTATGAAACTATTAGAGGAATGCCCTAGAAAATATTTATTTAGTTCTACAAAGGTATTTATAAATGGGGCATGGGTGGGTGTATTATCAAATCCGGACCAGGTAAATATACAAATAAAAACGTATAGAAGATTTGGATTAATTTCGCCTTTTATAAGCGCGCATTGGGAAATACAAAACAACGAGATGTATATTTTCACAGATGGTGGTAGGTTATGTCGTCCTTTACTATATTATGATACTATTGATATGCGATATGCATTTGAGAGAAAAGAAATATTAGCGGCATTACAGTCAGATAATTTCACTTGGAAAAGTTTGGTTGTTGGTATGAACGCAAAAATAGTAGTTGAATATACATTAGATTCTCCGATTATATACACACCTATGATGCTATATGGTGTAGAAACAATTTTGGATATTCAACGCGGGAAGATTCCATCTATTATAGAATATGTAGATACAGCTGAAGAAGAGTCACTATTAATTACTCTCTCATATAATGCGCGCGACAAACCGTATACACATATCGAAATTCACCCATCTATATTATATGGATTCATGGGGAATCAAATCGTTTATCCCGAAAATAACCCTTTACCGCGAAATGCATTTGCATGTGGCCAAGCAAAACAAGCTATTTCTTTATATAGTACCAACTTCTTTTCGCGTATTGATAAGATGGGAGTAATGTTAAACTATGGACAAATTCCCTTGGTTAAGAGTCGCTACTTAAAACATATAAACAATGAAGAGCATCCATGCGGCGAAAATGTCATTGTAGCAATTATGTGCTACTCGGGGTATAATGTAGAGGACTCTATTTTATTCAATGAAGGGTCGGTAAAACGTGGAATGTTTCGAACAACTTATTTTAATAGTTATGAAACACGTGAAGAATCTAGTAAAGATAAAGGTGTAGTGGTCGATTCGCATATTGCAAATATTGAAAGTGAGACAAATGTAATCGGATTAAAACCAGGATATGAGTATAATCACCTTGACATGTATGGTATGATAAAAGAAAACACTGAATTAAATGACAAGATTGTATTAATTGGTAAAGTTAAAACGAGTCTAGATAATCCTGATAGACCAATTGATGATTCTGTTTTTCCTAAAAAGGGGCAACTTGGATTTGTGGATAAAACATTTATCACAGAGAGTGAAGAAGGAGAAAGACTAGCGAAGGTTCGTATTCGCGAA
>Ga0114979_10001250_pt1 | contig 17064 bp, 21 predicted proteins | sample S_140625_EF_Meta_FD_87315 | JGI IMG/M metagenome (GOLD analysis project Ga0114979, IMG submission 87315) | Freshwater microbial communities from Lake Simoncouche, Canada to study carbon cycling - S_140625_EF_MetaG | ecosystem: Environmental > Aquatic > Freshwater > Lake | place: Lake...
AACCGTTGTCCCCACCGATTGACTCGACACGCTTCCACACCTCATCCACCGAGTCGGTGCTCTGGGCGATGCGAACGTCTTCATACAGCGTGCCGCCGGCCCATTCCGGGTCGGTCGGGAGAGGTTCGGACGGCGAGCCAGGCAATGATGCATCCGACCACCGAGTGTCAACTCGGGCATCTTTGATTTTCGCCAACGCAAGAACCACTGCACGGTCGAATGTCGTGAGCCCGGATGGTGGGTCGGGAATTAGTCGACGGATGTCGTCGTTGCGGGCCACGACCTCGTTTTTGAGGCTGGCGACGAGTCTTCGGGCCAGAGTGTAGGGAACGGGCGTTACGAGCCCGACCCAGCCGCTCGAAAGCCGCGGGGTTAACACCGGGACGGGGATGATGATTCGAGGTCGGAGCCCAGCCGCTGCCGCGTAGTGCTCCATCATTTCGCGATAGGTGAACACGTCCGGTCCACCAATGTCATAGTCGCCCGTTACTGAGGCGGGCAGAGCCGCGGCGCCGACAAGGTATCGAAGAACGTCCCGCACGGCGATGGGTTGGATTCGTGAATTCACCCATTTAGGGACCGTCATGATCGGTAGGCGCTCGGTCAGATAGCGCAACATTTCGAACGACGCAGAACCCGAACCGATGACGACTCCCGCCCGCAACTCAATGGTAGGGACACCGCTGTTCTGCAGAATTCCACCCGTGTCGGCTCGGGATTGAAGGTGCGGAGACAGCGTTGAATCTGGGTCGACCATTCCGCCGAGATACACGATTCTTGAGACACCCGCGGCGAAACATTCTTCGCTGAAAAGCGTCGCGACGAGATGTTCCTCCTCTTCGAAGTTCTGGGGGGACATCAGCGCGTGCAGGAGGTAATACGCGACGTCGACACCCGCCACCGCCCGCGCCAAGTCATCTCGGTTTTTGGCATCCCCGTCGACGACCTCGACCTTGTCAATCCAAGGATGGAAGCGAAGACGCTCGGCACGGCGCGCCATGACACGGACACGATAGCCGCGGGCGAGCAGCTCGCGAACGAGACGGCCACCGATGTAACCCGTCGCCCCTGTGACGAGGCACAGTGCGGGCAACCCGCCCTCACCCCGTCGAAGGGGGAGGTCTGACGTGATCTCACTAGGCACAATTCGATAGTAGAGCGTGCGGTATCGTCACAGGGTGCCCACGTTGAACATTGCCCCCGAAGTCGCGCTCGCGCTTGCAGAGAACAAGCCTGTTGTCGCCCTGGAATCAACGATTATTTCCCACGGACTTCCGCGCCCGCGCAACCGTGAGGCCGCCCTCGAGTTTGAACAGATTTTGCGGGACAAGGGTGTCGTACCCGCAACAATCGCCGTCATCGACGGCATTCCGACAGTCGGACTAGGTGGCGAAGGACTCGCAATAATCGCTGACAAAGTCATCGCCAAAGCGAGCGTGCGCGACCTGCCGATTTTGCTGGCCAAGAGAGAAAGTGGCGCGACGACAGTCGCCGCAACTGCTCACATCGCGGCTCAGGCTGGAATTCGCGTGTTTGCGACGGGCGGGCTCGGCGGTGTTCACCGCGGTGCCAACGACACGTTTGATGAGTCCGCTGACCTCTCGACCCTTTCGGTGACCAACATCGTGGTCGTTTCGGCGGGCGTGAAATCGGTTCTTGACATCGCCGCGACGCTCGAACGACTCGAAACTCTTTCGGTTCCGGTCGTCGGGTATGGAACGACGGCGTTTCCCGCCTTTTGGCTGAGAGACAGCGGATTCACCCTTGACTGGTCGGCGGCGGATGCAACCGAAGTCGCCGCCATCATGAAGGCACACGATGCCACGGGTAACGGTCAGGGAATCGTTGTCGCGAACCCAATCCCCCTCGAACAACAGTGGGATCCAGCCGAACACGACCGAGTTCTGTCCGAAGCGTTCCTCGCCGCAGAACAGGCCGGTGTTCGCGGTAAAGCCGTCACTCCGTTCCTTCTCGGGTACATCGTCGAGGCGTCGGGTGGACGAAGCCTCGAGGTCAACCTCGATTTGGCACGCAACAACATCCGAGTCGCGGGCGAAATTGCGACCGCGTGGTGTCAAATCAGCGCATGACGTCAAGGGGAACGATTGTTGTAGTCGGTGACGTCATCGATGACATCATCGTTCGTCCACAAAGCCCGATTCGCATGGATACCGACACCCCCGCGTTGATTGAGCGACACCCGGGCGGATCATCAGCAAACACCGCGGCGTGGCTCGGGCACATCGGCGCGGACGTCCACTTCTTCGGGCAGGTCGGTGAGGCTGACAATGCGCGGCACACGCGGGAACTCGAGCGGTTCGGGGTAAAGGCTCACCTGCAGAGCGACACGGAAAGTTCGACGGGAACGATAGTCATTATCGTCGAGGGCGAGAAGCGAACGATGTTGACGGACCGAGGCGCGAACGTCATTTTTGACCTTGACACGGTGCCACAAGACCTCATCGCCATTGCTGAATATCTGCACCTCACTGGTCATACGATTATCGACGAGCCGAAGCGCGAGTCCGTTGTGCGACTCATCAAGAGAGCGTTCGCACATGGCGTGACCGTCAGTATCGATCCGGCCTCGGCGGGGTTCATTACCGATTTTGGTGTCAACGAATTCCTTCGACTGTGTGCTGGTTCGCACATCCTTCGCCCGAACGAGGACGAGGCACGAGTTCTGTCCGGGACTGATGACATCGATGTGGCAACCGCCAAACTGACGGAGCTTTTCCCGCTTGTTGTCACCACGTGTGGTCGCGATGGCGTGATTGTCGGTCAACGCGGCGAGGCGCTCGTTCACGTTCCGGTCGAACCCGTTGACGTTGCCGACCCAACCGGGGCGGGGGATTCGTTCAACGCCGGCTTGTTGGCGAGTCTCGCGCGCGGGTTGACGCCCGTCGACGCCGCACGCGCGGCCGTGATTGTCGCTGCCGAGGCGGTTACTGCGGTGGGCGCTCGCCCCGCATAGTCGCATAATCCGCCAGTGCACGGGCACGGGTGTCGGACAAACTGACAATCGGCTCGGGGTATAGCGGTGTGTTGTACTCGTCTATCCAGCGCGCGCGATACACGCTGTCCGGATCAAACTTTGCGGCCTGTAGTTCGGGATTGAACACACGAAAGTACGGGGCGGCGTCGTAACCGCTTCCCGCGACCCACTGCCACGACGCCGGGTTACTTGCCTCGTCAGCGTCGACCAACGTGTTCCAGAACCACGCCTCACCGATTCGCCAATCGATTCCAAGGTTCTTGATGAGGAAACTCGCGGCAACCATGCGCACCCGGTTGTGCATCGTTCCGATTCTCCAGAGTTCACGCATCCCCGCATCGACGAGCTCGACACCCGTCATTCCCTTCTCCCATGCTGAGAGGTGCGCTGGATTCGGTTCTTCCCACGGGAACTCGTCAAATTCAGCGCGAAGGTTTCGACGGTGAAGGTCGGTGTTGTGAAAGAGCTGGTGGTACGAAAACTCGCGCCAACCGACTTCACTGAGGAACCGGCTCGCGTTCGCCCGCGTTTCGGGGGTGACAACGGATTCGACGGCGTGCCACACCTGGTACGGACTGATCTCACCGAAGCGAAGGTGCGGGCTCAGCCCACTGGTCGATTCGATTCCCGGCTCGTCTCGGCGGTGGTAAAGGGGCAGTCCATTTGCGAGGAACCGCTCGAGCCGCTCGTGCGCGCCTATTTCTCCCGGGGTCCACTGGTCATGAAAATCTTTCGCCCACGGCCGGTCGGGAAGAAGATTCCATGAGTCGAGCGGGTCGGACGAAGCATCCGCGCCGACAATCTCCAGCGGGGCGACCAAGGGCTGTCGCGGTGCCGGTCCCGCCAGAATCGACTTCCAGAACGGCGTAAAAACCTTGAACGGCGTCCCGGCACCGGTTGTCACCGACCACGGGTCGTGCAACAACGAGCCAGTGTAACTGTGTGCGTTAGGAAGCGAAACCTTTAGTTCGGTGTCGATTGCACGGGCCGATCCGTACCGGCGGTTCCAGTGGATACTCGTTGCGCCGACCTCGGCGGCAACGGAGGGAAGTATGTTCCGGGCTTCACCCCGCCGAAGAATGAGCGACCCGCCCAGCGCTGCGAGGTCGTTCTGTAATTGGCGAAGTGAATGGTGGAGCCACCAGCGCGAAGCCGCACCAAGTGGGCGAACCTCGGGTGATTTGTCGTCGAGAACGTAGAGCACGGCGGTTCGGTCACCCGCGCGAACCGCGGCATCGAGCGCCGGGTTGTCGGCTAAACGTAAGTCATCGCGCAGCCAGACCAGAGATGTGTTCATCATGTCTCCTAGTAAATGTCTGGCGAGCGACCCGTGCCAAAGTCGATGGTGACGTCCGCGTGACGATCGAAGCGATAGCCGATCCCGCGGACCGTGCGCACAATGTCGTCAAAAGGTTCGAGTTTGGAGCGGAGACGACGGACGTGTACGTCGATTGTCCGACTGTTGGGCCGATCGACGTCACTCGCGGCCCACAGCGTGTCAATCATGCCCGATCGATCAACAGTGACCGCTTCGCGCAGAACGAGGTATTGCAGCAGTTCAAATTCTTTATAGGTCAGCGGCGCGACGTCCCCGTTGATGACCACGCGTTTCCGGGACAGATCGATCGTCACACCCTGATTCGTGGATATGGGTTTTGGCGGAAGCAGCTCGGCAACCGCGCGCGGTTCTCGCAAAGCGAGTCGAACGATGTCGAGGTTCTTACCCCGCTGACTCGCTGGAGCATAGGCGACCGCGGCGTGAGATTCCGTGCCAGGAACCGCCGACGCGACGACGTTACGAACTGCGTCGACAATGTCCGCGATGGACGTTCCGGCGGCGAGGGCACTAGCTTCATCGACGCCGACATACACCGCAAAACCGCGAATTTGCGCGGGATTCTGGTCGTTGTCAGGCATCCCGATATTTTACCGTTTAGCCGGCGATGCCGTAGAGACGGTCACCCGCATCACCGAGCCCGGGCACGATGTACCCCTGCTTGTTGAGTTTGACATGGAGTGCACCGAGAACGAGAGTGACGTCACGATCACCAACAGCTTCCTTGACTGCAGCGACTCCCTCGGGTGACCCGAGCAGGCAGACGGCAGTGACGTCCGTCGCGCCTCGCTCGAGCATAAAGTTGATAGCCGCAATGAGTGATCCGCCAGTTGCGAGCATCGGGTCGAGCACGTAGCACTGACGACCGGTGAGATTAGCGGGGAGGCGCTCAGCGTAAACACTGGGCTGGAGAGTCGTCTCGTCGCGAACCATCCCAAGAAAACCAGTCTCTGCGCTCGGCATCAATCGCAGCAACCCCTCGAGCATCCCGAGGCCAGCCCGCAGGATTGGCACAATGAGCGGGTGCGGCTCGGCGAGAATGACACCCTCGGTCGGCGCGACCGGCGTTTCGATGTGGTGGGGGACAACGCGAACGTCGCGGGTCGCCTCATACGCGAGAAGCGTCATGAGCTCGTCGGCGAGCGTGCGGAAGGTCGACGACGGCGTGGTCTTGTCACGCAACATCGTGAGCTTGTGCGTGATGAGGGGATGATCGGCAACTATGACTCGCATAGGCTTCAATCTATCGAATGGAGGGGCAGTTGACTGAGGCTTTTGGCGCTATGGATGAGGCGCTTCGACTCGCGCGGTTGGCGCTGGAATCGAACGATGTTCCCGTCGGAGCCGTAGTGCTCTCTCCGGATGGCGCAATTGTCGGTCGCGGTCGAAACGAACGTGAACTGACTGGTGACCCCACGGCTCACGCCGAGGTCGTCGCCCTGCGAGATGCGGCGTCGTCCACCAGAAACTGGAATCTGGCCGACCACACCTTGGTGGTCACGCTCGAACCCTGTGTCATGTGCGCGGGCGCGATTCTCAATTCCCGCATATCCAAGGTCGTTTTCGGCGCGTGGGACGACAAAGCGGGGGCGGCGGGCAGCGTCACGGATGTTTTGCGAACACGGACGCTTCCGGCGAGAGTTGGCGAGGTGGTCGGCGGAGTTCGTGCCGACGAGTGCTCTGCACTCTTGACCGAGTTCTTTGGGCGCCTTCGCGACTAGACATAAAGCTCGGGGTTCCAGAGAACTGCGATGATGAGGTTGATGACCGCAAAGCCACCCGCTGTGTGGAAGAACGGTTGGAGTTTGCTTTCACCGCGCGACTGGCGCGTGGAGCCGAGAATTGCGGCAATCAACGCGCCGGTTGCCAACAGAGTCTTGATAGTGATCTTGAGGTTGTCGGGTGCGTCATCACCCATGTAGGCGAGTCCGACGAGGATTGTGCCGGTGAAAAGTTGAATCGCGGCACCCCACACCATGAGCGTGAAGGGAAAGTTCGACTTGGCGCGCATATTGAGAATGAACGCTCCAACAAGAATTGCCATTCCCGTGAGGTGGACGAGGACAAAGACCTCGGTGATGAGAGGGAGAGCGCTGGTCACGGTGTTTCCTTTCAGAAGGCGCATGTTGCGCCTGTTGTCATAATACGCTTTCACCATGTCGGAAACCTTTGCATTCCTTGGAACGGGGTCGATGGGTGGCGCAATCCTCGACGGCCTGCGTGCCGTCGACAATGCCGCTGAGGTGCGAGCAACCACCCGAACCTCGTCAGCGAATCGACCCGGCGTCGAGTCTCGGTCAACCGAGACTGACCCCGGCGCGAACCGTTGGGCGGTCGACGGTGCGTCCCTTGTGATTATTGGTGTGAAGCCGGCGGCTGTGGTTTCGCTTCTCGAGGACATCGCCGACGCCCTTGACCCCGACGCACTGATTGTGTCGGTCGCAGCGGGAATCACGACCGCGACAATGGAATCGGTCGTGCCGAACCCCGTCGTTCGTTCGATGCCCAACACCCCCACGCTCGTGGGCAAAGGGGTGACAGGAATTTCCGCGGGATCGCGGGCTACCAGCCAACACCTAACCCGCGCTCGCGCCGTCTTCGAACTTGTCGGGTGGGTTATCGAACTTCCCGAAGACCGAATCAATGCGCTGAGCACCATTTCCGGATCCGGCCCCGCCTATGTCTTCCATGCGATGGAACAGTGGACGACCGCAGCCCGACAACTTGGATTTGATGAGGCCGATGCTCGCCATCTCGTCGAAAAGACGTTCGCGGGAGCAACGGCCTTGTTAGAGGTCTCGGACGTCGGACCAGCCGAACTCCGTCGACGCGTGACCAGCCCGAATGGCACGACCGAGCGGGCGATTGCGGTCCTCGACGACGCTCACTTTGCGAAAATATATCGCGCTGCGGCCGACGCCGCACTCGCGCGTGCGGAGGAACTCGCTCGCGAACTCGGGCGCTAGATTCTCAGACGACCTTCCGGAGGCACACTCAATCACTCAAGTCGCGCTAGACTCGACGTTATTGTCCAATTGCCGACCAATCGGTCGGACCAGGTAAAGGTGTTCAATGGGTTCCGTTATTAAGAAGCGCCGCAAGCGTATGGCGAAAAAGAAGCACCGCAAGTTGCTTCGCAAGACTCGCCACCAGCGACGTAACAAGAAGTAGTCGTCCGCGATACCGATGGCCCGCGTCACTGTCGAAATGATGGGTAAGCCAGGTTGCCATCTGTGTGACGATGCTCGAGCGATTATGAATTCGGTGCTCGATGAATTTCCAGAAACGGAATTCGTCGAGCACAACATTTTGGATAACGCCGAGATGTTTGAAACCATGAAGAACGACATTCCCGTCATTGTTGTCAACGGACGTCGGCACGCAACCTGGCGGGTGGATGCGAATGACTTTCGGGCCGCGATAACAAAGGAACTGTTGTGATTCAGCACGCTGTGGTGTGGAAACTTGTTGACCTGACTGAGGCGGAACGTGCCACCGCGCTGGCTCGTTTCGACACCGAAATCAGGGCACTCGTGGGCGTTGTCCCCGGACTCGTCAGCGTGGCGGTGACTTCGGATGTGCGCGAAATCGTTTCCAACTTCGATGTCGCCCTTATTTCCCTCCACGAATCGCGCGAAGCGCTCGCGATCTACCAATCGCACGCGGAACACGTTGCGGTTGCGACGTGGTGGGGTTCGCTGGTCGCCCAGCGCGGAGCGGTGGATAGCGAAGTTTGAATGTGCGGTCGGTACGCGTCGACATTGAGCGGTGATGAGCTCGGGCGCTATTTCCACGCCGACGAAATTGCCGATGTCGAATTGCGCCCGTCGTGGAATATCGCCCCGACGACGAACGTGCCAATCGTGGTCGAAAAGCGAGACGACCGTGCGCGTTTGGTGACAACAGCTCGATGGTCGCTTGTGCCGTCGTTCGCGGACAGTCTCACGTTGAAATATCCGACCTTCAACGCTCGCAGTGAAACGGTGACCGAAAAGCCAACGTTCCGCGGTTCCGTCAGTCATCAACGTGCGATTCTTCCCGCCGATGCTTACTACGAGTGGTTGACCGAGGGAAAAGTCAAGACTCCACATTCCGTCACCTCGCCGGCAGGTGAACTCGCGTTCGCGGCGTTGTATTCGTGGTGGCGAGCAGACCCCACGAGCGACTGGGTGCTCACCGCAACGATTCTGACCATGCCGGCTCCCGAGCCGATTGCCTGGCTGCATGACCGAACTCCTGTAGTCCTCTCGTCAGAGGACTGGGATTGGTGGCTCAACCGCGAAACGACGGCGGATCAATCGTTCGTCGACGACGCTGTGTCCCGGTCTCGACCTGTGGCCGAGAACCTCGTGGTTCGCGAAGTCGCGCCACTGACCGGGAACGGGCCGCACTTGCTCGACCCCGTCTAGCCCACGCGTTTGTAGACTGGGGTTATGTCGGTCAACGCAGAACTTGTGGGGCGAGAGTTTCCGCCCGTCGGCCCGTATCTTGTGGGGCGAGAGAAGGTGCGTGAGTTCGCTCGTGCAGTTTTCGCGACCAACCCCATCTATCTGGACGCCACCGCAGCGCGCGCAGCCGGTCACGCCGACGTCGTCGCACCGCCTACCTTTCCCGTGGTCGTTCAAGAACTCACGCTCGCTCAGTTACTTGCCGAACCTGACGCCAACATCGATTTCTCGCGAGTCGTCCACGGCGACCAGCGATTCACCTATTCGCGCCCCGTCGTTGCCGGCGACGAACTCACCGCGACCCTGTCGGTCACGAGCGTCAAAACCCTCGGCGGGCACTCGATGGTCACATCCGAAAGCGTGATGACTGATGCGACTGGCGATCATGTCGTCACCGCGATTTCCACGCTCGTTGTTCGAGGGGACGAACAGCCATGACATCGGGACTCACTGTCGGTGACGTGGTCACCACAAAAACCATCCACCTCGACCGCGGAGCCCTCGTTCGATATGCGGGGGCGAGTGGTGACTTCAACCCCATCCACTACCGCGACGACTTCGCCCAGTCCGTCGGCCTTCCGGGGGTTCTCGCCCACGGAATGTTGACGATGGGGCTCGCTATCCAACCCGTTCTCGAGTTCCTCGAGACGAAGGGTCGCGTTATCGACTACGGCGTTCGATTCACCCGGCCCGTTCTCGTCGATGCGACGAACGGCGCCGATGTCACCGTCGAAACGAAAGTCGGGTCCGTAATGGACGACGCCGTCCGATTCGACCTCACGGTGACCTTCGGGGGCGAAACTGTTCTCGGCAAAGCCCAGGTTCAGGTCGTTTTTGACTAACACCGCAGAATTCCGCGACCTCACCACACTGCGGGTCGGGGGAACGATTCCCGATTTCCGCGAGCCAAAAACACCCGCCGACCTCATCGAAACTTTTCGCGACGTCAGTTCGGGACGCGATGCGTGGTTCCTTCTCGGCGGCGGATCGAACATTGTGGTGGCGGACGAACCGTTCGACGGAACGGTCATTCGAGTTTCGACGCGGGGCATCGACCGTGACACGGACGGCGAACGGGTGATGGTCACCGCTCAGGCGGGCGAGCCGTGGGACGAGCTGGTGGAATGGACCGTGGCCAACGGACTAGCCGGGCTCGAAGCGCTGAGCGGAATCCCCGGAACCGTCGGCGCCGCCCCGATTCAGAACATCGGTGCTTACGGCGCTGAACTAGCCGACACCTTTGACTCACTCCAATTCGTTCCGCCGGGACGAGGCGACGTCGTCACACTTCGGCCAGATGCGCTAAATTTCGGATACCGACAATCGTCACTAAAGGACGGACTCGAGGGTCTCGTCGTCTCGGTGACCTTCGCCCTGACGCCATCCGAAAACTCCCTCCCGATTCAGTTTGAACAACTCGCCCGCGCACTCGGGGTCGAGCTGGGTGCGACCGTCGCGCTCGCTGAAATCCGGCGAGCGGTGCTCGAGTTGCGGGTGAGCAAGGGGATGGTAGTCAGCAGTGACCCCGATTCGGTCAGCGTCGGATCGTTCTTTACGAACCCTGTCGTGTCGGAGGAACTGTCGCGGCAGTTGCCGGCCGACGCCCCCCGCTTCCCTCGTCAAGCCGAGCGCGCGCCACTTGTTGTTCCGCTGGGTATCGAACCCGAATTTGTGAACTACGACACTGAATCGCTCGGCGTCAAGCTCAGCGCTGCGTGGCTCATCGAGCGAGCGGGTATCGGCAAGGGTTTCGCGCTCGCTGGCAGCAAAGCGGCCCTGTCGAGCAAACACACCTTGGCTATCGTTAACCGCGGCGGAGCCACGACCAACCAGGTGCTTGAACTGGCGCGATACATCACCATTCGTGTTCACGACACGTTCGGCATCATGCTTGAACCCGAACCGACGATGATTGGTTTCGACTAGGCGAACAATTTCTGCAAGCGCTGGATTCCTTCGAGCAGTTCGTCGTCGCCCAGCGCGTAGGCGAAGCGCAAATAGCCGCTAGGGCCGAATGCCTCACCCGGAACGACCGCGACCTCAGCGGTCTCGAGAATGTAGTCGGCCAGTTGCAACGATGAGTCGATGCGCTGTCCACCCCATTCGCGACCGAGCAGCGCTGTGACGTCGGCGTATACGTAGAACGCCCCGCCCGGCTCGGGGACGACGAATCCATTAATCTTGGACAGTTCGGTCACCATGACCGCACGTCGACGAGCGAATGCCTTCTTCATATCGTCGACGACAGATTGGTCGCCGTTCAGCGCGGCAATTGCGGCACGCTGCGAGATATTGGACACGTTGCTCGAGAGGTGCGACTGCAGGTTTGCGGCCGCCGCCGTGACATCAAGAGGCGAGACCATCCAGCCGAGACGCCACCCGGTCATCGCGTAGGTCTTCGCGACACCGTTCACGAGAATTGTCTGGTTCGCCAGCTCAGGGACCGCCTCGAGAATCGACATTGCGTGATCGCCGTCGTAAACCAGGTTTTGGTAAATCTCGTCTGAAATAACCCACAACCCGTTATCAAGAGCCCACTGTCCGATTGCCCGAGTTTGGTCCGCGTTATAGGTCGCACCAGTTGGATTCGAGGGCGACACGAACAGCAATACCTTGGTTTTCGGGGTGCGTGCCGCTTCGAGTTGTTCGACTGTCACGAGATAGCCGTTGTCAGCACCCGCGAACACGTCGACGGCGACACCACCCGCAAGTGCAATCACTTCCGGATACGTTGTCCAAAACGGCGTGGGCACAATGACCTCGTCGCCCTCGTCGAGGAGCGCCTGGAATGCCTGATAAACCGCTTGTTTGCCGCCATTCGTGACGATGACCTGAGACGCCGATACGGCGGCACCCGAATCGCGCCGAGTTTTCTGTGCGATTGCCTCCCGTAATTCGGGTAGTCCGGCAGCCGGCGTGTACCGGTGGTTCTTGGGGTCGATGACCGCGGCAACGGCAGCCTCAACGATGTGTTCAGGGGTAGCGAAATCTGGTTCGCCCGCACCGTACGAAATGATGGGGCGGCCCTCAGCCTTGAGGGCCTTGGCTTTCGCATCAACCTTTAGGGTCGCGCTTTCGGCGATTGCGCCGATGCGCTTGGACACTCGTGTTTTCGGTTCAGTCACGCATCCAGATTAGTCTCCATTGGGCAAGGAGACCTCGCTTTGGAGATTGGGCTGTGCTGGCATACACTTGACTTTTGGTGCCAAACACCATGCTTTGTCGTGCCATCAGGCAGAAGGCAAAGCCGGTGTTCACGCACAGGGCGGTGGCTCAATTGGTAGAGCAGCGGTCTCCAAAACCGCAGGTTGCAGGTTCGAGTCCTGTCCGCCCTGCGAATGTCGGGCCACCGACATCCACATCAAATTGAAAGGCAACATCGTGACTGACGAAATCACTACCGCGTCTGGCGCCGAACGTGGCGAGCGGAAAAAGAGTATTTTCGGCCGTATCGCACAATTCATGCGCGAAGTTGTCATTGAACTGCGTAAGGTCGTGACCCCCACCCGCAAGGAGCTCATCACGTACACCTCTGTGGTTCTCGTTTTCGTCATCATCATGATGGCTCTCATCTCAAGCATCGACATCGTGATCGGAATCCTGACGGGTTTCGTCTTCGGTAACGGCACGCTCCCGTGGACCAACTAGGAATAAAGGATTGATTGACGTGACCGAAAACCAATTTGACGATAGTGACCTGTCGGCTGCCGCAATTGACCCTGAGGTGGAAGTCACAGCCGAACACGACGGAGCTGCTGACGCGCCTGCCGAGCCTGAAGAGGACCCCTACGCGGACTTCAAAAAGGAACTTCGCCGCAAGCCCGGTAACTGGTACGTCGTCCACTCGTATGCAGGATACGAGAAGAAGGTCAAAACCAACATCGAGAATCGAGTTCTGGCGATGAACATGCAGGACGACATTTTTGAGGTGGCGGTTCCACTCGAGGACATCGTCGACATCAAGAACGGTCAGCGCAAGCTCGTCACACGAGTTCGCGTTCCGTCGTACGTCCTCGTTCGAATGAACCTCAACGAAGACTCGTGGTCGACGGTTCGTCATACTCCCGGCGTGACGGGATTCGTCGGCAACGCCCACAACCCGATTCCGCTGTCGCACCAGGATGCGTTTGACATGCTCAAGACGGAAGCACCAATCGAAGGTGCGCGTTCGGCTGGCGGACTCAAGACGTCCGGCAAGCGCGACATCACAGTGACGACCGACTTCGAGGTCGGCGAAACCGTCGGCATCAAGGAAGGTGCGTTTGCTGGGCTTCAGGGAACAATCCACGAGATTCACCTCGACTCCGGCAAGCTCTCAATCTTTATTAACGTCTTCGGACGGGACACGGCCGTCGAGTTCACCTTCAACCAGGTGGAAAAGCAGTAACCGGAATTACCACCCGACGCACAAGGCGCCGACGTGGGAGCGCGTGACACCCGTCACGCACGACAGTAAGGAAAGAAAATGGCAGCAAAGAAAAAGGTCACCGGCCTCATCAAGCTCCAGATCCAGGCCGGCGCGGCGAACCCCGCTCCGCCCATCGGTCCGGCGCTTGGTCAGCACGGTGTCAACATCATGGAGTTCTGTACTGCGTACAACAACGCAACGCAGGACAAGCGTGGAAACGTTATTCCCGTCGAGATTACGGTGTATGAGGACCGTTCGTTCACGTTCATCCTCAAGACCCCGCCCGCAGCCGAGCTCATCAAGAAAGCTGCCGGAGTCGCCAAAGGCTCTTCGACTCCGCACACGGTCAAGGTCGCGAAGCTGACCAAGGACCAGTTGCGCTCGATTGCCGAGCAGAAGCAGGTTGACCTCAACGCCAATGACGTAGAGGCAGCCGAAAAAATCATCGCCGGCACCGCCCGCTCTATGGGCATCACGGTCGAATAAGCACGTTCCACTAGCGGGAGAGCCGCCAGGCTCACGACACCGCGATTCTCTGAAGGAGAAAACACATTATGGCTAAGAAGTCCAAGGCGTATAACGCCGCCGCCGCTCTTCTCGAAGAGGGCAAGTTCTATTCGCCGGTCGAAGCGGTTGATATCGCCAAGCAGACCGGTTCGTCAAAGTTCAATTCGACCGTCGAGGTCGCGCTGAAGCTCGCTGTCGACCCTCGAAAGTCCGACCAGATGGTTCGCGGGACCGTCATGCTTCCTCACGGCACGGGTAAGACCGCGCGCGTCATCGTCTTTGCGACGGGGGCCGCGGCCGAGGCAGCTCTCGCCGCCGGAGCCGACGAGGTGGGTGGAGTCGAACTTATTGACAAGGTTGCGGGCGGATACACGTCGTTTGACGCAGCTGTCTCGACACCCGAACTCATGGGCCAGGTCGGTCGTCTCGGAAAGGTTCTCGGACCCCGAAACCTCATGCCGAACCCCAAGACCGGAACCGTCACGCCGGACCCGGCGAAGGCCGTTACCGAGATCAAGGGCGGAAAGATTGAATTCCGCGTCGACAAGCACTCGAACGTCCACTTCATCGTGGGCAAGGCATCGTTCTCGGCTGACCAGCTTGGCGACAACTTCCGTGCTGCTCTCGAAGAAGTTCAGCGCGTGAAACCGTCATCGGCGAAGGGTCGTTACATCCAGAAGGCGACCATTTCGACGACGTTCGGCCCGGGCATCCCGCTCGACGTCAGCGCACTTTAGGGTCCCATCGCACACAAACGCCTCGGCTTCGGTCGGGGCGTTTGTGCAACCCACATCGCAAATACAGAACTCGTTGGGCAAATTCATAGGAAACTGAGGACACTGGAGGAGTGACCACAGAAAACGTTGCACTCATTAAACCGGACGGCAAACCCGTACGGGCCCTCGTTGTCGATGACGAACCCGCCATCTCGGAGCTCGTCTCAATGGCGCTACGCTACGAAAAGTTCGAGGTTCGCACCGCAGCGAGTGGGCGGGCGGCCGTCGCCGAAGCCAAAGATTTCAACCCCGACATCATCGTGCTCGACATCATGCTTCCCGATTTCGACGGGCTTGAAGTGATGCGACGCGTTCGCGCAGACAATGCTGACATCCCGGTCTTGTTCCTGACGGCGAAGGACGCGGTATCTGATCGCGTTGTCGGTTTGACCGCGGGTGGTGATGACTACGTCACCAAACCCTTTTCGGTCGAAGAATTGGTCGCGCGCATTCGCGGAATCGTGCGTCGGTCCATCCTGGCGAGCGAAGTACAAGAAGATCCCGAAATTGTCGTCGGCGACCTCGCCCTCAACGAAGAAACCTATGAGGTTTTCCGCGGGGATGCTCGCATCGAGCTCACGGCGACGGAATTCGAACTGCTGCGATACCTCATGCGAAACCCCAAGCGTGTTCTGTCCAAAGCCCAGATCTTGGATCGCGTCTGGTCATACGACTTTGGCGGGCGCTCGTCGATTGTAGAGATTTACATTTCGTATTTGCGAAAGAAAATTGACACGCTCGGCCCGGCGATGATTCACACCGTTCGCGGCGTCGGATACGTATTGCGCCCGGTGGATTAGCCGATGTTTACCGGTTGGCCATTACGCAAGCGACTCATTTTCTCGAGCGCGGTGTTGACGGCACTTGCCGGTCTCGCAATCGGCGCCGCAACGATGATTGGCGTTCATGCTTACATGATTGGTCAGCTTGACGAAGAACTCATTTCTGCCGCGCACCGAATTCAGGATCCCGAGGGCACACCGCGCGATGTGGGGGTTCACCTCGACGGGCCGGGAATGGCCGTAGGAACGGTGATTGCGGCAATTGATCCCGCAGGAACGGTGTCGGCAGTTTATCTGGATGCGCGCGCCAATCGTCAGTCGTTCACCGAGCAACAACTCTCGAGCATCCCGGTGAGCGGCTGGAACAGGTTTATTCGGGACGTGCGTATTTCGCAGGCGGGTGATTACCGCATGGCCGCCGTAGGGAACGTCAAAGGAAGCACAATTCTGATGGGGTTTCCGACCGCTGCCATCGATCGTGTCGTCGGACGAATCGGAACATTTTTGTGCTTCCTCATCGCGGGAATAGTTGTGCTCGTCGTCGTCGTCGGTCGGCAGAGCGTAGACATCGCTTTGCGACCATTGGAGAAAATGCGAGAGACAGCGCGGCGAATTTCGGGGATGCAGCTTGCCGTCGGGGATGCTGCTCTTACGGAACGCGTGACCATTGAAGATGCCGACACCGAGGTAGGGCATTTGGGCCGTGCGTTCAACCACATGCTCGACAACGTCGACGAGGCTCTCACCGCCCGTCGCAATAGCGAAGCCAAGGTGCGACAGTTTGTAGCGGACGCGAGTCACGAACTTCGCACGCCACTCACGGCGATTCGCGGTTATTCGGAATTGACCAGGCGGCAGGACATGGACATGACCGACGACCTGCGCCACGCATTGGGCCGAATCGAATCGGAATCCGTTCGCATGTCAGCGCTCGTTGAAGACCTCTTGTTACTCGCGCGCCTCGACGAAGGGCGTGAACTTGACCTAGCACTTCTCGACGTATCGAAACTTGTCAAGGATGCGGTCAATGATGCTCAGGTGGCCGGGCCGGACCACACGTGGAAAGTCACGACAGCCCGCGGGGCGACCATCGCTGCGGACCGCGACCGTTTTTATCAAATTCTCGTCAACCTGCTGGCGAATGCTCGCACTCACACCCCGGCGAAAACGATTGTCACCACGACCGTTGCGACGACAGACGATTACGTTGTCATCACCGTCGCCGACAATGGACCAGGGATCCCCGACGAGATACGCGCAAATCTATTCGAACGATTCGCCCGAGCCGATACCTCGCGCGCCCGCGCCACAGGTTCAACCGGACTTGGGCTTGCGATTGTTGACGGACTTGTGCGTGCCCACAAGGGCACCATTCTGGTCGAAAGCGCGCCGGGAAACACACGGTTCGTTGTCACAATCCCCCGACTCATTGTCGGCTGATTTGCGTCGCCGGGCGTTAGCCGTGTAACCTGAGATAACCGAAGACCGCTGGTTGTTTCGAACGCAAGTTGGGAACCGAAGTCTCACCCCGGTGAGGACCCGCGCAGGCGAATGAAGTTCCCCAGTGAAAGCTGTTTAACTCCGTGCGTTTGCGCCGGAGTTTTTTTGTTGCTAGTGGCCGTCGGTTCCGTATTCAAACACAAGGAGCACCATGGCGAACAAGGAAGCAACAATCGCCGAGATTTCGGAAGCAATCCGAACCTCGAGCGGTGTACTGCTCACCGAGTACCGCGGACTCACGGTCGCACAGCTCAAAGAGCTGCGCGGAAACATCCGTGCGAACGCGTCGTACGCCGTGGTGAAGAACACGCT
>Ga0114979_10001251_pt1 | contig 17062 bp, 12 predicted proteins | sample S_140625_EF_Meta_FD_87315 | JGI IMG/M metagenome (GOLD analysis project Ga0114979, IMG submission 87315) | Freshwater microbial communities from Lake Simoncouche, Canada to study carbon cycling - S_140625_EF_MetaG | ecosystem: Environmental > Aquatic > Freshwater > Lake | place: Lake...
AGGTGGGCATGGGCCATCAGCAGCCGCAGTCGTTGCCCCATGGCGTCGCTGTCATCCCCTGGAGCCCCGATCAACTCGTTCAGGAGGGTCTGGCCCTCCAGGATCACGTCCGGCCAGCGGTCCTCCCGATAGGCCGTTTCGACAGCCCGGTAGCGCTGGGTGAGATCGCGCGGGGGGGACGGCTCAGCCATCAGCTTCATCAACGTGCTGTAACCACAGTCTGAGCCGATCCCAGTGCAATTGCCAGCCGTTGGCGAGGTCCTGGCGACCCGGTTGACGCCCCGCAGCTAGCCGTGCGACCAGGTGGTCGAGGGTCTCCGCCGCCAGGGATCGCCGCAGCTGTTGGTGCAACCAAAAGTGCAGCAGGCGGGCACGGTTGGCCTCCGTCAGTCGAGCCAGCGCTGGTCGATTGAGCCCCCCTTCCGCCGCCGTCAGGGCCTGCAGGGCGAGCTCGATCACCTGGTCGGCCCCGTCCTGTTCCTCCGCCAGGCGTGCGGCTTGGCGACTGATCCGGCGGCTGGCCCCGGGATGGAGTTGCTCCAGGACCGGAATCACCTCCTGGCGCAGGCGGTTACGGCTGAATTCCGACACCGCGTTGCTGGAGTCCAGCCAGATCGGCAGATTGTGCTCCTGACAGATCCGTCCGGTGTCGTCGCGGCTGAAGATCAGGAGGGGGCGCACCAGGGTGAGGTCAGCGGCGAGCGGACGGCTGGCGCGCAGGCTGGCCAGGCCCCGTTGGTGGCTGCCGCGGGCCAAGTTGAGCAGGACGGTCTCCGCCCGGTCGCTGGCGGTATGGCCGGTCACCACATGGCGGCAGGTCAGGTGATGGGCGGCTGCGATCAGCCGTTGGTAGCGCCACTGGCGGGCCCGTTCTTCCGTGGGTCCCGCCTCCCCAGGGGCGGCCTGCTCCAGCCACAGCGGCAGTCCGCGCTGGGCCGCCCAGGCGGCGAGGCTCTTGGCCTGCTCGGCCGCCTCCGCGCGCCAGCCATGGTTCCCGTGCCACAGCTGCAGCCGCCAGTGATGCAGCGGTTGCAGCTCCTGGAGCAGCCCGGTGAGCGCCATCGAATCCTGCCCTCCCGAAACCGCCAGCAGCAGGGCCGCGCCGGGGGGGAGCAGGGAGGGGTGGCGCAGCAGCAGCCGGTGCAGGCGCTGGTGGTCCGCACGCCACGACCGTGGGGGGGGAGCGGCTTCGGGTGGGAGAATCGAAGAATCCACTTGGTTCGCTGCCGATGTCGCGTCTGACCAGCCTGCCCACCGCCCTGCAGCGGGCGATCGGCGAACGCCGCATGCTCAAGGTGATTGCCGGTCTTACGACCTTTGATGCCGTCACGGTGCAGCGTGTCGCCCGCGCCGCCGCCGCCGGTGGGGCCGATCTGGTTGATGTGGCCTGCGACGCCGCGTTGGTGCGTTTGGCCGCCGCCACCGGGGTCCCGGTCTGTGTTTCGGCCGTCGACCCCGAGCTGTTTCCCGCCGCCGTCGCCGCCGGCGCCGTCATGGTGGAGATCGGCAACTTTGATGCCTTCTACCCCCTCGGTCGCCGTTTCGAGGCCGCTGAGGTGCTCGACCTCACCCGTCGCACCCGGGCCCTGCTGCCGGAGGTGGTGTTGTCGGTCACGGTGCCCCACATTCTCCCGCTGGATCAGCAGGAGCAGCTGGCCATGGATCTGGAGGCCGCCGGCGCCGACCTGATCCAGACCGAAGGCGGCACCAGCGCCCGTCCCTTGAGCCCCGGCACCCTGGGCCTGATCGAGAAGGCGGCCCCCACCCTGGCGGCTGCCCATGGCATCAGCCGGGCCGTGGGGCTGCCCGTGCTCTGTGCCTCCGGTCTGTCCTCCGTCACCGTGGCGATGGCCTTGGCCGCTGGGGCCGCCGGCGTGGGGGTGGGCTCCGCCATCAATCGCCTTCAGGACGACCTGGCCATGGTGGCGGTGGTGCGGGGCCTGCGTGAGGCCATCGATCTGCCGATTCCCCACGCCACTGCGGTCTGATCCGCGCTGACACCGGGCCTTGCCCCCGCAGGGCCCCGTGTTGTCTGATTCTGAAGGCCTGACTAGTCTTGGGTGCGATTTCTCCTTTCCCCATGGGAACTCTCGTTTGGCTGTTTCAATGGCCAGTCCGAGCCGTCATCCTGCTTTTGGTGTCCTTCCTGCCCCTCGGCGTGGAGATGGAGAGCTTCTGGATTGCCCTGCTGGCGGCGGTGGTGATCGGTTTGCTCGGCACCCTATTGATCTGGCCCCTGAAATTCATCCTGGCCCCCCTCTGGGCGATTACGTCCCTCGGTGGGCTGATCACGCCGATCTCCTTTGTCTATGACTGGGTGATCACGATCTTCCTGTTTGGATTGGCGGCCTGGCTGATCAAGGGCTTCCGCCTCAAGAATGGACTGATCAGTGCCGTTCTCGGCGCCCTCGTTTATAGCGTTCTCAGCAAGGTGGTGTTGAGTCTGCTGCACCTGGATGTGCCCCTGACCCGTGCGGCCGCCGCCCTGTTGAGCGGCGCCACAGCCTGATCCCTCCCCTGGGGCCCCGGGTCGTGGCCATGGGCCCCAGAATGGAGGCATGGTGTTTCAGCTCCACGCTCCCTACGAGCCCAAGGGTGACCAGCCCGCCGCCATTCGGGCCATGGTGGCGGGGGTCGAAGCTGGTGAGCGCTACCAGACGCTGCTGGGCGCCACCGGGACGGGCAAGACGTTCTCCATTGCCAACGTCATCGCCCAGACTGGCCGACCTGCGTTGGTGCTGGCCCACAACAAGACGCTTGCGGCCCAGCTCTGTAATGAACTGCGCGAGTTTTTTCCGAACAATGCAGTTGAATACTTTATTTCTTACTACGATTATTATCAGCCTGAAGCCTATGTTCCGGTTTCGGATACCTACATCGCCAAGACAGCGTCGATCAATGAAGAGATCGATATGCTGCGCCACTCCGCCACCCGCTCGTTGTTTGAGCGTCGCGATGTCATTGTGGTGGCCTCAATCAGCTGCATCTATGGCTTGGGTATCCCTTCCGAATATTTGAAGGCGGCCGTTAAGTTTGAGGTGGGTGCCACGTTGGACCTCAGGTCTGCCCTGCGGGATCTCGTCAATAATCAATATACCCGTAATGATATCGAGATCGCTCGGGGTCGTTTTCGGGTTCGGGGCGACGTGCTTGAAATCGGTCCGGCCTACGAAGACCGGCTGGTTCGGATCGAGCTGTTTGGGGATGAGGTGGAAGCCATTCGCTATGTGGATCCCACCACGGGCGAAATTCTGCAAAGCCTGGAAACGATCAGCATTTACCCGGCCAAACACTTTGTTACCCCCAAGGATCGGCTTGAGGACGCCATCTTGGCGATCCGCACCGAATTGCGCGATCGCCTCGACACTCTTAATCTCCAAGGACGGCTATTAGAGGCCCAGCGCCTGGAACAGCGCACCACCTATGACCTCGAGATGCTCGAGCAGGTGGGTTATTGCAATGGGGTGGAAAATTACGCCCGCCATCTGGCCGGTCGCCCGGCGGGAACGCCGCCGGAATGCCTGATTGATTACTTCCCGGAGGATTGGTTGCTGGTGGTGGATGAGAGCCACGTCACCTGCTCCCAGCTGCAGGCTATGTACAACGGCGATCAGAGTCGGAAGCAGGTGTTGATTGAACACGGGTTTCGCCTGCCGTCAGCCGCCGACAACAGGCCCTTGAAGGGGGAGGAATTCTGGCTGAAAGCCCGCCAGACGATCTTCGTCAGCGCCACACCTGGATCCTGGGAACTCGCCCAAAGCACCGGCCAGGTGGTGGAGCAAGTAATCCGCCCCACGGGCGTGCTGGATCCGGTGGTTGAAGTGCGGCCCACCGCAGGTCAAGTGGATGATCTGCTGGCGGAGATTCGCCAACGGGCCGACAAGCGGGAGCGAGTCCTGGTGACGACGCTCACCAAGCGGATGGCGGAGGATCTCACCGATTATCTGGCCGAACAAGGTGTGCGGATTCGCTATTTGCATTCGGAGATTCACTCGATCGAACGGATCGAAATCATCCAAGATCTTCGCAATGGGGAGTATGACGTGCTGGTGGGGGTGAATCTGTTGCGGGAAGGGCTGGATCTCCCGGAAGTTTCCCTGGTGGCCATTCTCGATGCCGATAAGGAGGGTTTTCTACGGGCCGAGCGCTCCTTGATCCAGACCATCGGCCGAGCGGCCCGTCACGTGGAGGGGCTGGCACTGCTCTATGCCGATAACCTCACGGCTAGCATGGCGAAGGCGATTAGCGAGACGGAGCGGCGTCGCGCGATTCAACACGCTTACAATCAACGCCACGGCATTGTTCCCACGCCCGCTGGAAAGCGCAGTGGCAATTCGATTCTGGCGTTTCTGGAGATGTCCCGCCGGCTCAGCGATGACCAATTGGACCAGGCGGCTCGCCAAGCGGAGCATAACGAAGTCCCCTTGGAATCCCTGCCGGAATTGATCACGCAATTGGAGGACAAAATGAAAGCTGCTGCCAAGAACCTGGAGTTCGAGGAAGCCGCGAACCTGCGAGACCGCATCAAACAACTCCGCCAGAAGCTCGTCGGCAAAGCCTGAGCCCTGATCCCATGGCCATGCTCGATCTCTATTGCGAACGGGTGGGGCCCGGCCTCCTGGGGGAACCCTGGAACAGCGTCAGCAATCTGGCCTTTCTGGCCTCAGCCGCTTGGCTGGCGGTGCACCTGGGTCCCCGGGTTGATTTGGGCGTGCGTCTGCTGATCGGTCTGATCGCAGCGATCGGCCTGGGCAGCACCCTGTTCCACAGCCTGGCCACGGGCGGGGCTCTGCTGGCGGACGTGCTGCCGATCCTGTTGTTTCAGCTGACCTTCCTGGCGCTGGTGCTGCGTCGGCAGTTGGGCCTCGGGGTTGCCCCTACGGCCGGCCTGGTTGGCTTGTTCCTGCTGGCCTGTCTCGGGGCGCGGGTTTTCCCCGTCGTCCTCAATGGTTCGCTCAGCTACCTGCCAGGTCTGGCTGTTTTGAGTCTGCTGGGCTGGCAGGAGTGGCGCAGTGGCCGGAGGCCGCTCCGGCTGCTGCCGGCCGCGGCGCTGTTCAGCCTGTCCCTGGTGTGCCGCAGCGTCGACCAGTGGGCCTGCCCCGTGCTCCCCCATGGCACCCATGCGTTCTGGCATCTCCTGAATGCCCTCGTCCTGACCCTGACAGTGTTGGCGGTGCCATCGCGCAGGCAGACTGGGCCGGTGCCTGGGCGGCCATGACCACCACACCTGCGATCACCACCCAGCTGGGGCAACAGGGCCTGGGCCAACAGCCCTGGTGGGTGGAGCAGTGGATGGAGTTGATCAACTCCTTCCGCTACAAGAAACGGCTGGAGCGGGCTTGGGACTACGCCCGCTCCGGCAATGTGCTGTCGATTCGTTTCGAGGGGAGGCGGGTGCATGCCCGGGTGCAGGGCACCGAGAAGGATCCCTACAAGGTGAAACTCTGGCTGGATGTGCTCAACGATGAAGACTGGGGCTTTGTGCTGGAGGCCCTCAGCCAGAAGACCCGCTGGTCGGCCCAGTTGCTCGCCGGGATCATGCCCCAGGACATCGAGCGGGCCTTCGCCGCCAGTGGCAAGCGGCTGTTTCCGTTCAAGCTGCAGGAAGTTCGCAGCGAATGCAGTTGCCCCGATAAGGCCAATCCCTGCAAGCACATCAGCGCGGTGTACTACCTGATGGGCGATCGCTTCAGCGAAGATCCCTTCGTGCTGTTTCAGTTGCGTGGTCGCACCCGCAGCCAGCTGCTTGGCGATTTGGCCCTGCGCCGGCGGGAGGGGGCGGCCCAGGGCCAGGCCGCCCATGCTCCTCACCCCACCCATGGGGCGATCCTCGATCCCACCCGCTGGTGGCGCTACGACGCGGCCCTGGATCCGGATCTGGTGGTGATCACCCCGGCCCTGGAGGGGGAATCGGGGCTGGAGGGCGCCGGGCCGTTGCCCCTGGCGGAAGAACCCCGCTTCCCGGACGCCAACAGCTTGTTTTTGAAGCGGTTGCAGGCCCAGGGCGTGGTCATGGCCCAGGGGGCGATGGCCGAAGCGATGGCCACCGGCTCTGCCGCGGCGGCCCCGGCCGATGCTTGAGCCCCCCTGGCTGACGGCTGAGGGTCTGGCCACGGCGGAGCGCATCCTGGCGGGCCACCTGGCGGCCTTTGGTCGGCCCCTGCTGGCGGGTGTGGTCAGTCCCCGGGATCGGCGCCAGGCGGCCCAGGAGCTGTTCGGGGCCAGCCGGCAGGTGCTTGCCCACGACGCCGGTTCCGATCCTCGGTTGATTTACGTCAATGGGGCGGCGCTGCAGCTCTGGGGATTCGACTGGGCCGCGATGGTGGGACGGCCCTCGCGGCTCACCGCCGAACCCCAGGAACGGGCCTCCCGGGCCCAGGCCCTGGCGCGGGCTCGGGAGCTGACCGCCATCAGCAACTACAGCGGGGTCCGCGTGGACCGTGACGGCCGTCGTTTCCAGATTGATCGCGCCCGGGTTTGGAGCCTGCTGGACCGGGACGGCCATCCCTGTGGCCAGGCCGCCAGCTTTGCCCATTGGTGGTGGCTGTCCTGAAGGATCCTGCGAGGGAGGAGCCTCAGAACTGCGCCACCTGGTAGAGCGGTTCGATGGTCTGGCCGGGCCGCTCGGCGCCCAAGAACTCAACACCGAACACTGTGATGTAGGGATGGGCTTCCACCCAGCGCACCGTGCCCTTCAGGTGGAAGGTTTCATCGTCGTCGGTGGTCACCAGAAGTTGGCAGGGCTGCTCAGCTTCGATGGCCACAAAGGTGTCCATGGCGATTTTCATCCCATCGGAACTGAGATCCAGAATCTCACCCATGGCCGGCGCCCCATCGGCCTCCTCCCCTAGGCGCACCTCCACCACCATCAGGTGGGACGTGGGTTTGAAGCGGGAGGGCCTGGGCGTTGCAACCAACTGGGCCTGAAGGCGATCCAGCGCCTGTCGGAATCGTTCCAGGTCTCCAACGGCCACGGAGTTGCGCCCTTGAGCGACAGGTCAAGAGGAAAGCTACTCGCGGTCATGGGGCCTGACGGGGGCCGTTGCGTTTTGCCAGGGCTTCGGTCTTTTTGCCTACAGTTCCCCTTGACGGCGTCCGCAGCAAAGGCCAGCGATGACCAGCCCCTCCGCAATCGCCTCCAGCCCTGCCTCCGCAGCGCGATTGACCCTCCAATGGGAGGGGATCGCTGCTGACACCACCACGATCCGATCCCTGGACTGGGATCGCAGCCGTTTTGACATCGAGTTCGGTCTGCGCAACGGCACCACCTACAACGCCTTTCTGGTGCGGGGGGAGCGCACAGCTCTGGTGGACACCAGCCACGCCAAATTTCGGGACAGCTGGTTGCCGTTGCTGGCGACCCAGATCGATCCTCAGGCGATCGATTATCTGATCGTGTCCCACACCGAACCCGACCACTCGGGCCTGATTGGCGATCTGATCGATCGCAATCCGGAGATCGAGATCGTGGGATCAAAAGTGGCGATCCAGTTTCTCGAAAATCAGGTGCATCGCCCCTTTCGCAGCCGAGCGGTGAAGAGCGGCGATGGCCTCGACCTCGGCCGCCATCCCGAGAGTGGGGTGGAGCATCGTTTCGAATTTCTCAGTGCCCCCAATCTGCACTGGCCGGACACGATTTTTTCCTTCGACCACGGCACCGGCATCCTCTACACCTGTGACGCCTTCGGCCTGCATTATTGCTCCGATGAGCTGTTCGATTCGGACCCTGGCGCCATCGCCCCGGACTTTCGATTTTATTACGACTGCCTGATGGGGCCCAATGCCCGCAGTGTGCTGCAGGCGATGAAACGAATGGAGGCCCTGCCGCCGATCCGCACGATCGCCGTGGGCCACGGCCCGTTGCTGCGCCACCATCTCGATCTCTGGCTTGGCGATTACCGGGAATGGAGCACCGGCCGCAGCAAGGGGGAGGCCTATGCCGCCGTCTGCTACTTGAGTCAGTACGGCTTCTGTGATCGGATCAGCCAGGCAATCGCCCGCGGCATCGGCAAGGCGGAAGCCCAGGTGCAGCTGGTGGATCTGCGGGCCACCGATCCCCAGGAACTCAGCGCCCTGGTGGGGGAGGCCAGTGCCGTGGTGGTGCCCACCTGGCCGGCCCAGCCCGATTCCGATCTGCAGGCTTCGATCGGCACCCTGCTGGCGGCCCTCCAACCCAAGCAGTGGGTGGGCTGTTACGACGCCTTCGGGGGCAATGACGAAGCGATTGACACCGTGGCCGATCGTCTGCGCAGCCTCGGGCAGAACACGGGATTCGAGCCGCTGCGGATCCGCCAGGTGCCTGACGCCACCGACTATCAGCGCTGCGAGGAGGCCGGCACCGATTTGGGCCAATTGCTCACCAAGGAAAAAACGATCGCGGCGATGAAGTCCCTGGATGCCGACCTCGACAAGGCCCTGGGTCGGCTGTCGGGAGGCCTCTATGTGGTCACGGCCCGGCAGGGGGAAGGGGACGGGGTGCGCAGCGGCGCCATGGTGGCCAGCTGGGTGAGCCAGGCCAGTTTTGACCCGCCCGGGATCACGGTGGCCGTGGCGCGCGATCGGGCGATCGAGGCCCTGATGCAGGTGGGCGATCGCTTTGTCCTCAACATCCTGGGGGAGCAGAACCATCAGCAGTTGCTACGGCACTTCCTGCGCCGCTTCCCCCCAGGGGCCGATCGGTTTGCGGGGGTGAACCTGCTGGAGGGGGCCGCCGCCGGGGGCCCGGTGTTGGGCGATGCCCTGGCCTTCCTCGGCTGCCGCGTCGCCCAGCGGATGGAGGGCCCCGACCACTGGATTATTTATGCCGTGGTGGAAGAGGGCAACGTGGCCGATACCACCGCCGCCACCGCCGTCCACCACCGCAAGGTGGGGAACCATTACTGATGGCTCCCACCTCGCCCTTCCCGGCCGCCGGCCCTGCCACCACCGCGAGGACCGCCGCCAGCCCCTCCGGCGACCGTTCGGTGATCGTGCTGCCGATCGATCCAGGCCTCACCTGCCTGCGGGGCCTGAGCCCGCGCCGCCTGCGGTTCGAGGTGGAATACGGCCTGGAGCGGGGCACCACGGCCAACAGCTTCCTGTTTGATGCCGGCACCACCAGCACGGGGCAAGCGGTGCCGCCGGTGCTGGTGCATCCGCCTGGCGCCTCCTTCGCCGCGCCCTACCTGGAGGCTTTGGCGGCCCTGATCCCGGCGGAGGCTTCCCTCAAGGTGATCGTGGGCCACGTCAATCCCAACCGGGTGGCCCTCCTGCGCCGATTAGCGGAGCAATGGCCCGGCCTGATGCTGGTGGCCTCGAACGCCGGCGCTCGCCTGCTCAACGATCTCTGGAGTCAGTCCAAGCCTGGATCCGGCGCGGCCGGCAGTGGCCCTGAGGCCGAGGCCCCCCTGCCTCCGCTGCCGCCCATCGATGTGGTGAAGCAGGAGGTGAGCCGCGAACTCGGCGGTGGCCACCGGCTCACCCTGATCCCGGTGCCCACCCCCCGCTGGCCCGGTGCCCTCGTGGCTTTCGAGGAGAGCACGGGTCTGCTGATGAGCGGCAAGTTCTTCTCCGCCCACATCTGCAGCGACACCTTCGCCGAGGCCAACCCCAGCAGCACGGAGGAGGATCGGCGCTACTACTACGACTGCCTGATCGCTCCGATGGCGCGGCCGGTGGAGGGGATCGTGGACCGTCTCGATGAGCTGCCCATTCGCACCATCGCCCCGGGCCACGGCCCGGCGATCGCCACCAGTTGGCGCAGCCTGCTCGCCGACTACCGCCGCTGGGGGGACCAGCAGGGGCGGGCGGGGCTCACGGTGGGGCTGCTGTATGCCAGCGCCTACGGCAACACCGCCGCCATCGCCGATGCCCTGGCCCAGGGGGTGGCCCGCAGTGGGGTGCGGGTGGAGAGCCTCAACTGTGAATTCAGCAGCAGTGACCAGCTGATCGCCGCAATCCGCAGCAGCGATGCCCTGCTGATCGGTTCCCCCACCCTGGGGGGCCATGCCCCCACCCCGATCGTTTCGGCCCTGGGCACGGTGTTGGCGGAAGGTGATCGGGACAAACCGGTGGGGGTGTTCGGCAGCTTCGGCTGGAGCGGTGAGGCGATTGACCTGCTGGAGAGCAAGTTGCGCGACGGCGGTTTCCGCTTCGCCTTCGAGCCGATTCGGGTGAAGTTCAGCCCCGATGGGGCCACCCTGCGCACCCTGGAGGAAACGGGCATCGCCCTGGGCCGCCAGTTGCAGAGCGAACAGCGCCGCAGCCAGCGCCGCAGCACCACCGGCGGCCTGGATGAAAGTCGCAGCAACCCCGCCCTGCTCGCCCTGGGCCGGGTGGTGGGCTCCCTATGCGTGGTGACCACCCGCAAGGGAGAGGGGGACGGAGCCCTGGCGGGAGCGATGGTGGCCAGCTGGGTCAGTCAGGCGAGCTTCAGCCCCCCTGGTTTCACGGTGGCAGTGGCCCGGGATCGGGCCGTGGAAAGCCTGCTGCACGTGGGCGACAACTTCGCCCTCAACGTCCTGGCGGCCGGCCGCGAAACCGGGCCGATGCGCCAGTTCCTGCAGCCCTTCCCGCCCGGCGCCAATCGCTTCGTGGGCCTCGACCTTGAGAGCAGCCCCGGGGGGCAGCCGGTGCTCCCTGAGGCGCTGGCCTGGCTGGAGGCCACCGTGAAGCAGCGGATGGAATGCGGTGATCACTGGTTGCTCTATGCCGAGGTGAGTCACGGCGGTCTCCTGGATCCAGCGGCGACCACGGCCGTGCACCAGCGGCGCAGCGGCGGCACCTACTGAGGCGGGCCGGAACGCTGCCCTTTGAGACGATGGGGCCACCCCGATGACGCCCACCGTGCCTGAGGCCGATCCAGCCCCGACCGCTGCGTCCGACGTCCTGCCCAAGACCTACGACCCGGTGGACACCGAGGCCCGTTGGCAGGCCGCCTGGGAGGCCGCCGGCGCCTTCCACCCCGATCCCCGGGCCCCCGGTGAGCCCTTCGCGGTGGTGATCCCGCCGCCCAATGTCACCGGCAGCCTGCACATGGGCCATGCCTTCAACACCGCCCTGATCGACACGATCGTGCGGTTTCAACGCCTCCAGGGCAAGAACGTGCTCTGCCTGCCCGGCACCGACCACGCCTCGATCGCGGTGCAGACGATCCTCGAGAAGCAGCTCAAGGCGGAGGGCACCAGCAAGGATCACCTCGGCCGCGATGCCTTTTTCGAGCGGGCCTGGGCCTGGAAGGCCGAGAGCGGCGGCACCATCGTGGGTCAGTTGCGCCGCCTCGGCTACTCCGTGGATTGGCAGCGGGAGCGCTTCACCCTCGATCCCGGCCTCAATCGGTCCGTGGTGGAGGCCTTCGTGCGGCTGCATCAGCAGGGCCTGATCTACCGCGGCGAATACCTCGTCAATTGGTGCCCAGCCTCCGGTTCGGCCGTGAGCGACCTGGAGGTGGAGATGAAGGAGGTGGAGGGGTCGCTGTGGCACCTGCGCTATCCGCTCAGCGGCGGCGCCGCCGCCGATGGCACCGACCACCTGGTGGTGGCCACCACCCGCCCCGAAACCATGCTGGGCGACACCGGCGTGGCCGTGAACCCCACCGACCCCCGCTACGCCCACCTGGTGGGTCGCAGCATCACCCTGCCCCTGGTGGGTCGCCTGATCCCGATCGTGGCCGATGCCCACGTGGATCCGGCCTTCGGCACCGGCTGCGTGAAGGTGACGCCCGCCCACGACCCCAACGATTTCGCCATCGGCCAGCGCCACGGCCTGCCCCAGATCACGGTGATGGCCAAGGACGGCACCATGAATGGGGCGGCCGGTCGCTTCGCCGGTCTGGATCGTTTTGAGGCCCGCAAGGCGGTGGTGGCGGCGATGGAGGCCGAGGGCTTCCTGGTGAAGGTGGAGCCGCACCGCCACAGCGTGCCCTATTCGGATCGCGGCAAGGTGCCGGTGGAGCCCCTGCTCTCCACCCAGTGGTTCGTGCGCACCGAGCCCCTGGCCGAGCGCTGCCGCACCGCCCTCGACAGCCCCTCAGGCCCCGAGCCCCGCTTTGTGCCGGAGCGCTGGAGCAAGGTGTACCGCGATTGGCTCACTGACATCCGCGACTGGTGCATCAGCCGCCAGCTCTGGTGGGGCCACCGCATCCCCGCCTGGTTTGTGGTGAGTGAAACCGGAGGGGTGATCACCGAGGCCACGCCCTATTTGGTGGCCCGCACGGAGCAGGAGGCAAGGGCCCAGGCCGACGCGCAGTTCGGCGCGGACGCCCAGCTGGAGCAGGACCCGGATGTGCTCGACACCTGGTTCTCCAGCGGCCTCTGGCCTTTCTCCACCCTCGGCTGGCCGGGGGAGGGCGGCCAGGAGCCCGCCGATCTGGCCACCTGGTATCCCACCAGCGTGCTGGTGACCGGTTTCGACATCATCTTTTTCTGGGTGGCCCGGATGACGATGCTGGCCGGCGCCTTCCTGCCGGAGGCCGGAGCACCGTTCCGGGATGTGTACATCCACGGATTGGTGCGGGATGAGAACAACCGCAAGATGAGCAAATCGGCCGGCAATGGCATCGATCCCGTGCTGCTGATCGAGCGCTACGGCGCCGATGCCCTGCGCTTCGCTCTGGTGCGCGAGGTGGCCGGCGCCGGCCAGGACATCCGCCTCGACTACGACCGGAAGTCCGACACCTCCGCCACCGTGGAGGCCGCCCGCAACTTCGCCAACAAGCTGTTCAATGCCACCCGGTTTGCGTTGATGAACCTGGGGGGGGAGACGCCGGCAACCCTCGGTGAACCGGTGCTGGCCGAACTGGCGAGCGAAGACCGCTGGATCCTCTCGCGCCTGGTGCGCACCAGTGGTCAATGCGCCGAGTTGTATGGCAGCTATCGCCTCGGCGAGGCCGCCAAGCTGCTCTATGAATTCGCCTGGAATGACCTCTGCGATCAGTACATCGAATGGGCCAAACCCCGCCTCTTCGGCGACGATGCGGTGAGTCAGACCGCCGCCCGCCGGGTGCTGGCCCGCAGCCTGGAGGCCCTGCTGGTGATGCTCCATCCCCTCATGCCCCACCTCACCGAAGACCTCTGGCATGCCGTCAGTGGGGCCGAGGCCACTGAATTTCTGGCCCTGCAGCGCTGGCCCCAGCCCGATCTGGCTTGGCTCGATCCCGCCCACGAAAATGCCTTCCAGTTCGGCATCGATGCTGTGCGTGCCATCCGCAACCTGCGGGCCCTGTCGGGGGTGAAACCCTCCGAGAAGTTGTCGATCGGCATTCACACGCCTACCGCCGATCGTCAGGCTTTTGTGGTGGCCAACCAGGAGAAGATCGGCCGTCTGGTGGGTGCCTCCGACCTCCATTGGGAGGCCGAGCCCACCTCCGGCCAGCTGCTGGGACTCGTGGATAGCGACGCCCAGGTGGGCCTCTCCGTGCCCCAGCAGAGCCTCGATGCCCTGCGGCAGCGTTTGCAGAAAGATTTAGCCAAAGTCGACAAGGAGATCGCCGGCCTGCAGGGCCGCCTCGCCAACCCCAACTTCGCCGGCAAGGCGCCGCCGGAGGTGGTGGCCGAATGCCAGGCCAACCTGGTGGAAGCCCAGGCCCAGGCGGAGCTGGTGCGGGGGCGGTTGGGGGAGTTGGGGTGAGCCCCCCGTGGGGGGACGGATTCTGCGACGGGTTGGGGGAGCCAAGTCTTGCCTCTGCCCATCGCCGGCAGAATCACATTCTGCCGGTGGAGGAGTGAATACCAGTCAGCCTGAAAAGCCCCAAGTGGACGCCTTGCTGGCGTAACTCCCTGCCCTCACGGGGCGAAGGACCATCGAAATTGTGCGCCGTCAGCGGCGCCTGAGCGACGATCTTGCCTCGCTGCAGCAATAGGCCCGCGGTCGGGCCCAACCCTTCGCCGCTGATGCGCTCTACGACGATCGGGGGCGGCCAGCTTGATTCTTGACACCTCGGTGCTTCTGGCCATTCTTCAACATGGGTCTGGCTGGTAGGAGCTGTTACGGCGACTGTTGAAGCCCCAAACACTGCTGATCTCCGCAGGCAGCCTCCAAGAACTGCTGGTGGTGGCCCATGACCGCGGTTGTCTCGAGCCCTTGGACGCCTTGTGGGAACGTCTTGATCTCGATGGGATGACGGTGGATGTTGAGTGTGCCCGCCGTGCCGTTGGCGTCGTTCAACGGTTGGGCAAGGGGCAAGCCAAGCCCGTCGTGCCCCGACCTATTCCCACTCGATCGTGCCGGGGGGTTTGCTGGTGATGTCATACACCACCCGATTCACCCCCTTGACTTCATTGACAATGCGGGTGGAAATCTGCTCCAACAGGTCGTAGGGCAGCCGGGACCAATCGGCGGTCATGCCGTCCTCGGAGGACACGCAGCGCAGCACGATGGGATAGGCGTAGGTGCGCTTGTCCCCCATTACACCAACGCTGCGCACCGGCAGCAGCACGGCGAAGGCCTGCCAGATGTCGTGGTAGAGCCCCGCATCCCGTACCTCCTCGCGCACGATTAGATCGGCATCGCGGAGGATATTGAGCTTCTCATCGTTGACCTCCCCCAGGATCCGGATCGCCAGGCCGGGTCCGGGGAATGGATGGCGGCCCACGATCTCCTCGGGCAGCCCCAGGCAGCGGCCCACCTTGCGCACCTCATCCTTGAACAGGCGGCGCAGCGGTTCCACCAACTTGAACTGCAGATCCTTCGGCAGACCACCCACGTTGTGGTGGCTCTTGATCTTCACCGCCACCCGTTCACCGGTTTTGGGATCAATGTTGGTGCCGGCGCTTTCGATCACATCCGGATAGAGCGTTCCCTGGGCCAGGTAATCGAAGGGACCCAGGCGCTTGCTCTCCTCCTCGAACACCCGGATGAATTCGGCACCAATCAGTTTGCGCTTCTCCTCCGGATCGGTGATGCCGTCCAATTTGGAGATGAAGCGCTGCCGCGCATTGATGTATTCCACATTGATGTGGAAGCGCTTATCAAAGAACTCCACCAGGAACTCGGGCTCCCCTTTACGCATGAAGCCCTGGTCGATGAACATGCAGGTGAGCTGATCGCCGATGGCGCGATGCAGCAGAAAGGCCAGGGTGGAGGAGTCCACGCCCCCCGAGAGGGCCAGCAGCACACGCTTCTCGCCCACCTGGGCCCGCACGTCGGCGATTGCTTCATCAATGAAGGTGGCCGTGGTCCAATCGGGCTGGCAATCGCAGATGTGATAAACAAAATTGCGGATCAGCGCCATGCCGCAGGTGGAATGAACCACCTCGGGATGAAATTGAACCCCATACAAACGGCGCTCGTGATCGGCCACCACTGCCTCCGGCGTGTTGTCCGTGTGGGCGAGGCGCACGAATCCTTCAGGTAGGGCCTGCACGGAATCGCCATGGCTCATCCACATCGTGGAGCCGTCCTCCACGTTGGTGAGGAGATCGCTCGGATCGTCCACCCGCAAGGGGGCCTTGCCGTATTCGGCCCGTCCGGCCGCCACCACGGCGCCCCCCAGCTGTTGGACCATCAGCTGCATGCCGTAGCAGACGCCCAGCACCGGGATGCCCAGCTCCCATAGGGCCGGGTCGCACACGGGTGCCCCCTCCTCATATACGGAACTGGGGCCTCCACTGAGGATGATCCCCCTGGGGGCCAGGGCCCGCAGCTCCTCTGCGGTGGTGGCGTAGCCCATCACCAGGGAGAACACCTCGGTTTCGCGGACCCGGCGGGCGATGAGCTCGGAATATTGGGAGCCGAAATCGAGGATGACAATCGCCGGCTTGCGTCCCTGAGCCGGGACCGCCGCCATGGGGCTCGCCTCGGGGGCCAGGCCAGCGTTGGCGGTGGGCGGCATGGCGGTCATGGGGCGAACAACCGGGGGGCGGGCAGCGCGGGCCCGAAGGCCAAGGCCAGCCTAGGAGGCGCCCTGAAGCTCAACCGCCTGGGGAACGGGGTAGCCAGGCCTCCAGCAGCACTGCCCCCAGGGGGCCCTGGGCGCAGATCCTGCGGCTGCGATCAAACAGCACCGCTCCCACCGCCATGGGGCTGGTTCCATGGCGGGCCAGGTAGGCCGCCGTTCGCGCCTCGATCGTGGCCGCCAGCCGCCGCCGCAGCCGGCTCGCCAGCTCCGGGTCCGCCGCCTGCAGGTCGGCCAGGGCCGCCTCCACCGTGGCGGCGCCATGCAGGGCCGCCAACCGCTCCCCGGCCAGACCCTCCAGGGCCGCCAGGGCGGTGAGCACCTCGGCCCGCCCATCGGCCAGATGGTGATGGGTGTGGAAGATGCCACCGGCCAGTTTGATCAATTTGCCCTGGTAGCCGAACAGCAACAGCCTGCGCACGCCCCCCTGGGCGGCGGCCACCAGCACCGGCCCCACCCAGTTGCCCACCTTCAGCAGCAGCTCCGGGGGCAGGCCCAGCTGCGGTGCCAGATCGAGGCCGTTCTCCCCCAGCACCAGGATCAGGTCGCCCGCGAACGCCGGGGCCGCCAGCCGCTCCGCCAGCTGGGCCAGGGTGTGCTGCAGCTGGTTGGGATCGGCGCTGGCCTGCACCTCCGCCTGGGTGCCGATCAACGCCAACCCCTCCACCACCCCAAAGGCCGCATTGCTGGTGCGCTCCGCCAGGCGGCGACCCTCCGGCAGCACCGGCCGCAGCAGTAGGCGGCGATCGGTTGGCATCAGCGGACGCAGGTTCACCTCCAGGAGCTGGCGGGCATAGGCCGACAGGCAGGCGGCACCGCTGGCCCGCTCCACCCCCACCCCCTCGCCAGCTTCCAGTTCCAGCCAAGGGCCGGGACCGGCCGGCAGCCAGGTCGCCTCCACCCACACCACCAGGCCCCGGGTGAGATCGAGGCCGTCACCCGGATCACAGATCGCCTCCCCCAGGGCCCGGTCGCTGGCCAGCCGGGCGGCCGCCCGCACCCCAATCGGGCGGCAGCCCGGCGGCGTCAGCAGTTCCAGGGGCTGCAGCGGCTCAAAGGGATCGCCCCGCAACGCCTGCAGGGCGGCGCGGGCGGCGGCGGCGAGCCACACGGGCAGGGTGTAGCCCGGGGCGGAGGGCGCAGGGGCGGCGGCCACCATGGCGGAGGGATCCAGGGGAGCGGAGGACGGGG
>Ga0114979_10001253_pt1 | contig 17060 bp, 14 predicted proteins | sample S_140625_EF_Meta_FD_87315 | JGI IMG/M metagenome (GOLD analysis project Ga0114979, IMG submission 87315) | Freshwater microbial communities from Lake Simoncouche, Canada to study carbon cycling - S_140625_EF_MetaG | ecosystem: Environmental > Aquatic > Freshwater > Lake | place: Lake...
AATCAACAAGCCGATCACTTGCAGCATCAACCAAGGGTTGGTCCACACCAACATGCCCACCGCGCCTAGGCCCATGACCAAATTACGCAGGCCCATTGACAACGACGACCCGACCACGGTTTGCACCAAGGTGGTGTCACTGGTTAAACGTGACAACACCTCACCCGATTGGGTGGTTTCAAAAAAAGTGGGGCTTTGTTCCAGCACATGGGCATAGACTTTGTTTTTCACATCTGCGGTGATTTTTTCGCCCAACCAACTGACTGTGTAAAAACGTCCCGCCGAAAAAAAGGCCAAGGCGGCAGCCACCAAAAACAACTCAAAAAACCTTTCCGCCAACACATCCGAACCCGCATCTGCCACCAAGCCTTGATCAATCAACACTTTGAGGGCCCAAGGAAACGCCAAAGTTGTGGCGGCTGCGAGCAATAAAAACAAAGCCGCCAGAACGACTTGCACACGGTAAGGACGGATGAAAGGCAGTAATCCCGAGAGCGATTTAGGAGAAGATGTCATCCACGGAGTTTAGCGCTGCGCAACTTAAAAATAGGCCTGTGTGTGTCTAAGCACACGGTCCATTGAACTCAATCGTGGCCGCATTTAAAAAACCCACTGTGGTCACCCACACCAGATACGGCAACAAATCGATGCGCCAAGGTCATGTCTTGACCATGCCAAACAAGTGCGCTAAATCTTTAAAGAAGATACGCACATGCGCCATGGGTTTTTTTCTGACAAGCACTTTGTTCATGTAAGACTCAAACGTGAGTTGCTGCACATCCTTGTCTTCGCAAATGGTGACGAATTTTTCACGTCGCTTGTCGTTTCGGTACCAAAAGTACTGCATGATGCCGAGTACCCAAAACACCGTCCCGTGCTGGCGCATGAATGTTTTACGGGCTTGGCTCAGGCAAGACGCCTTGCCAGTTTTTAAGGCCTGCTCAACCGCATCCGCAGCCATTCGGCCGCAAGCCATGGCGTAGTAAATACCTTCGCCAGATGCGGGGGCCACCACCCCTGCAGCGTCGCCTGCCAAAATCACATCTTTGCCGTTGTCCCAATGGGGCAGTGGCTTCATGGGAATGGGGGCCCCCTCTCGGCGCAATGTTTCAGCGTTCTGAAGGCCTGCGGTTTCTCGCAACCTCCCCACTGCGCTTCGCAAAGAAAATCCTTTGTCGGCGCTGCCCGTGCCAATGCTCATGGTGTCGCCATGTGGGAAAACCCAACCGTAAAAATCGGGCGACAAGGCACCACGGTAATACACATCGCAGCGGTCGGCGTCGTAATCCGCTTGCTGCTTGGGCGCCCGCACAATTTCGTGATAAGCAAACACGTACTTGGTGCGCTCTGCGCCTTTGACGGTTTGGCGTGCCACCTCAGACTTAGCACCATCTGCGCCCACCACAAAACGTGCGCGTATGCTTTTGACATCAGGTGTTGAAGCATGCCCAAGAGACACGGATGGTGTCTGCAAGGCAATATGAATGCGTGCCACCCCATCCTCATCGCGGGTGAGTTTTTCAAATGAGCCCTTTAAACGTTGTGCCCCGTGCGATCGCGCTCTTTCGCGCAACCATTCATCAAACGCATCGCGATTGACCATGCCGACAAACCCATTCTCAATGGGAATATCCACCTTGTTGTCTTTGGGTGAAATCATTCTTGCGCAACGCGCTTTGGCCACCAACAACTCATCCGGAATGTCAAAATCTTTGATCAAACGCGGCGGAATGGCCCCACCGCAAGGCTTGGTCCGCCCTTGACGGTCTAACAACAACACGCGCCAGCCTCGAAGCGCGAGGTCATCTGCAGCCGTAGCCCCAGAAGGTCCGCCGCCAATCACGACCACATCATAGGTTTCAGTATTCATGGCTTAAATCCTTTCGATGACCAACAATCCAGGGGAAAGAGCGTGGCTTTGCAACAGGTGGGTCGTAACGACCTACCCAAATCGCACAAGCCGCCGCCAAAACAAACATGGCAGTTTCAAAACCAAACACAAAGGCGTAGGCGCTGCCTTGTTTTGCCAACATGAAGTGGGCCAAGTCACTGGCCGCTGTCCCCAGAAAACCACCCAAACCAAATGCCATGGCTTGGGAGGCCCCCCACAAACCCATACGGGTGCCCGCGTGCTGATCGCCACCCTGAGTCGCCAAGCGCATCATGGTGGCAATGGCCGCAATCGAAAAGCTGCCATTGGCCACGCCCAGCAACATGACATTGGGCTTCAAGGGCCAAGGGGGCCCATAAGTGGCCGCCATGCACAAGCCCAACATCGCCAAACCTGAGACCCAACAACCGCCCACCATCCAACTTTGAATTGATCCCAACCGACCCGCCACACGGCCGCTACCCACCAAAGCAACGGCCAACATGCCACACAAAACACCACTGTGGTGCAAGCCCGACAACTGGGTGGTCTCTCCGGGCGTGAGGCCAAACATAGCTCCTGCAAAGGGCTCCAAGATCAGGTCTTGAGAGCTGTAGGCCAGCATCGAAAGAAAAACAAACACGGTGAATGCCTTGGCCTGCGGCTCTGACCAAACCATGTGCAAGGTCTTCTTGAAGCCCAGTTTTTCCTCTGCCGCCGTTGGCTGGGGGGCACTCGCCAATTCAAGCGATTGGGGCATGTGGGTCAACGCCGCCGCCCCTGGCCCCTCCAAATTCCATAAACACAAACCCGCGATCAACACCACCAGCAAGCTGAGGCCGCCACTGATCTCCAGCAAACGCTGCGGTGTGTAAGGGTCTAGCAACTTGCCCACCGTGATGGCGGTGACGGCAAAGCCCACAATCATCATGATCCAAACTGTGGTCGCCGCAGGGGCGCGTCGCGCGTCAGCGACGCGTTTGGACATGAGCACCAACAACGAGGTGCCGCAGGCACTCACACCAAAACCAATCAACATGAATGCAAAGATCGACAAAGCCACGCCTTGGCTCAGCGTGTCTGCCATCCACACCGTGGCCAAGCTGGCCAAAAATCCACCGACCGCAAGAACACACATGCCACCGATCATCCAAGGTGTGCACCTTCGACCTTGGTCAGCCCCAAACCCCATGCGGGGTCGCACCATTTGCACCAAGTAATGAAAGCCGACCAAAAATCCTGGCAGCATGGCGGGGAGTGCCAACTCGACCACCATGATGCGATTGAGCGTCGAGGTGGTCACCACCACCACCGCCCCCATGCAGGCTTGAATCAGGCCTAAGCGCACAATGTGTAACCAACCGAATGGGGGCAATTGAGTCATCAAGCCGTCTCCTCCAGCGCTCTTAAGGCCCAGGCGCTCACCATCATTCCACTCACAAACAAGGGCACGCCAAACGCACTGACACTCAGCGCTTTGTCCACAGGACTGCGCACAAAGCGCGCCATCAAAGGCAGTTGGCAAAAACTCAACAGCAGCACCGCCACCGCAGACATGGGTGAATCCCATCCCCACAACAACAGACCCACCGCCCACTGCGCCAACAACATAAAGGTGCAAGCGGTCCAGGCTGCCCGGCTCACGCCCAGTTGAACAGGCAAAGAGCGCACGCCCATTTGCGAATCACCCGCCACGGATTTGAAATCGTTCAAAGTCATGATGCCGTGGGCCCCAAAGCTATAAAGCAAAGCCAGCACAATCGTCTTGTCCGCGGGCATCTCTCCCCCCAGCATCACGGCGGCCCCTGTGACCCACGCCAAGCCTTCGTAACTCAGGCCACAGGCCGTGTTGCCCCACCAGCCATTGTTTTTCAAGCGAATCGGCGGCATGCTGTAAGCCCACGACAGCCACAAGCCTAAGCCAGTCGCGGCGAAAGCCCAGGTTCCGAGAGGCCAAGCCCAAAGCAAGGACAGCAAGGTCCACAACACCGCAATGTAAAAACCCCAAAGACCAGGCATGCGGCCTGAAGGAATAGGTCGAAGCGGTTCATTGATGGCATCGACATGTCGATCAAACCAATCGTTCACGGCCTGACTGCTGGCACACACGCAGGGCCCTGCCAACAACACCCCCCAAATGATCAACATCGCGTTGTCGGCCAGCGGTTTTCCCGAGGACACCACGCCACATGAAAACGCCCACATGGGCGGAAACCAGGTGATGGGCTTCAATAGCTCGGCGACTGTTGATAAAGCAGGGCGTTGCATCTGGACTAGGGTTTCAAAAACATGTGCCGAATCGCATCACGGGTGGAATCGATGTGCGCGGTTTGTGAATGGTGAAGTTCGCGCAAGGGCCCATTGAGCATTTTTTTCATCAAGCCCAGAGATAGGGATTCCAAGACAGCGTCTAAGTCGTCGCCCTTCTCAATTTGTTTTCGTGCCTTGTGCAATTCGGCTTGTCGCCAAGCATCGGCCTGAAAATTCAATTCACGAATCAGTGGCACGTGCCTTCTATGTTCCAGCCAAGACATGAACTTTTGCACGCCTTCATCAATGATCATCTCTGCATCCATGACCGCGGCCTGCCGGTGCGCTTGACCCGTTTGAATGATGTCATTGAGGTCATCGACGGTGTACAGATACACATCACTGAGCTTTTTAACTTCTGGCTCAATGTCTCTGGGCACCGCGAGATCCACCATGAACATGGGGCGATTTTTTCTGGCACGTAGGGCGCTTTGAACGGCCCCCAAGCCAATCAAGGGCAAGGTGCTGGCCGTCGAACTCACCACCACATCAAATTCGTGCAATTTTTTAGGCAGGTCGGCCAAGGCAATGCAGTTGGCACCGTGCAAAGCCGCTAAGGCCTGCGCCCTCTGCGCAGAGCGATTGGCAATGGTGATTGAAAGTGGTGACTTGGCAGCGAAGTGCGCCACACACAACTCGATCATTTCTCCAGCACCGACAAACAAAACACGGGTGTCTTTGATGTTTTCAAAAATACCGCCGGCCATGCGAACGCAAGCTGCCGCCATGCTGATGGAGTGGGCACCAATCTCCGTCATGGTTCGAACTTCTTTGGCCACCGCAAAAGAGCGTTGAAAAAGTTGATTGAGCGTGGTCCCCATCGCTCCCGTGTCTGTGGCCAATTTCACGGCGTCTTTGAGTTGCCCCAATATCTGCGACTCACCCAAGACCATGGAATCGAGTCCGCTGGCCACCCTGAAAGCATGACGCGCCGATGCATCACCTTCGAGCCGGTAGGTGTGAGAAGCCAAAACATCAATCTGGGTTTGACCGGTTTCGGCCAGCCAAGCCAAGGTTTGTGGGATGTGGGTTTGGTCGCCTGCACAATAAATTTCGGTTCTGTTGCAGGTCGACAAAATCGTGACTTCTTTGTGCGTATCAAATTTTTGGCGCAGGCCTTGCAAGGACTGCTCCAACTTTTCAGACGCAAAGGCAAAGCGCTCACGCACATCTATCGGTGCAGTGCGGTGATTGAGACCTAAAGTCCAAACAGCCATCAAACAACCCTTCTGAGGCTGGGCGTCGCCTGAGGCGAAGGCCAATGCGCTGCGATGGCGCTTTGAATGCCGTCTGCGGTCAGACCATATTGCTGCATCAACAGACCCGGATCACCATGCTCCGTGAAGGTATCGTCAAAGCCCATGATCAGCACCTCACGCGCGATCTTCATGTCTTGCAAAGCCTCGACCACCGCAGAGCCTGCGCCACCCATGCGCGCGCCATCTTCCAGCGTGACTAAGCGGCCATGCGATTGCGCGATGGCGCGCAGTGTTTGCAAATCCAGCGGCTTGGCCCAGCGCATATTCACCACCGTCGCATTCAAAGTTTGCGCGGCCTTGAGTGCCTCATAGAGCAAGGGTCCAAAACACAAAATGGCGAGGTCCTGGCCTTCATGCATGACCTGGGCTTTGCCAAAAGGCAAAGGCGTCAAGTCCTTTTGCAACTCAACCCCCACGCCAGCGCCTCGTGGATAGCGCACGGTGACCGGATGATCTTGCGCATAGGCTGAGCTGAGCAGTTGGCGGCACTCGTTTTCGTCGGCGGGACACGCCACACTCATATTGGGAATACAGCGCACAAACGCAATGTCATACATGCCGGCATGTGTCGGCCCATCTGCCCCCACCAAACCCGCCCGATCCAATGCAAACACCACCGGTAAGTTTTGCAGGGCGACATCATGAATCAGTTGGTCATAAGCACGTTGCAAAAATGTGGAGTAGATGGCCACGACGGGCTTGAGTCCCTCGCAGGCCAGCCCAGCTGCAAAAGTAACGGCATGCTGCTCTGCGATACCCACGTCGTGGTAACGGTTGGCAAAGCGTTGACTGAACTCGACCATGCCCGAGCCTTCACGCATGGCTGGGGTAATGCCCACCAAGCGCGGATCTTTGTCAGCCATGTCACACAGCCATTGACCAAAGACCTGCGTGAAGGTGCGTTTTGCACTCGATCCAGCCACCAACCCCACCGAGGGATTGAATTTGCCTGGGCCGTGGTAGGTCACAGGGTCAATTTCCGCCCTTTCATACCCCTTGCCTTTGCGGGTGACCACATGTAAAAACTGTGGTCCTTTTGCTTTTGAAATTTTCTCAAGCGCATCCACCAAGCCCTGGACATCATGACCATCGATTGGGCCGGCATAGGTGAACCCAAGTTTTTCAAAAATGGTGTTGGATTGAATCAGCATTTGTGTTTGTTGTTCAATGTGCTTGGCGAGGGCAAACAGTGGCGGCGCATTGCGCAACATCTGGCCGCCTATTTTTTTAGCCTCTGCATAAAAACGACCCGACATCAGCTCTGCCAAATACTGGTTCAAGGCCCCTACGGGAGGACTGATCGACATGTCGTTGTCATTCAAGATCACCAGCACATCGCAGTTGCTGGCACCCGCATTGTTCAAGGCCTCATAAGCCATCCCCGCGGTCAACGCGCCATCGCCAATGATCGCGACCGCCTTACGTTGACTCCCCGTCAGCTGGGCCGCCACCGCCATGCCCAAAGCCGCCGAAATGCTGGTCGACGAATGCGCCGTCCCAAAAGCGTCGTAAATACTTTCCTCGCGCCTTGGAAAACCACTCAAGCCGCCTTGCTGGCGCAAGCTGCTCATGCGGGCATTGCGACCCGTCAAAATTTTGTGGGCATAGGTTTGGTGACCCACATCCCAGATGAGTCGATCCTCTGGCGTGTTGAACACATAGTGCAGTGCCAGAGTCAATTCAACGGTGCCCAAATTAGAGCTAAAGTGCCCGCCCGTTTGCGACACGGTCTCTATCAAACGCTCGCGCAACTCAATAGCCAATTCGTTCAGACTGTTACGTGACAGCTTTCTTAAATGAGAAGGCGATTGAATTTGCTCTAGTAAGGCGTCCATGATTGACTCATACGAGGTTGAACCAAGCCTGAATTTAGCTGGATTTGGAAAAACGTCAAGTTAAATTGACACTTTAAGCGATTATTTGAATTGACACACCCTTAAACCAAGCGTTTACCCTTGAAAAACAAGCCTGGCAACGTTAAATTGAAGCCAATGTCAGGATGTGTAAATTTAACTTGACAGTTTTCAAGCATGTTTGGATGATGGGCTCCCAGCGAACTCCGTGGATTAAATCAATCAGTATGGCAACTACGTTTCCCTTTGCAGCGATCGTCGGTCAGGACGAAATGACGCTGGCCATTCAAGTGGTCGCCGTCGATCCCGCCGTAGGCGGGGTCTTGGTCTTGGGTGACAGAGGCACGGGCAAATCAACTGCAGTGAGGGCATTGGCTGATTTGCTGCCGCCGATTCAGGTGGTGAAAGGGTGTCCTTATCAATGCGACCCCAGCAAGCCAGCCCAAACCTGTTCTGTGTGTCAGTCTGGCAAGTTGGTCAAAGAGAGCAAACCCGTCAGGGTGGTGGATTTACCCTTGGGCGCCACAGAAGACCGCATTGTGGGTGCGCTCGACTTAGAAAAAGCGCTCTCGCAAGGCATCAAGGAGTTTTCGCCTGGCCTGTTGGCCCAAGCGCACCGCGGTTTTTTGTACATCGATGAAGTGAATTTGCTCGATGACCATTTGGTGGACCTGTTGATTGACGTGGCCGCCTCGGGTGAGAACCTGGTCGAGAGAGAGGGCTTGAGCATTCGTCATCCCGCACGGTTTGTATTGGTGGGCAGCGGTAACCCTGAAGAAGGTGAACTGCGTCCCCAATTACTCGACCGCTTTGGTTTGTCGGTGCAGGTCAAAACACCCCAGGATGTGGCACTGCGGGTGGAAGTGATCAAACGGCGCGACGCCTTTGACAAAGACCCCACCGCCTACAAAGCCCAATGGCAAGGCGAGAGCGACAAACTTCAAAAGCGCATCATCAAAGCACGCAAATTACTGGATACGGTGGTGGTCGACGATGACATGCTGACCCTGTGCGCAAGACTGTGCCAGCAACTCGGCACAGATGGCTTGCGCGCTGAGTTAACTTTGTTGCGCGCCATGCGCGCGCTGGCGGCGATGCAAGGCAGCAAAAAAGTCAAGCCCGAACACCTCAAGACCATCGCACCCTTGGCCTTGCGCCACCGTTTGCGTCGCAACCCGCTGGACGATACAGATTCCGGTGAACGCGTCAACCGATGCCTGCATGACATTCTGGCTGCTTGAGGCCCGCGAATGGCAGATGACCTGAAAGGACTCGAGATCTGGAGCGATGCCATGACATCGCTGCAGCTGCTGCAAATCGATCCCCACGGCCTAGGCGGTATTTGGTTGCGTGCGCCCTTTGGCCCGGTGCGTGAGCAGTGGTTGCGCCAACTTTCGCAAGCAGGTCTAAAGACTGTCAAATTACCTGGCAATATCGATCAAGAACGCTTGTTGGGTGGCATTGATTTGTCTCGCACACTTCAATCAGGCCGCTTGCACATGCAATCGGGATTGCTGCAACAAGCCGACGAAGGCGTGGTCCTGATCAGCATGGCAGAACGCTTTCCCAGCGCCTTGATCGCGCCCATGACACAAGCCATGGATACGCAATCATTGCCGCCCTTGACCCACACCTCGTCTCTGGACAGTTTGATTCGCACGCGATTTGGCGTGATCGCCTTAGATGAATCGATGGATGATGAGCCCCCGCTGAGCCCATCGCTTCAAGAGCGACTCGGTTTGTGGTTTGATCTGACAGACATCGCGCCTTCGGACGTCGCTGAGGTCTCGTTTCTGCCATCCTCGCTTCAAGACAGCACCGAGGATGTGTTGCGCATTCAAATTCCCAGCGATGCCCTGGCCCGCATGCAGCAGACGCTGCCCCATGTCCAATGGACTGACGCGCAAGCATTGGCCGTTTGCAACACGGCGCAGGGCTTGGGCATTGACTCGTTGCGCATCCCCAGCTTGGCGCTGCGCGTGGCAAGTTGTCATGCGGCTTTGCATGGACGCACGCAAGTGAATGACGATGATTTGGCATTGGCTGCCCGACGCGTGTTGGCCCCGCGCGCCACCCAATTGCCAGCCCAAAGCGCCTCAGAGACGCCAGCTCAGAACACAGCAGATCTTGATTCACAAGCCGAGTCAGAGCCAACCCCTCCGCAAGACCAGACCCCCAACCCACCCGAACCCTCGGCTGCGCCAGAAGCATCGATGGCTACCGAAGAGGCCGCACACACCGAGGCATCTGAGAACGGCCTCAGCACCGAAGAAGAGATGGCGGCCAACACACCAGCTTCAGAAAATCTGCAAGACATGATGGTTGCGGCTGCCTTGGCCAGTTTGCCCCCCGACGTGTTGGCGAACTTGCTCACCCTGCCAGGCCGCAACGCGGGCAACACCTCAGGAAGAAGCGGTCAATTTCGCGCAGGTTCGCAACGCGGACGACCTTTGCCGCCCAGACCCGGCAGACCTGGCGGACACGCACGTTTGCATGTCTTGGCCACCTTGCGCGCTGCCGCGCCTAAACAGCGATTGAGAAGCGGCACACAAGCAGGTCATGTGGCGATTCGCTCCGAGGACTTCCATGTCCATCGCTACCAGCAACACAGCGCCAGCTGTCTGATTTTGGCCTTGGATGCCTCAGGCTCAGCCGCCTTGCATCGGTTGGCCGAGGCCAAAGGGGCGGTGGAGTTGTTGTTGCAGCAGTCCTATGCTCGGCGTGACAGTGTGTGCATCGTGGCTTTCAAGGGCGCGCAAGCGCAATTGCTATTGCCCATGACGCGTTCCTTGGTGCGTGCCAAACGCGCCATGACAGGCCTGCCCGGTGGGGGTGGCACGCCATTGGCCCTGGCCTTGAAAATGGCCTGTGAACAAGCCACCCAGTTTCAGCGCCAAGGGGTCACACCGATCTTGGTGGTGCTCAGCGATGGTCGTGCCAACGTGAACTTGCAAGGGTTAGGCGGCCGCACGCAAGCCCAAGCCGATGCCCTGCAATGGGCAGCGCAATGGCGACAAACCGGTCACCGCGCTTTGTGGATCGACACCTCACTTCAGCCCGATGCCCAAGTGCAACACATGGCGCAGATCATGGGGGGAAGTTATATGCCCATGCCGCAAGTGCAAGCGCAACGCATGGCCGCGGCCATGGACAACATCCGGCGACTGGCCGCGTGAAGCTTCACGATGACGGCGCCCTGCCCGATTGCGCTTGACGTGCACGGGACAATTCTCTTTCGCGCGCTCTGGGGCCAAAGCTCGAAGCCAAGGCGCCTTCAGTGGCCAAACCCTCAAGGTAAAACGCCTCAATGTCCGGTGCGGCTTTGACAAGCTCGCGCTCGGCAAAGGGCAGGTGAAGCAAGGCCCGCAAACCAAACAGAACTCGCAACCAAGAGGGCATGAAAATCTGGCGCTGCCGCTTGGCCATGGCACGAACAATGACGCGTGCCGTGTCTTGCGCCGAAGTTTCCTTGTTCAAAAAGGCTGGCATGGTGGCGCGCAATCGCACAAAACCTGGGTGCAGGGCCCCCTCGGTGACAAGGGGGGTGCTGACCCAACCGGCATACATCACGCCGACACCCACCCGATGCGCTTGTAACTCCAAACGCAAGACATTGCCCATGGCCTCCACCGCCGCCTTGCTGGCCGCATAGGCCGACATTGCTGGCGGGTGGGCAAAAGATGACACCGATGCATTGATCAACACATAACCTTGCTGCTTGATCAAAGCAGGCAAAGCAGCCCGCACCGTATTGAAAACACCCACCACATTGACGGCCAGACACCGCTGCCAGGCATCGGTATCCACATAAGCCACAGGTCCAAAAACAGCCACGCCTGCATTGGCAAACACCACATCCAGGCGTTGGTGAACTGCCAACGTTTGATCCACCACATCCAGCATGGCCGCAAGATCGGTGACATCGGCCACAAAAAACAAGGTGTCCTGCCCACATTGCTGCGCCATCTCGATGAGCGGCGCTTCATCGCAATCCACCAAGACAGGTATGCCGCCACTGCTCACCACTTCAAGGGCCGTCGCTGCACCAATGCCAGAAGCTGCGCCTGTGATCAGTACCACGCACTCCTTTAGCAACTGGGGCTGAGGTGTGGTGATGAATGCCCGAGACATCAAAGCCCCTGGTTCACAAGGACTTCGTGACCATGAAATACACAATGGGCAGGGGAAGCAAGGTGGCAAAGGCGCCCGCAATTTGCCAAATACGCGACAGCCGCCAATAGGCTGCGCACACGGTGTCCGTGTTTTGCAACAACGCGCGCTGCTTGAGTTGAATGGGCACCAACACAAACAACCAGATCAAACCCGAAAAGCTCAGCAAGGCATAGGACCATTGAATCCAGGGATGTCCTTCCCCCCCACCAAAGTTCTGGGCCATGCCGTGACCTGTCCAAACCACCCCCAAGGATCCCAGCAAGGTAAACAACAAGTCGGTGATCAACACCATGCGGTTGCTGAATTGAATGATGGCATGGTTGCGCGTGCGCTCAGCCAACAAAGCCCAAATGCCACTCACAATGACATTGCCCAAAAATAAGCAGGCACACACCAAATGAATGATTTTCAGATTAGCCTCCATCGGAGCCGCTCTTTTCAAAGGATGCGCGAGACTCGGGGGCGGCATTCATAGAGGAGGCTTTTTCTGCTTCGCGTTGCTGGCGGGTGATTTCACGTGAACGACGCAAATCACGAAACTGCCAGACCACAAAACACAGGCCTGCACCCAATAAAACCACTACCTCCACAAGTTTCAGCATGATCAATGCTCACCGGCTGATTCTTTCGCGTTGCTCCAAACGCCCGAACAAATCAACCATCCACTCCACGCGCTCTTCAAAACTGCGAGTTGGCACGGTCCAAGGCTTGGGGTGCGCCAAGAAGTGACGATCGCGACTCACGATGTCCACCAAATAGTGGATAGCAGGGACGGGGCTCAATGGCACATCGGGTAAGGCAGGCGCCTTCAAAGCGACGGCCGTGGCGCGGGCAATCAACGCCAGTTTGCGCGGTGTGGAGACCACCGTGCGGTGGCTCACCGAATCGAGGCCTTCGCGCTCTAGTTGTTTGCCAATTTCTGCATAGACCAAGCGGGCCGCTTGGATGGCGGGGCGGCAGTCCCAGGGCAATTCAGCCAAACCAAACTCGCCCCTGCGATAGAGAGCGTCAGCGCGCAACAGCAAGCGCTGCGCGAAACCCGCAATGCGTGCATCAAAAACGGGCTCCGCGAGCCATGCCTCTGCGTCCATGCCAATTTCACGGAACCATGCCCGAGGAATATACAAACGCCCCATGCGCGCATCGTCGCCAATGTCTCTGGCAATGTTGGTCAGTTGCATGGCCACACCTAACTCGCTGGCGCGGGCAATGGCTGTTTCTGAACTGGCCCCCATGATGAGCGACATCATGGCGCCCACCGTGCCTGCCACTCTGGCGCCATAAGCTTCGACGTCAGCCAAGGTTTCATAGACACGACCTTGTGAATCCCACAAGAACCCATCTAATAAAGCTTCTAACAAGCCCATGGGTATGCCATAACGATGCACCACGACGGTCAAAGCACGGTCAGCGTCTTCAGCGCCCGGACGCCCAGCGTAAATAGCAGACAAGCGCGACTTTAAATCGGCCATGGCCAAGACAGGGTCATCCCCCTCGTCAATGGCGTCGTCGGCCAAACGGCAGAATGCATACAGGGCAATCGCGGGGGGCCGCACACGGACAGGCAATAAGCGTGAGGCTGCGAAGAAGGACTTGGAGCCGCCTCGCATTAACGCCGTGCAAGCCTCTAAGTCGTACGTCAAGGACACGGACGGTGAACCTAAACTTGGATCAGACAAATGATGTGACATCGGGGACCACCTGTTCAAGCATTTTTGCGGACATCAAGACACTGGGGACACCGGCGCCAGGCTGGCTACTGGCTCCCACCATGAACAACCCATCCACATCTTGACTTCTGTTGTGCGGCCGAAACCATGCACTTTGAAGCAAGATGGGCTCTAGACCAAAACCTGCACCTTTGTAAGACCACAAGCGGTCTTGAAAATCTTGCGGTGTCGTCACTTTGGAGGACACCACATGCTGCTTCAAATCTGGCAACACACTTTCTTGCAACACCGTGGCAATCGCATCGCGGTATTGCTCGGTGATGGCCGGCCAATCGGTCTCGCTGCTCAAGTTGGGCACGACCGAGAGTGCGTAAAAACTGTCACAGCCCTCGGGCGCTAGCGACGGATCGGTGGCGGTTGGGCGGTACAAATACAAACTGAAATCTTTGGACAGCTTGTGGTTTTTGAAAATATCTTGCAGCAAACCTTTGTAGCGCGGACCTAAGACCATCATGTGGTGCGGTACATCCTCGTACTTTCGATCCGTACCGAAATACCAAACAAACAAGCCCGACGAATACTTGCCCTTGGCAATGCGCTTGTCGGTCCAATGCTTGCGGTGCTGGGGCTCGATGAGGTGGCGGTAAGTCCAAGAGGCATCGCCGTTGCTCACCACAATGTCGGCAGGCAAGTACTCCCCGTTGGCCAGTTCAACCCCTTTGGCGCGTCCACCCTCCACACGAATGCGTGTGACAGGTGCGTTGTAACGAATAGGCACTTGGCGTTCATCCAGCAGCTTCACCAACTCACGCACGATGGCACCGGTGCCCCCCATGGCCGAGTGCACGCCCCAGCGGCGCTCCAAGGAATGGATGAGGGAATAAATGCAAGTGACGGAATAAGGATTGCCGCCAATGAGCAAAGGATGAAAGCTCATGACGATGCGCAACTTGGGGTGCTTGATGTGTTGCGCCACCAGGCTGTATATCGAGCGCCAAGCTTGCATGCGGGCCAAATTGGGCATGGCCTTGATCACGTCACCGATGGTTTCAAACGGCACCATGCCCAGCTCAACAAAACCCAGCTGAAAACACTTCTCAGACGCCACCATCAGGCTTTTAAAACCTTGCACATCTTCAGGGCTGAATTTGGCGATTTGCGCCAGCATCTGCTCGTCGTTGTTGCTGTAATCGAAGTGCGTGCCATCATCAAAGCGGATGCGGTAGAAAGGCGACATCAAACGCAAGTCAACATGGTCTTTCATATCACGTCCACACAGCGTGAACAACTCGGCGATGAGGTGAGGCAAGGTGATGATGGTGGGGCCCGCATCGAAGGTGAAACCATCTTGCTTGTGAACGTAAGCACGGCCCCCTGGCGCATCGAGCTTTTCCAGCATTTGAACGCGATAACCTTTGACGCTCAAACGAATGGCGGCAGCCAAGCCACCAAACCCCGTACCAATCACAATCGCCGTAGGCGCACGTTTTCCCAATTCAGAGGCAGCGCCCGTGCCGTGGGTTTGACGACCACCGCCATCGCCCCCGCCATCCGTCTTAATTGACTTGTAAAGATTTGTCATGTGAATCCATTGGGTTAGGCAACACGGGGGACACATGCGCGTCAAACATCACAGGTGATTGCATAGTGGGTTGTTTACGAATCGCCCAGCGCCACAGAGCCGTGGTGTCGAGGGGTAACACCAGCATGAGGTGCTCCACAATGGCCAAGGCCAATATGGTGCCCACCAAGACCGCACCGACCACTTGCGCAGGTGTCGTCATGGGTTGGTTGGCGAAGTCCACCAACAGCCACAAGCAAGCACTGGCCGTCACGACTGCAAAAGGAAAGAAGGCATTCATCGGACGACGTTTAAAAAAACTTTCCAAATAAGCCAAATGTGCAGGCAAGAATTCTTCACTCAAATTGCGCACCCCAAAGAACAGGTTCAGTTTGGCACTGGTGCGCATGACCCACAAAACCAAGTAAGTGCCAGTGCCCACTTGGTTGGGGGCCTCCCATGTGATGACCACAATGGCCACGCCCACCATCAAAATCGCCAACTCGTGCCAAAGGACTGCATTGAAGGACGCCACAAATCGCGACATGCCTGTAGTGCTTTTTAAGATCGCCGTTTTTTGCGGACCTGTGATCCACCCCGTGAGAAAACTCAACTCATTCCAACCCCAAGCCAGCAAGGCACATGTGAAAGCGCAATAGGCCCCCATGACGCCTGTTTGCTGCGCGGTATGGGACAAACCCACTAAGGCGCCAACACAGAGCGCCGAGGAGATCACTAAACTCATGGTCACCGCCGTGCGCGACATGCGATTCAACAGAATCACGATTCCAGTGCTGAACCACCAGATGAAAATCGCAAATCCCAGCGCAATGAAGGTGTCGGTCATCCTTGGCTTTCAGTGTCTGTTGGCTACACAATTACCAAGCAGGCACCATGCGAACATCCGCTGGCAGCGCATGGTGCTTGACTGGCAAAAAGTACAAGCGGACAAACGTCAGACCTCCTGAAATGGCCCAACGCGCACGCTGCAGATGGCCGATCAAGCCACCCTTGGCTTTGGCGATATCCATTTGGGTTTGCACGTGTAGCAAACGAGACAAGCAATCTCTAAAGGCTGGGTTGTCGATGTCCAAGCTGACTGGGAAAACTTGCTTGGTGATTTCGTTGGTGATGCGAAACACCTCGTAGTCGTAGGTAGTCGACTCCAAGCCCATTTCCTCGTGCAGCATGGGACGGCTGTGGTCACGTACATACATCGTGGCATAAACGGCCACCAAGAAAAAGCGAATCCAATACACGTTACCGCCACGCAGCAAATGCGGGTTGGCGCGCATGATTAACGCAAAAGATTCACCATGGCGAAACTCATCGTTGCACCAACGCTCAAACCAGCGAAAGATAGGGTGAAAGCGCTTGTCTGGATTTTTTTCCAGCTGCCGATAAATGGTGATGTAGCGGGCATAGCCAATTTTTTCGGACAAATAAGTCGCATAAAAAATGTATTTGGGCTTGAAGTAGGTATAGGCCTTGGTGCGCTTCAAATCGCCTAAGTCAATGCCGAGGCCAAAGTCTTTCAACGACTGATTGATAAAACTCGCGTGCCGCGATTCATCACGCGCCATGTAGCGCATCAATTGTTTGATATCTGGATTTTCAACATGTTTGAAAATCTCGTTGTACAAAATGCAGCCTGAAAACTCTGAGGTGAGTGAGGAGATCAAAAAGTCTAAAAACTCTTGGCGCATTTCAGGGCTGACCTGCGAGAAGCGCTCTGCAACTTCCTTGGCAAACTGCTCATCGCGCTGAAAATGATCGTGGTTGTTGTCGCCCTCGTATTCCGCCATCATTTTGTCCCACTCCACTCGAACAGGGGACATGTCTAGCTTGTCCATCGCTGCAAAGTCTGTGGTGTAAAAACGAGGGCTGAGCATATTGCTCTCGACGGCTTTTTGGGATGCTTTTTCGGCGCTATCAATGGTTGCTGTGGCGGGTTGCATATAAATGACTCCAATTTTTCGGATGAATGAACGACGCCGCTGTTTATTCTGGTCGCATGGCTAAAAACCTGGCGAATTCAGCCACATTGGTGGGACCAAACGACTCTAAGTCCACCCGCTGTCCCGTACTGGGATCAAACAAAGTCACGCGGCCATCGACTCGGGCAATCAACTCAAAAGGGGCGGCAGAGCCGATGCCCCGTGAATATCTTTCTCGCGTCAGAGCGCGCAGAGCCCCCCGCACAAACCCTTGCTCCCCATGTAAGACCGTCAAGGTCTCGCCCGTTACACCATCCTCCACGCGAACACCACCATCTTGATGGTCTTGAAAAACCAGTGAGCGTTGCATCGTCGGCGCTGCTGCTTTTTGGTCTGGGCCGTTGCCCGTGATGCGAATCAAGCCCAC
>Ga0114979_10001254_pt1 | contig 17055 bp, 15 predicted proteins | sample S_140625_EF_Meta_FD_87315 | JGI IMG/M metagenome (GOLD analysis project Ga0114979, IMG submission 87315) | Freshwater microbial communities from Lake Simoncouche, Canada to study carbon cycling - S_140625_EF_MetaG | ecosystem: Environmental > Aquatic > Freshwater > Lake | place: Lake...
AAAAAATTGAATTACTTTTTTTCATATGGATGTATGATATTCTCAGCGAGAAAATAAGATAATCAAGTACCAAGCAAGCAACCAAGCAACCAAGAACAGTTAGCAATATGTCCCGCAACAACAATGCTCAACGCAAGTCCGTCGCTCCTCCTTGCGCCCACTGCCGCAACCTAGGATTGCCCACGAACCATGCTCTTCGTCAAAGTGCCGATCCAAAGAGCCCCGTTGTCTGCCCCGTTCTCAAGAGCACCAAGTGCCTCAAGTGCGGTGACCTCGGCCACACGGCTTCGCACTGCAAGAAGGGTGCCGACGAGGAAGCAGCACAATTGCGCAACCGGGCATTGGCGGAACGCGCGGCTCGAATTCGCGCAATCGAAGAGAAGAAACAGAGCACCGCTCCCACTGCACCCGCGCGCTCAAAGACAGGCGGTCTCTTTGCAGCTCTCGACGATAGCGACGACGAAGCCGATGCTTTGCGTATCAGCAAGAAGCAGGCCAAGAAGGCAGCCAAGGCACAGGCAGCAACAGATGCAGCACAGGCCGCCGCAAAGGCGATCGTGTCCTCACGCGAAGCAACCCGATACCTGAGTGCTCTCCTCGGTGTTGGCAAGAAGACGAATGCCGCAAGTGTCGCCGTGACGGGCACCATGACTCTGACAAAGCAGTCGTTGAGCCAAATGATTGCATCAGCACCCAATCCGATCAAGGTTTACAAGCGATGGACAGATGCGGAAGATGCGGAAGAGAGCGATGACGAGGACGACATGTCATGCTTTTCCGACGGCGATAGCTACCGCAACCGATAAACTAACCCATAGCACTACCCATTACCATAAAAATCGACTTTCACCATTCTCTTTTCAATATCTGTGTCATCATGTAATAACATCTATTTAACTAACCAAAAGAAAACTGTGCACGCTTTCCCAAGCTGCACTTTTTTTACGTAAAATTGATTTATGTAATCATATAAAAATCAATTGACTATATACACTACTCTAAAAAGAAGATGAAATCCCGGTTTTACAAGCCAAAGATAAAGGCTGTTGCTGCTACTGCAGCAGCACCTATGCCATATGTACCTACCAAGGAATATAAGGAAATGGTCCGTCTAGCATCACGCATCGGCAAAAAAGGGTATACAATTCCAAAATCCGTCTTGGAAAAGGATGATTTGGAAACACTTTACAAAGAATTGTTTGTCAAACCGATTACACAAGGACCTCAATACGCAGCAGCTGCTGGTGGTGGATTAGACGATGCAGCCGGACCGTATCCTGTCTATCGTGAAAATGAGAAAAAGATCTATTTGCCAAGATTTTACGGAATTGCGAGGTATGGCGAACCGCCTCTATCCGATATTCTTGGCCAGGGAGATTCAATCGATGTAGAATTTGTCAAACCCTTGCGCGATTACCAAGATACTATTATTGATGTTTATATGAAACATGTTTCGACCACCGCGGGTGAACCAGCTGGTGGAGGTATACTCGAGGTTCCGTGTGGACGCGGTAAATGTTTGGGAAAAGATACGCCAATACTGATGTACGATGGTACAATCCGACCCGTCCAAGATATTCAAGTTGGAGATCTCATCATGGGCGATGATTCGACACCAAGAACCATTTTATCTTTGGCGAGAGGCCAAGAAACCATGTATAAAATAAGCGATACCTATATCGTGAATGAAAGTCATATATTATCTTTGAAACACTGCGCGACTCACCAAATATACGATATTACTGTCCAAGATTATCTATCTTATCCTGAAAAAGACCGGCTCTTTGGATATCGCGTTCCCATTGAGTTTACTGATGATACATTAAGTGACAAAGATACACATCCTTATTACTATGGACGGTTTGACGTATCCAACGAAAGATCATTTTCCGAAAAATATCTCTATTTAAACCGATCTCATAGACTATATTTGCTCGCCGGTATTATAGACAATTATATAAATGCATTTGATGTTGACACATGCAACAGCATTTGTTTTGGACCGATTTCCAAGAATGTTATAAAACAGATTATCTTTCTAATCCGATCATTAGGATTTGACACAACCCAAGAAGATGGCTATATTCATTTTGGGAGTTCCGCTTATATTTCAATTAAAGAGATTCCGTCGCAATATTATCGTTTTGACGACACCGGTTACAAGAGATTGAATCTTTTGTATGATATGACGGTGGAAAAATTAGGCGTGGACGACTATTATGGTTTTGAAATCGATGGGAACCGGCGATTTGTATTGGGCGATTTTACCGTTACGCACAATACCGTAATGGGTCTCAAGATCATCACACTCCTACAAAAAAAAACCCTCATCATTGTACACAAAGAATTTCTGATGAATCAGTGGATCGAGCGCGCCCAAGAGTTCATCCCCTCGGCCAAGATTGGTCGTATCCAGGGTCAAGTGTGTGATATTGAAGGAAAAGACGTCGTCATTGGGATGTTACAAACACTCTATGATCGCGATTTCAACTATGATTCTTTCGGCCTCACCATCATTGATGAAGTGCATCGTATCGGGAGCGAACAGTTTTCCAAGGCCCTCCTCCGCATTACGACGCCCTGTATGTTGGGTATTTCGGCGACAGTGGAGCGCAAAGATGGTCTGACCAAAGTGCTTTATATGTTTATAGGGGACAAGATTTATAGCGAAACGCGCAAGAGCGATGATCCCGTCTGTGTGCGCGGTATCGAATATGTTTCGACTGATGGTGAGTTTAACGAGTGCGAATATGATTTCCGCGGCAATCCGAAATATAGTACCATGATTAGCAAATTATGCGAGTTTGGACCGCGATCCGATTTTATTGTTCGGGTTCTTGGTGATTTGGTCAAGGAAATCGGTCATTGCGATCGTGATCGTGATCAGGACCAAAACCAACACGAAGAAACTTCACTGAATCGCGGACAAATCATGGTATTATGTCATAATCGATCACTCCTCACCTATCTACACGACGCGATCGTTCACAAGAACATTGCCCCAGTAGGTTACTATGTTGGAGGAATGAAACAGACTGCGCTTCAAGATACGGAAACGAAACGAATCGTCTTGGCAACCTATGCCATGGCGGCAGAAGCACTCGATATAAAAACGCTATCTATCTTGGTCATGGCCACACCCAAAACCGACATTACGCAATCCGTCGGCCGAATCTTGAGGGTTAGGCATGAAAACCCTATTATTGTGGATATTATTGATTCGCACGAGATTTTCCAAAATCAGTGGCGAAAACGAAAGACATTTTATCGGAAATGTAATTATCGGATACAGGCATCAACGAGTATTCGATATCAGGGTGTGGCGACGGAATGGAAAGCGGTTTTTGAACCGCGTCAAGGGAAAGAATCGTCGGGGTCCGATGATCCACCGAAAATTATGGGGTGTTTGATAAATGGAATTTGAAAAATTGAATGGCTTTACATAAATACGATGGTGCAATAAAACAAGAGAAAAGAAGTAGCAAATAAATAAAGGACAAAATTACCATGTCAATCACCCCCACATTTAACAGTGCAAATGTACAAGAAACACTTCGCCTTCTCAATGAAGAAATAAAGACAAAGGTCGAGGCCGGTGCCAAGATACCTACTATGCCTCAGGATAAATGGCGTGATATTCCGGATTTAATTCGTCGACTCATGACGGCAATACCATCCGACCAAAAAAGCCTACACCACGAGTTACATGAGTATAGTAATATGGCATCTTGTATTGGACCATTCGTAGTAAAGGCTGGGTATACTCGCGACCTACCCTTGCAGGTTATGCGACAACATATTGCAACCATCACACAACAATACGGAATTCCAATACTTAATACTCGACCTTGGACGATTGATATCCTTTGGCACAGACATGTAGTTGAGATATATCATAGTCTCAGATACGATGCGCAGGATGTGAAATGTCTGTATGAGTACACTAGTCCCTTTATAGATGATGTGTAATATTTATTCAGTAATACGGCCCTTCGCTACTTTTGCTTCCAAAATAGTTCATTCTTGTAAGAATGTGTAAGACATTCATTATGCATAAATCCCGAAGGTTCGTTAAAATAAAAGGGTTGATTCGCCATCACACATCCCAACCAAAATGTCTCTTTATCACCCCATACATATTGATATGTCTGAGGATGGTTTTCATTCATTGCAAAAATATGACGAAGTGATTCTGCATGTCTTTTTTTATCCATATATACCACTCCCGATTCTTGAAGTGCTTCTTTGACTGGTGCTGTGGGTGGATTTGATTCATAAAGATATAGCCATTCTTTTGGAAAGAGATTGTGCTTTTTGGGGATTAGCGATTGAATAAATTGTTTGCGTTTTCCGTAAAAGACTAGACTGGTAAATTTACTGGTACCACGTAAACTTAAATCGCGAAAGGTCCATGAATCCAAATCTTTGAAAAAATAGGCCCCCGTTCTAATATAGTTAGGATCCTCGTAAATGATGTCAGGACTTTTATAAAAACTTACATCAGCATCACATAAAATGGGTTCATCGAATGCGCAATGATAAAGAGCAAACACTTTGACTTGAAATCCTTTCCAGTGATTTGGGTTAGCTGAGTAATCTTGCACATTTTTAAATGTCACGTCGGATAGTTTTGCCATTTTTTCCTTGACAGGGCTTGAAATCTCTTGACCAATTTCCCATATTTCAATGGGTAAGTTGCATCCATGCTCATTGCGCAAGGTTTCCATGGTCTGTAACCATATTTGTTCATATTTTTGCGGACAGGCAACGACAATTCCTCGTCTTGACATTTTTCAGGACAAATATAATAGGATAGTTCTATTCATCTTATTATATCATTTTTATCAAAAAAAGTAATATTTACGTTTCTTGGTCTTGGAACTGTTCTTTTTGCTCCTTCTTGTTTTCTTGGTAGCCTTTTTGTTATTTTTACCCGTTTTCTTACCTTTCCTCTTTCCACCCACGGCCTTGGAAACATAGTCAGCACTATTCCCTCCTAAATCATTCGTCTTGGCACCAATAATCAAATTATCATATTTATTCGTATTGTAATCAACAACTGAACTAAACGCACTAGACATGGTTTATTATCTTTATCTATTTCTTACACTAACGATATATTTATTTTCGGTGAAATTGTGGTTTTCGATAATGCGCATTTTTTTGACCCATCGCGTGATGTGTCTGTTCATTGTATCCCACCAACTGCTGTATATGAACAACCGCCTTTGAGCCATGTTCAAGAACCCTCATCGGAACCCAACGTTTGAATTTCGGATGAAATTGGCATTCCATGGTCAATATCTTGGACAAATCCACATATTTATCTGTGCGTGTGTCTTGGAAATCGTCTTCATCATCGCTTTCCTCGATATAGTCCAAATTCCGGTTTTCCTTAATATTTCGGAAGAGTCCATTCATGAAAAAACTCGTCTTCATATCGGGAATATAGGCAACGCCGCAATAGACCATGCTCGATTGTTTTCCGAAAGCATATAGATGATATATATCGAATTGTACATCAGCCTTGACCCGGAAAACCGTCGTTTCGCGATATTGTGGCTTGGCGAAATTGAGATTTTTCGGAGGAATGAGGAGTTCGGTCACTAGTTCGTCAGCACATGCACCAACACCTGCACCTAGACCTTGGCCAGGCATTTTTGCCATTTCTTTGGTGACATTCAAATAGGGAACAATCTTGCTCAGACTGCGATACTGTAGATGGTGGTATGGATACTTTATCGGTATTGTACCCGGTTCACATATTTCTGCTGTATACAATCGGAATGGACTCTTGATCCCTTTCCACCCCTTGAAGAAATCTTGTATCATACCCAACTTTTGCGAAAAAACGTAGGATTTTAAAGAAATGCCTTTATAAAAAAAGACATCTTCGATCACGAGAGCTGCGCCATCATCGACCAACGTTCCATAAAACACGGTACCCTGTGCCAAAGCGGGTGTGACGGATGGACCCACTTCGGCTTGCATGACTGTCCCGATTTTCTTCTCGCGATTCAGTTCAAGAATCAGGCATACATCATCCTTTCTCGAAAACGTAAACCAGGCAAATGCCTTTTTGCCCTGAATAATGGAAATACAGGCATCATAGGTATCGGGAACTTTCTTATGTGCATCCGTTTCATAGGAAAGTTCAAACTGGGGGAATCGCTTCATGATTTCGTGGACATTATTTGCGAGCATCGGCGTTGTCATGGTACAGAGGAGAGAATAGGATCGAAAACGATAACGTATATTATCTATATATAGAAGGTCGATATAGTTCTATATCATTTACACCGATAAATATTTTATCACAATAGTATAATACAATCTGTAATGGATATCTTTGGAACAGGCAAAATCACATCGAAACAGTTTTTGACGGATATCATATCCGGTCTCACCATTTCCATTTTGCTCATCCCCGAGGCCATTGCCTTTGCCCTCTTGATTGGACTGTCGCCCAGTGTAGGTATTCAAAGTACCATGATTTTATCACTGGTCGGTTCTATTTTCGGCGGCCAACCCGGTCTCATTAGTGGTGCATCGGCTGCCGTAGCAACCAGTATTGCTGGCGTGACAGCCTCAGTCGGAAAAGAATACATACCTTTCACTGTATTGATCGGTGGTCTTTTGCAGGCCTTTATTGGCGGAACGGGTCTCTATAAATTAATCGATATCATGCCCGCCGGCGTCGTATCGGGATTTATGTGTGGTTTAGCCTTTTTGATTCTCAAGAGTGAAATTGAGGGGTTCAAGACAAAAGAAGGAGAGTGGTTTACCGGCGACCTATTAGCATATAGTATTCTGTTGACGATTATTGGTCTCGGCATTGTGATTTATGGCGATTTCAAAGCCTATATCCGTATCCCCGGCGCGCTTTCTAGTATTGTCATTCTCTCTCTGTCTCTTATTTTGCTGCCGGCAATCAAGGTATTGCGCGTCAAGGATATAGGCCAAGTCAAGACTCTTTATCCTACCTTTAGCGTGCCCAAGATGGACGCATCAAAAACCCTGCTGAAAGTTTTGCCCTATTCGCTCGCCATGGCAGTTGCAGGGACAGTAGAATCACTCTTTAACTTGCGACGCGTCGGTGAGGAATTGAAGAACAAGGGCAATTCTTTCCAAGAAACCATGACACAAAGTCTTGGAAATATTTTGTGTGGTTTGACGGGTGGAATGGGTGGATGTGTTCTTGGCGGACCGACACGGTTTAATATTTCCAACGGTGCACAAACACGCATCTCGACCATTACTGCGGCCATATTTTTCATCCTCTTTTCCAGCATTTTCTTCAAATCCATCGATAATATTCCCATGCCCGCTATTATAGCCATCATGTTTGTAGTGGTCTATAAGACGGGCGACTGGTCCAAACTATTTACCATGCCCGATAAGACCTGGATTACGACTTTCAGTACAACATTGTCTGCATTTGTGAGCGGAAACTTGGCATTTGGTGTCTTCTTTGGAACCGTGGTGGATACTTTGTTACAAAAGTTTGTGGTGTAGGGTACAACTGTAAATATGTAAACAGTATATAGCAAGTAGTATAAATAAAGATAGACAATGGAAAATCAATATTCCAAAGAGAGAGTGGATAAAATAAAAGGCTGCATCAAGGAACACGGATATGCGCCAAATTGGTCAGAGCCAACTACATATTTATCAATAACACTTTTTCTATTGTTCGGTACACTATACGCAATTCATAAAACAAAGAAATACAGTATTGCACTTATATTGCTGTTGTCATGCGTTTTGTTACGTTTGTTTATGATATTTCACGATACATGTCACCGTTCCTATTTTCCGACGGATGAACGCGAAAATAATCACAAGGGATTCAATTTCTTTGTGGCGTCTATTATAGAAACGTGGTGTGGATATTCAGCAGAATACTGGAACAACGGTCATTCGCGACACCACGCAGCTCATGGAAATATGAATGAATATGATGGAACACGAACCGTGTTGACGAGCGATGAATACAATTCTTTGGATACATGGAAACAATATGTATATGATATAATTCGATTTCCACCGCTATTTTTCTTGATTTTACCTATCTATGTGTTTTGGATTGCCCGGATCATAAATTTTGATATTAGCTATATAGTGAAATATATTTCATGGTTGGCCGTACTCTATATAATTGGTTCTTGGAAATTGATGATTTCTTATATTATTGCACAATATATAACGTGTACAGTTGGTGTCATGTTGTTTCATTTACAACATCAAGTGAATGTTGGATATTGGAAACCATTTGATAAGGAAGATAGGTTGTCCAAAGAAAATGCCGAACTCTTGGGAGCGAGCGTTCTCGAGATACCGTTTTTCATGGAGTTTTTTACAAACGGAATCGAATATCACAATGTTCATCATATCGATCCTGGGGTGCCTTGCTATAATACCAAGAAGATGTATTACGAGTTGGTAAATCAAGGATTGATTCAAGATAACAAGATCGGATTTTGGCAACAATTTACTAGTCTTGGACATACAATCTTTAACCAAACCACAAATAGATATGAATGATAAAAGTATATAAAGGAAGAATAATAGAAAACTATGGTGTAAGGGTCGGAACTTTACATCAAATGTCCGCTTGGTTGGTGTAGTGGTATCACGTTTCCTTTACACGGAAAAGGTCGTGGGTTCGATCCCCGCACCGAGTATGGTGCCTCTTTAGCTTAGTGGTAGAGCACCAGTCTTGTAAACTGGAGGTCGCCGGTTCAATTCCGGCAGGAGGCTAATCTATAGTAAGAAACGTGGTTTACACTATTTCGAATGTTCAATCCGAAATTGTGTACAATAAAATATATCTCTATATACTAGTATTACGATGTCTACAAACGCTGTTACTACGCGAAAAAGTGGTCAAAAATTACGTAACAATCGATTAAACCCATATTCTTCGCGCACAAGACGACAGTTAAAAGATCCCCGTAAGAAAACAAAACGGAAGGAGACGGAAGAAGAGCGACATAAAGATGAATATGTAGAAGAAGACGCGGAAGAAACGGAGAACCCCCTGCCAAGAAGCAGATTAAGTCTACCAAATTATGAAATCGCAAAAAGTGGGCCTTTATTGGTACATACCGAATCTGCACCAGGGCGTTTAGCCGCAAAAGTACCTGGAATTGCAGATTTTGCGAGAAAACCGTCGTTTACGCAACATAATGAATTTGAAAACAAATTTTTCAAAAACAATGCAAAGCAATTATTAAACACATATACCAAAATAGAAGGCGATGACCGTATATTATTACAAGTATCATGCGATGGTCTAGCACAGTTTCAACAATATCCCAATCTTTCACTGGGCACTCAAGGACCCGTAGACTGTTTTGTACAATCTTTGTTTTCACTAGGGCTAATAGAGGCTGGGTGCGCCAAAGAACATGCAAAACAAATCAATAGTGAGGGAAAGGGAGTTTTGTTTGATGTGGGAGGAGAATATTTATGTAGAGTATTCGGTGTGGCTCGAGGAATGATTAAATACACTAAAAAAATGGTATGTGATTCTATAAATAAACACACTAATTCAGGTGCTAAATTACAAATTACTGAATTTTTGAAAAAATACCTTAAACCTGGTAATGCGACTATAATCACATTATACTTTCATAAATATGGAAAATTCACAAATGCACATTATATGATAGCATATAAAAACAAAACTGATGCAGAAGCCATTTATTATTTTGATCCACAGCAACAAGATGTTCTTCCGAAAAACAAAACAATATCAAGAACATTACAGCATCTAATCAATTATAATAAAAGTTTTATTTGCGAATTTGGATATTATAGTATATTCGAAATGAATGAACCCATGACGCTTCTAACTGATACATGTCCTATCCCATTTGACCCGAAAACTACAGTGAAGATAGGAGTGTAAACACGATCGATGCACACGCTTCGATAGGTACAATCGCCGTTCCTGGCAAAGCCCCCGTTAAAAAGGCTGGATACCCCACGCGCATGCCTATATCATTCGACCAAAACAAAAGGGCAATCTTATCACCCGCAGATGCTTCTATCATGACCGTATTCGATATCATATATTGCCGATTCCCCAAAGGAAATTCGACCAAGGAAGCCGATCCGCCAATTTGTTCGCCATTTTTGGTGAGAACCGTTGCACTATCCACTGATGAAATGAGCCCCGATATGTTGGTGGATCGGACATCGACTTTATATGCAATCAAATACACTCCATCTGCAGGTACGATAAAGTGCGTAGGCGACGTATATCCTTGCTCTACGGTCATGGACCACCCACCAGTGACCTTTACAAAGGGAGTTTTTTCGAACATGACGTATTGGAAGGTTGCGATGCTCTGAATCGACTGTGAAATTTCGCTCCATGCAAAAAACGAGGTCGGGACAGGTAGAAAAGACGGAACTGTCGGCTCAATTAAATCTTTATCTGATGGTTCAGGATCTGCAACAAAACTTGGTGTAGGAGCAACAGAAGGGTCGGGCTCGTCAACTACCTTCATGCCAATATGATTGGGTAATGGTTTAGGGCTAGGACTAGTATCGAGGTTAGGATCAGAACCTTGATCAACCGTAGGAACAGCGTCAGAAATCGAACCTTCGACAAGAGTTGGATTAGGGTTATCACGCGAAACCGCGATCGGCTTGCGCTCCAGTTTGCGCAAAAATTTCGCCTCTTCATAAACAATACATGTCGCACACCGCGGGCTCTCGCCGCGATAATGTCCACAAGAACGACGGGGCATATTATTATATATTTATCATAACATCTAAATATATCATAAAAAATGTAATGCATAAATGCAGTACTATTGTATTTACAAATTAGTAGTTGTAACCGCATCTGCACCCAAAACTACCTTTATCTCGCCGCTCGCGACTTTCACATAATGATTGATATAGGTATAATGCAAACGCATACCGAGAGCAACGACATCCAACAGTAAAAGGGGGCCATAATTCGTCATTAATTCGATATTGTCATTGACAACTGCATAAGAAAAGGCGAGAGTGGCTGCAGCCAACATGATGATTTTCTCAGGAACATTGTATATATTGACGTTTTTGTTTTTATAGTTGGCGTAGAGTTCCGGGACATAACAAATGAAATATAGTACAGACGCACTGTACATGAGATAACTCGCCTGCATCATTTTATATGAAATATAGCCTATTTTTATATGGTATTAGTAAGAAGAAACAAAATATTCAATTGATCAAATCATCAATCTTCTTCAACAAATGGATCCGGTCGATCATCAAAGTGTTCCGGATATTGGACCGACTCTTGCCATGCATCAAACTCTTCGTTTTCCAAGCGCACGGCTTCTCTAAAGGATTCATCAAGGGCCATCTCGTGCCCGTTTGTTGACCACGTGATCCAGTCCCCCTCTTCATTGTTCCAGTACCGGATATGAATCGAGGAATCGGGACAGGCCTCGACAAATTGACAAAATGAATTGCCTCGAGGTATCGAATGCTGATTTGCATATAGCAAGGCCGCCTCAACATGCAACTCGACAAAGAGTTTATCCATCCCCGTCTCATCGCACGAAGACACCTCGGTATGGATGACATTCGTTTCGTGGATTTTATAGACAATGTCTACTGCAAACGCGATCTTTTTTGTGTTATTAGCCATTATATCTTGTATAATATAGTATATTTTATTAGAGCCATCCGGTTCAATTTTACAGCTTGGACCAAAACGTCGACAATTTCGACAAATTTTGCAAATACTTTTTGGTATGTTCCTTGTTCACATCGCTCATATTGCGAATCGGGTCGCGAATTGAGTCAATCACTGACATGACTTTATCTGCACATGCCAAATGTCCCACATCGCTGAGATAATTTTTATCATAGAAAAAGGATAAATCACCTGCATCAATGGTGTCAGAATAAGGAAGATATATTTGCGCATACCACACCTTAATAATGGCTGTCGGATTGGCATGTTTGATGGTACCAAATGTTTTTCGTGCAGTCAAGACTTCCACGTTTTCGGGCAAAATCCGGATCAAATCGTCCAAGAATTCGAAAAAATGGAGATTGAATGTACGCAAGAGGGTTGATTTGTCGCTGCTGCTCATTCTAAAATATATGTATGCGCATTTTTTATATCAATTTTTGATACGCATTTTTAAATGAACGGTTTGTTGGGCATAGGAATCTCGGCATTTCGCTGCTGTTGCAATACGTCGACGGTAACACCTTTGGAAACCTTGTCGGGTTGATAGGTATCCGGTGGCGTGGGAATAAAGTTGGACATTTCATCTTTGGCCGATACATAGTTGTACATGGGTCGCCTTCCACCCGACCCCTTGGCGCTCAACTCTTCGGGAGTCAAATTATAAAAGGTATATTGTTCGGAAACGATGGAAAGACCCTGATTCGATGGCATCAATTGGAAGCCCATGGGCTCGCCGCCCGATGCTTGGGAGAGCGAGGCTTGGGATTTTTCACGGACTTGCGGGTGGAAATATTGGATGATATTTTCGCCTAAAATGACGCTGTAGTTTTTCTTTACAAGTAAAAGTGCGGGTACAGAACTAATATTGGGGGGCATAATGACCTTTTGCCCATTTTCTAGTATGATATACATTTGGTTGTTGTTGGGATCGCGCGTCCGCTTATCAATACAGACAAAATTGACACGGTCTGTTAGATTGCTTTTTACGAGAAATTGTAAAACTTTTTGACTATGTTTACAGAAATTACTATAATACAATGTATCCATGGTTGTATATATTGTATTATGGTTGCATTATGTCGGCGGTTTTCTTACGCGGCAAGAGAACCTACGTTGCAAGAGAACCTACGTTGCAAGAGAACCTACGTTGCAAGAGAACCTACGGTTCTCCTACCACCTCTCCCTTATAATAAAGGTTTACGGTTGATCATTTTAGAAAATCTTGGAAAAATGAGATATGAAGATCGTTATAGAATCCCATTTTGGAAAGTTACAAATGAAAATACTCATTCTCTATGAACATTGTATGTGCTCTTTTCCAAGATTTCCTAAAATGATATAACTAATATATCATTATAACGACCCTTTCCAAGATTTATCTAAATAAACAACCACAAATCCCTCATTATAAAGGAGAGGTGGCAGGAGAACCATGGGTTCTCTTGCACCGTAGGTTCTCTTACTTAGATGGAAGAAGAGCACATGGAATACAACAACCTATTTTGGAAATACAAAATAGCACCATATCCCAAAGAAATCAGTGTTTGTACATAGAACGCAGCGCCCATTTTCTTGGTAATTCCGATGTAAATCGACGAAATCAAGAGAAGGACGATAAAGACAAATCCAATGATGGATAGGAAATAGAACCAAATGCAATATTTGCGGTTCAAAGGACCAAAGAGATCGTTCATGGTCATATTCGACATGGTTTCCAAAGAATCTTGGTATATACTACGCCAAGATTTTTACTAAAGTTCCAAGATATTTCTCGAAAAAGACATAGAATTTATATCTACAAACATCATATAGTATTTCGGGAAATCTTGGAAACTCGTAAACATAAAATGGATAATGAAACGATTTGGAAGATTATCGATTCGCATTTCCGAGATAATCCACAGACTTTAGTGAGACACCATATAGATTCATACAATGACTTCTTTAAAAACGGTATTTTCCGTATTATGAGTGAGAAAAACCCCGTACAACTTTCATCTAAATACGACGAAAAAACCAAAGAATACAAGTCGCAATGCTTGCTCTATTTCGGTGGCAAAGATGGCAAGAGAATCTATTTCGGAAAACCCGTCATTTATGATGAAAACAATGCGCACTATATGTTTCCCAATGAAGCCAGGCTTAGGAATATGACCTATGGCATGACGATTCATTACGACGTAGAGGTTGAATTTATCGACATCTTGGAACCGGGTCAAGCGCCGACGGTGATAGGAGTGGCACAAAACGTTGGTGGTGGCGAAGCCGAAAAAGATATGGAATATGCCGACTCGGATTATTTTTCAAGCGAGGGCGGAAAAGAGTCGGAAAATTTCAAGACACGACTGGTGGAAAAGGAGGAGCAAGGACAAGGAACGGGACAAGGAACGGGACAAGGACAAGAGCAAAAAGAAAAAGAATTTGCTGGCGGTGCTCCCAAGGCGACTGCTGCGCCGAAAAAGCGCGCTAAGAAAGAAGGTCCTCTTCCGTTTGCTCTTACACCCCAACTCGCCGCGCAATTGCGTGAAGCCGCGGAACAATCCATGGTAAACCCTTCGACCCAAAGGCGCACACTCATACTCGAAAAAATCTATCTTGGAAAATTCCCCATTATGTTGCAATCCGATTTCTGTATCTTGTCGGGACTCTCGCGCGAAGTCCGCCATACTATGGGCGAATGCCGTAACGACTTGGGTGGTTATTTTATCATTGATGGTAAAGAAAAATCCGTCGTTCCTCAAGAAAAATTCGCCGACAATATGCTGTATATCCGAAAAATGCCCCCCGGCGACGCCCATTTAGGTTCCGCCGAAATCAAATCCGTGTCGGAGAATGTTTCCAAGCCGCGACGCACACTCTCCGTCAAAATGGTTGCACCCAGTGGTAGTTTTACCAACGGAAATATTGTCGTCAATATACCGAATGTGCGTAAACCCGTACCCCTATTTATTGTTTTTCGCGCCCTTGGCGTGTTGTCAGATAAAGAGATTATTTCCTATTGTTTACTGGACCTGGAAAAATATGAATCCATGGTGGACATGTTTATTCCATCGGTCCACGATGGCGCCGCGATGATGTCTCAAGTCGTTGCCCTCAAATACATCGCATCGTTGACCAAGGGAAAAACGACAACAAGCGCTTTGGAAATCTTGGCCGACTATTTTTTGCCACATGTAGGTGAATTGAACTATATCCACAAAGCCTACTATTTGGGACATATGACTTTCCGTATGTTAGCCGTCATGCGCGGCATTGAACCCCCAACGGACCGCGACCATTTCAAATACAAACGCATCGAATTAACGGGGGCGCTGCTATATGACCTGTTCCGCGAATATTATGCGATACAACAGCGCCAAATCCACGTGGAATTTGAAAAACGGCTTTATTATAATCAAAGCATGTATGAAGACAATTTATATGGATTGATCAATAAGAATTACACCGAGGTCTTTCGTGAACGCCTTTTGGAAACGGGATTCCGTCGCGCGTTCAAAGGCAATTGGGGTGCACAGACACATACAAAACGGATTGGTATTGTCCAAGATTTGAATCGCCTCTCTTTCAATTCGGCACTGAATCAGTTGCGCAAAACGAACTTGCCCCTGCCGGCGGGCGTGAAATTGGTCGGGCCACGTGTTCTCCATAATTCGCAATGGGGATATATTGACCCGATCGATACGCCCGACGGTGGCAGTATTGGCCTGCATAAACATTTGTCTATCTCGACCTATGTAACGCGAAATGCGTCGCGCGAACCGTTACTGGCCTGGCTCCGCGAACGAATTGGGATGAAACGTTTGGAAGATTATACTCCCAAGCAATTGGCCAATCTGACCAAGATGATCGTCAATGGTCATTGGGCGGGGGTGGCCGAAGATCCTGTCAAATGTGTGCAGAAAATCCGGCTTTATAGGCGCAATGCCCTGTTGCCTATTTATTTTAGCGTGGCTTTCGATATAGCTACCAATACGATTACCATGTATACGGATGCGGGGCGTGTATGCAGACCCGTCTTTTATCGAGATGAATATACAAAAAAGGCGTCTTATCAGAGCAAAGAGATGATGCGTGTCTTGGCAGCAGAAGAGTTCCGGTGGAGCGATCTTGTGACGGGATGGAATGAGAAACGGCTGGAGGCGGCCTTTGATCCCGCGGACCTCAAGATATACGAACTCTTTGAGTTATATCAGGGAATAGAATCGGAAACGAATCCGGCCAAGATCGAGCGATTTCTCACGAAAAAAGCCATTTTAGATTATGTGGATCCAAGTGAGAGCGAGCAGGCTTTGGTCGCCATGTTTCCCAAAGAGTTGGAATCGACATCGACGCGAAATAAGTATACTCATTCAGAAATCCACGAGTCGCTCATCATGGGGATGATGTGCAATCAGATTATTTTTCCGGAGAACAATCCCGCGATCCGAAACTCGTTTTCATGTGGTCAGAGCAAACAGGCATGTTCGGTTTATAGTACGAATTACCAGGTGCGAATGGATAAGGCGTCGGTCCTCCTCAATTATGGTCAGGTGCCTTTGGTGAAACCGCGATATTTGGACTATATCCAAAAGGAGGAACATCCCTATGGCGAAAATGCAATCGTGGCCATCATGTGTCACACTGGATACAATGTGGAAGATGCCATGTTGATTAATGAGGGTGCTTTGAAACGCGGTCTTTTACGAACCACCTATTTTACGACCTATGAAGCACATGAAGAATCGACCAAGAATGCGGATACGCTGATTGACACCAAATTCACCAATATTGAATCGGAACCCCTGGTCGTAGGAACCAAACCCGGTTATGATTATAGCAAATTGGACCGCCATGGTCTCATCAAAGAAGGCGAACAAGTGACGGATAAAACCGTCCTGATCGGCCTAACGAGCAATTCGGCGACGCGACCGGAAGCCCGTTTAGACGGGTCCAAAGGACCGAAAAAAGGCCAGTTGGGCATTGTCGACAAGACGTTTATCACAGAGGGCGAAGAGGGCCAGCGAATAGCCAAAGTCCGCCTATTGGAACAGCGAATTCCGAGCATTGGCGATAAAATGGCATCGCGCGCTGGTCAAAAGGGTACTATTGGTATGGTGGTCAAAGAGGCCGATATGCCCTTTACTCGCGACGGTATTCGACCCGATATTATTATCAATCCTCACGCCATCCCTACGCGCATGACCTTGGGTCAGCTGGTCGAGTGCATCACCGGCAAGGCGTGTGCCATGTATGGCGCATTTGGAAACTGTACGGCATTTGAGAATCGCGGTACGAAAAACGGGGTCTTTGGCGAGCTGTTGACCAAGAGCGGATTTCACTCGAGTGGCAATGAGGTCATGTATAATGGC
>Ga0114979_10001255_pt1 | contig 17045 bp, 9 predicted proteins | sample S_140625_EF_Meta_FD_87315 | JGI IMG/M metagenome (GOLD analysis project Ga0114979, IMG submission 87315) | Freshwater microbial communities from Lake Simoncouche, Canada to study carbon cycling - S_140625_EF_MetaG | ecosystem: Environmental > Aquatic > Freshwater > Lake | place: Lake...
GTACATCGGTCATAATAAAAAAGTCCCGGGTTCTCATCAGATAAACTCTTTGTTTTCATATACATGGGACTCTACAGTTCCGGAAGGCGCTGGAGATACTTTCTTCCAGATAGATTTCGAGGGCTCCGAATATAATCAAGGGCGTCCCACCGAATGGGCTAAATTCTCGTATTCTTCCTCATGGCGAGACATTACTCAGGGCGTTAAGGGTCTAGCGCATAAGGTGCTTCTCATGTCGCTAGCGTCCATTAAATCGCCCCCGCCCTTAAACGCGCGCGCGATCACGCCGGCTGCAACCCCAGAGGCGCCCAAGTTCAAGCGCACGAGGAACAAAGAAACCGGCGTGATGGAGCCGGCTCCCCTTCGACCTCTCAAGTCATTTGATCTTGTTTCGGGTTATGGAAGCAGATACGTAAAGTTGGATTGGAATTTGAATGGTGAGCAAGCTTACAAGTACTTGAAGCGCGTCGAACGCACGGATTCCACACAAGATTTAAGCGAAATTTTTTCGAATCTTTTTGGTGAAAATCCTCCGCCAAGTGAGGAAGATATTAATAACTTTGGCTCGTTCACCGGTCTGCTGGAAATAATCAAACAGAGGATGAGCCCACCCGAGATTGTTAGATTGTACGAAGAGGTTGTCAATAGATTCTTCGGAGAGGAAGGTCAACAGCTATCAGCTACCGACCCTAAAGAGGACGAGTCTGTTAAAGACAGAATACTCGAGGTGTTCAAGCAGGCTGTTCCCGAGGTAGAATCTTCGACAATAGATCTCAGGGGTTTAAAATCGAATTTCTACTCGAAGTACAAGGTAAGAGGTCAGGAAGGTTTTTCGGAAGACTCCGATCAACCTTCGGTTGACGAATCGAATCGTAGAAAATTGAATCGAATTCTAGAATCCATCATTTGGGAGAGTTAATGTCGACTAACATTTCGATAGATGACCTAAAGGGGTCGATGGCTCGAGCTGGAACTTCTGCGAAAGCTCGCGCTAATGATCGAGTGAAAGCGGCAGCATTTCTGAGCGACCCCAATCTAAAAATCGAAGAAAAGATCGACGGCACAAAACTCACTCTGATTCGTCGTAACAACGAATTTGATCCCAATAATTACGCCAAAAATTGGATCATCGCCTACAAGGGGAACGTCATTTTCCCAGGTGAGGTCGGCGGACTGGCTGCACGTGAGAAGGAAGTTAGAGAGAAATCGTCTGGCATTGCGCAGTATTCTCTTGTGCATGATCACATGGCAAGAGTTCATTCTGGCACTGCTTCAATCCCGCAAGGAACAGAATTTTTCCTAGAATTTGTGCAGAGAAAGCCAACGATCAGCCGCGACTACCCTCAGAAACACGGTATTTTTCTAACGCTTTTCGGTCCAACACGCTACAAGGTAACTGGCACTCATCTCGTCTCCAACATAAATCCGGTCGACGATGATGGTCGGCTAGCAGAATACGCTAAGATGCTGGAGGTTGGAACATACCCAGCGCTATTCGAGGGAAATCTTGGAAGCATTGAAGATCTGATCAGGGGAACAAAAAGCCCGAGTATCAAGCGTAGAATCGAAAGCTCGATGGACAAGCTCCGCGCCGCGTATGATGACTCGAGCCCGGATCGTCCGATCAAAATCGTTGAAGCTATTTACGATATTTTCTCCGATTTCGACACAACGCTATCAACGGAGTCTGAAACAGCAGCCGCCGAAGGTTCGGTATTCAAGCCATCGCTAGCGAAGACACTGTACAAGGCTCTTAGATTCGATCAGCATGACGTTGAGCACCGCTCCGGGATGAAGAAGAAGTTTAGGGCAGAAGATCCTCAGAAAGAGCAGTCATACTGGGATTCTGTCATCGTCATCGCGGACGAGCTAGCTCGTGAGATAGCTCCTGAGTCTCGTAAGAATATACCTGAAAATGATCTCGACGGCATTCTGGAGACTATCAGAAATAAGTGCTACTTTGATCTCGCTATATCCAACAGACTAGGGCGGCTTGAGCATCCTAAGTCCATGATTCAAAGGCAGGAGGATCTTTTCTTGACCACAAAGAGCCGCATCATGAAGCGTCTCGAGGTGGGTGACAAGAGCGGATTCACTTTGGGTATCTTCGTCGTATCTGGAAAGCCGGTACACGCAGGTCACTGGGGCGTTATTGAATTAGCGACGAGAGAGTGCGATGAAGTTCTAGTCTTGACATCAACTTCTGGTCGTGATGAGCTTCCCGCGGGTGTTATGATCGATGCCTGGAGGGTTGTGCTAGAACCGCAATTTCATCTAGATTATCCGAACGCTACGCTGGTGATCACCCCTGATTCTCCGCTCGGGCTTGCGGTCGACAAGATGCGAGAGCTCAAAAACGTGGTTAGCTCTTTCATATTTTACGCTGATGACGAGGACACATCGACGAAATACTCTAAAGAGAAGCTTGAAGCGATGATCAGAGATCCGATCGTCATCGAAAAATTTCGACAGCGACCCGTGCCTCGTAGTGAGACAGTCTCTATTTCAGGTACAAAAATGCGAGAGTTCCTGAAAGACGGAGACGAAGACAGCTTCAAAAAGTTTATTCCTGCCACCCTCGCGCCAGAGATGAAGGAAAAATACTGGAAAATTCTGAATAATGAATACGGTAAGGTTCAGGATTCAAAGCGTCATTCTATATCTCGGATACTGTACGAAGCTTTGAAAAGGCAGATGATGAAAGACGAGTGAGGCTCCTATTTACTTGAGGGAGCTAGCATGTCAACAACATTCACATCAACTCTTAATCCGACTCCATTCGGATTCTTCGACTCTGATGGTGATTTTCAAACAGAGGCTGACGCGATGATCACATTCGTGAAGCGTCGTCTCGGTGATGATGTGCTTTCTGTTGAACTTACAAAAAAGCAGATTTGGGCATGCTTCGAGGAGTCATTTCTCGAGTATGCCTCGATCGTTAATCAGTATCAGGCTAGAAGCCAACTTCTCTCGCTTCTGGGAATGCAAACCGGAAGCTTGAATGAGGCTACGCAAAAATTCCCAAGAGACACGCTCAACTATGTTATTCGTATGGCTGAACCGTACGCGGTTGAAGCAGGTCTGGGAGGCACATACAATTCAGCGACAGGATCGATTCAGCTTCGACAGAACGTTCAGGATTATGATCTGTACACTGATCTTCTCGATCCCGCCTCGGGAGCTCCCATCGCCAGCTCATCGATGAATCCGACGCAAGGTAAGATGCGCATCTTCGAGATCATGCATTTTAATCCAATGGCTGCGTATCGATTCTTCGATACAACTTCGGCGATCAACTATCTCAACAACGAGTTCTCTTTCGAGTCATTCACACCAGAGACTGTGTTTTACGTCCTGCCAGTCTTCGAGGACATCCTTCGCGGCGGTCAGATGAACATATCGAACAGGGTCCGTCGATCTAACTACAGCTATCGTGTGACCGGAACGAAGCTCAGGATATTCCCAATGCCCACGGCCGACATTCCCTTGAAGCTTTGGGTCAGGGTCGGTTTCGAGAACAACCCATTGGTGTCCTCAATTCCCGGCGATGGTTCCATAAACGGCGTTTCCAATCTCTCAAACGTCCCATATGGAAATTTCGTATACGCGAAGGTAAATTCGATAGCACGTCAGTGGGTGAGGCAATACGCGTTAGCTCTTTGTAAGGAACTTCTCGGTATGATCAGGTCTAAATTCGGGTCGGTACCGATACCCGGTGGCGAGCTGCAACTCGATGGATCTGATCTGAAGAGCACGGCGAAGGAAGAAAAGGAAAAGCTCAAGACGGACCTTCGAGAGATGCTCGACACCCTCACCTACAACAAGCTCATAGAGACGAAAGCTGCGGAAATCGACAACCTGCAGAAGATACTGAGAGCGACTCCGATCCCGATGGGTCGTGTCATCACCATAGGATAATCGAGATGGCAAGACTCTTTATCACTCCTAGAGAAATAGACCTGATCAGTGATCTAACGAAAGAGGTCATGAAGGACGTGATAGGCCAGAAGATCTATTACTACCCTGTCAGGTCAGACGTAACATCCGTACACGACGTTTATGAAGAATCGATCGAGAAGGTGTTCGATCCTCCGATAGAGATCGACGCGCTGGTTGAATGGTCACCTGGTGAAATCAGAACCAACAAATTCGGAAGCGAGAAATATCATTCTATCGAAGTTCGAGTCCACGCGCAGGATTTAAACGACAAGAATCTTCGTATGAAGATGGGCGATTTCATGTCGTACGGATCGATCATGTTCGAGATCGCGCAGGTCATTTCGATCAGCAAGATCTTCGGACAGGTCGAGCACGTGACAGGATACAAACTCGTTGGCAAGCAGGCTCGCGAAGGTCTCATCAACAGAGTCACGCAACTCGGTCCTGCAGCCCAGAATCTCGATACGAACAAGATCACTCAGGATACGTTCGTCCAGCAACGTGGATCCTCCACGAACGAACTTGGCGAGACTTCGGATCGTCGAGAGCTTCAGGCTGATGGCAAGCTCGACGCTCCGCTCACGGGGCCGAAGAAAGTGTCGCCAGATGGAATCAATTCGTCATTCTACGGTGACGAATGAGCACCAGATTCTCAACTACGAAAAAATACGGCGTAGAGTCACTGAATCTGGGATACGAGGGCTCTAATATACCAGAGCGTCTTGTTCCCTCATGCGGTCTCGAAGACGTTGATCGTGCCTTATTCAAACTTTTCGATAATGATATACCTCTAGTGTATCAGCAGAAAGACGGCACGACCCGTAAGGTCCCCGTCATATTTGCCACGGGAGAGCGGTTCGCGATTAATCGTAGAAGAGAACCTCTGCGCGACAAGAACGGAGCTCTCATTCTACCACTCGTTACCATAACGAGAACGGGAATCGAGCAGCAGGCACCCAAGATAATAGAGGTGCCTGACGCAGGGACGATCTCTATAAAAAGGAGAGTCTCGAGTGATGATCCGCTCTATCAGAGAGTTGTTAATTCTCTGAACCTAGAGCATGCCCAGATCGGAGCGGGGAATCGAACCAGCTCTCTTTCGAGGCCCTCACGCAAAACGGGTGGTAGATTGCTAGAGCCCAATCTGGCAGGTGGACTTTACGAGACCATCACGATCCCAACACCGAAGTTCTACACCGCGAAGTATGAGATCACGCTATGGGCACAATACCTCCAGCACAGCAACTCGATCCTGACGACGATCATGAGCGGATATCATAACACTCGAGCTCGCACTTACAGGATAGAAACACCTGCAGGCTACTGGTTCGTGGCAACTTTCGAACCAGCAATCAGCTCTGATAATAATTTCGATGGTATGACGGACGAGGAAAGGATCATCAAGAGCACATTGACCGTCGAGGTATCTGCGTACATTATCTCTCCAGATCTTCCGGGTATTCCGAATGGAACGCGCAGACACGTTTCCGCGACTCAATTCTCATTCGGAATAATCGAGGACCCTGCATCACCTGCGAATTTGCCGGGTAGCGTTCAGGATATGCGTCACGATTCTAGAATGTTGGATCCCATCACAACGATCGATGATCCCCTTCTCACGGGGGCTATCGGATCTTTGCCCATAGGACAAGCAGAATTTTCTGCGCACGGAACGCAAAAAAAAGGTACCTCTTCCGCCCCTCAAGAATCGACAGCTCTTGGCGGGACCGAGTCATCATCTATCAAGGTCACCAGCACCACCAGGAACCTCTCTGTTGACCCGATGACCGGTAGGCCAATGGATGTAACAGTCAAAGTTCGAAATGTCTCCAAGGTGCACGGAGAGGAGGTTCTGTCGACTGTCACTGCTACGGCTAGATCGAACAAGGACATCACATAAGCTGCGAAGTTTCACTCCAAGCGTGATACTTAGCTTCTGAACTATCCTTACGCTTAGGAGCAAATTAATGTCCGAACAGACCTTCCGCTCTCCTGGTTTCTTTGAGCAGGAGATTGAACTCGCCGCCCCGGGCGCGCAGCCCACAGGTGTGCCGGGTGGGCTTATCGGCGCGGCGGCCACCGGTCCCGCTTTCGTGCCCACCACGGTGGCATCATTCTCGGACTTCGAGGCTAGATTCGGTGGACTTGACCCCAAGTTCCCCGCCTCTTACGCAGCGAACGAATTTTTAAAGCACAAGGGATCCCTTACATTCATCAGGATCCTCGGTGCCGGTGCAAACTCGTATACATCAGACTTCAACACCACTCTTTCTCAGGGAACCGTGCGCAATGCTGGTTTCAAGGTCACGGGATCCAACGTCGGTCTCCCACCCGGTGATTTACGCAACACGAACACCGTTCAGTTTCTCGCGGCTCGTCACGCTCTGCCAGCTGACACGACCAACCCTTCGGAATGGAAGGGCTTCCCGATCTTCAGCGACAATCCAAGCTTCAATCCGGGATCTTCTGACACTCTGAATATCATTCGCGGCGTTCTTATGTTCCCTACCGGCGCGCGTGGTATGCTTCTCGATATGACGGGTTCGGGTGCTGCGTGGACGGGAACCGGAGCTTTGACGGACGACGTCGCCTCGACCGATCTTAACAGCGCTTCTCCGACCTACAAGAAGTTCAAGTTCGCGATCTCTTCTTCTCTCGGTTCAGCGTTCTCTTCCACCGACGGAATCGGCGGTGTCAAGATGGTCACGGCCTCTCTTGACCCTCGCTCTTCTGATTATTTCGGCAAGGTTCTTAACACTGATCCCCGTCGTCTCCAGGAAGAGCAGCACTGTCTCTACCTCGACTTCGCTGTCGAGGATGAGCTCACGGGAATCGACACGGTCGGAATGGGACACGTCGCGATCCTCTCTGGTTCAAGCGCTTACCTGCAAAACTTCGGTCGATACGATACACGTTACTCGAACGCTAGAACTCCTGCGATCATCTCACAGCCTTATGGATCGATGGAGTACGATCTATTCAATTTTGAGACTCTGTCCGACGGCGCGGGTGCCAATGAAGTTTGCAAGGTTTCTATCGCGAATGTGAGAGCGTCCGTTGACCCGAAGAACCCGTATGGAACGTTCGATGTCATCGTTAGAGACCTCTATGACACCGACACGAACCCGCGGATACTTGAGGTGTTCGGCGGTTGTGATCTGAATCCTTCAAGCGCCAATTTCATTGCCCGGAAGGTCGGAGACAAGAAGGTCACGTTCAACTTCGACGCTGTCGATGAGTCTGAGCGTCGCCTGCAGGTGAGCGGTCGTTACCCGAACGTCAGCCGTCGCATAAGGGTCGTCCCCTCCACCCAGCTTGATTCAGGTCTGGTCCCAGCGTCAGCTCTTCCTTTCGGTTTCAGGGGTATTCCCGTTGTTAGAACGACCCAGACACTTACCGACACTTCGGCGACTCTCTCACTCGGCGGGCGCAGCTATGGCACACCAGGCGGTCCCACGAGACTGGAGGGCATCGGCACGTTCAACACGCTCGATTCGGCGATCGTTCCCCCGCTCCCCTTCCGCTTCAAGGTCACCCAGGGCGCTCTCGCCGGTTTGAACTACATCGGTGCAGCAGATCCCTTGGAGACGCCTGACTCGAGGCTTCACTGGGGCGTCAAGTTCGAGCGTCTTCCGTCCACCGGCTCCGTGACCAACGCGGTCATGAACGCTAACGCTGGAACCGAGTTCAACTCCCTCATCACTTCGTACGCGAAGATGCAGGGAATCCAGAAGCTCAACGCGCTGGTGACGGGCTCTGATGCGGACGCGTTCAACGCGAACAAGTTCACTCTCGCCCGCGTCGCTTTCTCCAACCAGACTCTTTCTGACATCACTGGAACGGTTGAGTCTCACATCAGAGAAGCTGCTTACATCAGAAACGGTGTTCCCTCTACGACGGATTACAGGATCAACGACGCGGGAGCGTCTCTCGATCGCCTGACATTCGCGTCTCTGCTCTCAGGCTCAGCGCAGACGTTTAACAAGTTCTCTGAGTACGCGAAGTTCTCGACGATGTTCTACGGTGGTTTCGACGGCGTCAACATCTTTGACGAAGCTGCTGCTCTTCTCGGTGACCGTGCAACATCAACCGAAGCTGGCGGGCGCGCCGCTGTAGGTGCTGCTCCGATTGCAGCTTCTGGTCTTGGATACAACGCTGGTGGAGAGGAACTCGCGAACAACGCAGTCAACTCCTACCGCGCTGCTTCCCGCATGATGACCGACAAGCTGACAGTCAACGTCAACATGATCGCTGTTCCCGGTGTCAAGGACCCACTCGTGACCGAGTACCTCGCGCGTCGCCTCGATTCCTACGCTTTCGGAATGTACGTCATGGACACACCGGCGTATGATGACAACAACGTAAGACTCTTCGATGATTCGGCGGGTCGTCCCAACGTCTCCAAGACAATCGACGCTTTCGCTTCTCGCGGCGTCAACAACAGCTACGTAGCAACGTACTTCCCGGATGTCTACGTCAATGACGCTGCCGCAGCCCGACGCGTCAAGGTACCCGCTTCAATCGCTGCTCTCGGCGCTCTTGCCTACAGTGATAAGGTCTCGTACCCGTGGTACGCTCCGGCAGGATTCAACAGGGGAGCTCTCGATTTCGTCTCGAATGTTGAGGTTCGTCTCAGCTCTGCGGATCGTGACAGCCTCTACGAGGCAAACATCAACCCGATCGGTACATTCCCGGGAAGCGGGTTCGTCATCTTCGGACAGAAGACCCTGCAGCTCTCGAAGTCGGCCCTGGATCGCGTCAACGTCCGTCGTCTCTTCCTCGAGCTTAAGAGAGTCATCGCTGCGGTGGCACGCGGTCTCATCTTCGAGCCGAACGACAAGACCACGCGTCAGCGTTTCATCGATCAGGCAACACCACTCTTGAATCTCGTCCGCGCGCAGGCCGGAATCGAGCAGTTCAGAATCGTCATGGACGAGACAAACAATACGCCAGCTGACATCGCGGCCAGCAGACTGAATGGTCGTATCGTGTTCGTCCCAACCCGCGCAGTCGAATTCATCGCGGTCGACTTTATCATCACCCCGGCGGGCGTCGAGTTCGTCTGATCCAGAATAGTTACACGAGGATAGGAGCTTTTAATGGCAGCCCCAGGCATAAGCGTTAGGGAGATTGACAGCACAGGTGGAGTGGTCGAGGCGCAGCCCTCCGGCCGCTCGGCCGGTGTTATTGGAACTGCGAATCAGGGCGTTGCATTCGTCCCTGTCACTTTCGCCAATAACTCACAATTCAGCAGAGAGTTCGGAAACGCAGACGCAGACACGTTCGCTCCGTTAGCTCTCAACGAATGGTTGAGAAACGCATCGGCTGGAACTTACGTTCGAGTTCTCGGCGCGGGCGACGGAAACAAGCGCACGACAAGCGGAAACAACACCGGAAGAGTTACGAACGCCGGATTCGTCGTTGGATCGAAGCAGATCCAGGAAGGAAACGGACAGCTCGGAAACAATCCTTACGCAGTCGCAGGTGGCATCAGCGGAAGAACGTACTTCCTCGGTTGCTATATGTCAGAGTCTGCAGGATCTTGGGTCTTCTCAGAATCTGGGATTCAGACCTCAACTGCTGCAGCCCCCATCATCAGAGGCGTGCTCATGGCAGCGTCGGGCGTCCAGCTCACTCTCTCGAGCTCCGCCCCGGGTACGACATCAGACACGTACGGTACTACGGCAGTTGGTGCATCTCCTGCGAAAGGTTGGTTCACCGGATCTGTCGATCTTCGCAGCGGAAAGCAGGATTTCGTGCTCCTCCTCAACGGTCACGCAGACTCGGCCGAATACCCCAGCATCCTCACGGCTTCATTCAACCCGAAGGATCAGGGATACTTCGCCAACACGTTCAACCGTGATCCGCTTGCTCTCGAGAGAGCCGGCTACGTGCTCTACTCCCACTACGATATCTTCGATGCATACGCGGTGGTTACAGGTTCAGGAGTCGCTGCGCAGGCCAACATCCGCCGTGTGAGCACCACTGCTGCGATCGAGGAGGTTGCGTTCTGCCTAACGGGCTCGCGGGCTTACAACGACGGCACTTCTGTTTTCCCGAACTATGAGAACTTTGAGGATAGGTTCACCCACCCATCCACTCCGTTCTTCATCTCGCAGGGTAACAGCCCGAAGGATCTTTTCAAGATCCACGCACGCTCTGACGGTGCATACGCGAACGATCTGTACAAGGTTTCGATCAAGAACATCAAGGCTCCCACGACTGAGGGCGCTTACGGTAGGTTCACCGTCGAGATCCGCGACTGGAATGACACCGACGATTCACCCGTCGTTCTCGAGTCCTATCTCGATTGCGATCTCGATCCTGATAGCGACAACTTCGTAGGAAAGAAGATCGGCGATCTCAACACCTACTACGATTTCGATCGCGCTGCTGGATCGCAGAAGATAGTCGAGGAAGGTCTGTACGGTAAGGTCTCCCAACGAGTTCGCATCGAGCTCTCCGACGAAGTGATCGACAAGCTTGTACCCGTTAGCTCCCTGCCCGTCGGCTTCCGCGGTCATTACCATCTTGTCACGGCTGGAACAGGATTCCTATCCACGGGAAGCCTGCACAGCTCGGCGCATCTTAGCGTTCCCACCACAGGCGCACGTCAGCCCCCGATTCCTTTCCGTCGCTCCATCACCGTCGGTGGTGCGTCTGGTGCAACAACTGCCGTCGGAGAGAGCAAGTACTACTGGGGCGTCCAGTTCGACACAGCGAACTCTGTCTCCCGTCCCAACGATGGTGTTTCAACGACCACCGCAGCGACTCGAGATGCTTCCCTCGCCCAGCAGGCGAAGTACTTCCCAAGGTTCCACACGACCTACCAGAACCCCTGGGTCGGTGACAACGCCGGCGCGGCAGATGTCAGCGGCTCGGTTCTTGACGCCGATCGTTTCAACAACAATCGCTTCACACTCGAGAGAGTTCAGGTCCAGACTGGATCTGACGGTCTGATTGACGGAGCTCGTTGGGACGAGGCTGTTTACCAGCGCGATGGCGCCATTGACAACTCGATCGGTGGAAGGTTCATCGCCGCACCGACTGACTTCTCAAATGCTTCAGTTAGAAGCTACCTGAAGCTCACGACATTCATGCAGGGTGGATTCGACGGTGCCAACATCTTCGACTCCAGCAAGCTTCGCATGACTGACGCTGCAACCCGCCGCGAGATGGACAACTCGAACCAGGGCGGTCTCTCTGGTCCCACGGTCGCTGCTTACAGGAAGGCAGTCGATATCATGGGAGAGAAGGCGTTTGCCGATGTCCACCTCCTCGCGATTCCCGGTCAGCGTCATCCGGTTGTCACTGACTACGCTCTCTCCGCGATGCAGACGCGTTTCGATGCCCTCTACATCATGGACGTTGAGCACAAGGACGGTCAGAACAACTTCATCACAGCTTCTCTCGGAGCTAGCTCGTATCCGGCAGTCAACGTCAGCTACACAACAACACGCTTCACGAATCGTGGTCTGAACAACTCTTTCGGAGCTGCTTACTTCCCGGATGCCGTGATGGGACTTCCCGCTGATCCAGCTCGTAGAGTCCGCGTTCCCGCCTCAGTTCCAGTTCTCGGAGCTTTCGCGCAGAACGACTCTCTCGGTTACGCCTGGACGGCACCAGCTGGCTACAATCGCGCGGTTCTCAACGTTGAGGAGCTCGGTACCAAGTTCCTTGTTGAGAACGTTGACACAGTCTACGACGCTGGCATCAATCCGCTTGTGTCCGCCCCCGGCGTCGGCCCTGTCGTAAATGGTCAGCGTACTCTCCTCGCAGAAGGTAGCTCCCTTGATCGTATCAACGTTCGACGACTCCTGATCGAGGTTCGTCGTCGCGTCCGCGCCGTCGCCAACACGATCCTCTTCGAGCCGAACAGAGAGGCAACGATTGCTCGCTTTAATGCAGCGGTCTCACCGATCATGAAGCAGGTTCAGGAGCAGCGTGGCGTTGACCGTTACCGTGTCCAGATCGACACGACGACAACGACACAGGCCGATATCGAGAATAACACCATCCGCGGAAAGATCTTCCTCCAGCCCACAAAGTCGGCAGAGTTCATCTCAATCGACTTTGAAGCAAGAAACGCCGCGAGTTTCTAAGATTTTAAGACAAACACAATAGTTAAGGAACAGGAGATAAAATGGCCGAGACACTCTCAGTCACTGACATGTTACCCAACAAGTTCGAACCAAAGAGGAAGAACCGATGGGTATTCGCGATCGAAGGAATTGACGCTTACCTCATCAAGTCGACGAAGCGTCCCAGCGTGAAGACTGAGGAGAAGGAGATCCCCTGGATCAACTCTCGCCGCTACATCGCCGGTAAGACCACATTCGACACTCTCGATGTGACTCTTTACGATGCCATCGCACCGTCCGGTGCGCAGCAGGTCATGGAATGGGTTCGTACCCACTTCGAGTCGGTGTCAGGCCGCGCTGGTTACGCTGACTTCTACAAGCGTGACTGCCAGCTCAAGATGCTCGACCCCGTCGGTACCGTCGTCGAGCTCTGGGACATCAAGGGAGCATTCATTACGTCGGCTGGTTTCGGTGATCTCGCTTACGACGGTGACGATCCCATGGAAATCTCGCTCACGCTCCGCTTCGACAACTGTGTGTTGCAGTATTGACGTGATGATTCGATAGATTTTTCTATCGAACTGAAGAGTCAGCAAGCTCCGAGAGTCGATCTCCGGAGCTTGTTTTCTTTTGAGTCGTGCCATGTTTACGAACTCTAGCTGCGATAAAGAATTGCATTAGCAACTTTTGGGAGTATTCAATTGGCAGAGACAGATCGCAGCGCGCTGTTCGGTGGCGCAGTTCCCGCAGGAATTCAGACCCGTGATGTTATGAAGGACGATTTCGGATACGAGGTGCCGATCGAATCGGTCCCACTTCCCTCCAACGGTGTCGCGTATTCTCCGGAGTCCCCCCTTCATGGTCAAGAGACGATCGATATTCGCGCGATGACAGCTCGTGAGGAGGACATCCTCACCTCCCGTGCTCTCATCAAGAAAGGAACGGTTATCACGGAGCTCATCAAGAGCTGCCTGACGGACAAGAGGATAAACGTTTCTGACATGCTGGTCGGAGACAGAAATGCGATCATGGTCGCTCTTCGGATCACCGGTTATGGCTCTGACTACAACGTCGAGGCGGAGTGCCCGAAGTGCAATGCTAGGTCGAAGCAGACGTTCGATCTCTCGGCTCTTCCCATCAAGCGGCTCGAGTATGCTCCAATCGAGAGCGGCAGGAACATTTTCGAGTTCAAGCTTCCGATCACGAAGAAGACGGTCCACTTCAAGTTCCTCACGGGTCGTGATGAGGAGGAGATCAACACCGTCCTCGAGCGCGCCAAGAAGCAGGGGGCTCTTGCTGACAACCTCGTCACCTCCCGTCTCCAGTACTCCATCGTGGCGATCGACAGCAAGACAGACCGCGGTGCGATCAACGGATTCATCAGGAACATGCCCGCCCGCGACTCGATGGAGCTACGCCGTCATATCGACTCCAGCGAACCCGGCATCGACATGAAGGGAGAGCTCGACTGCCCATCCTGCAACGAGATAAGCGAGGTGCGAATCCCGCTTGGGGCAAGCTTTTTTTGGCCTGACGCCGAGCGATAGGGAGTACTACCTCGAGCAGTCGTTCCTCCTCATGTATTACATGGGGTTCAGCTACTGGGAATGCTACAATATCCCGGTGCAGTACAGGAGTTGGTTCATCACCCGTCTCAATAAGGAGCTCACAAGAGCTTCAGAGAAGGGTGATCCAACCCGAGCAGCCCATCAGAACGACGCTCAGACCCGAGCGATGCTCGGAATGCACAGAGGTGAAGCTCCTGCGCGGCTTCGTCGATTCTCGTGATATTTAATCCCGGAGAGTGTTCTAATGAGCAAAAAGACAAAGGGCGACAAGCAAATTGTTGCCGAGCTTTTCATCGAATCGGCCAAGTACATCCTGGGAGAGAATAAAAAGTTTCCGAAGCTTTCGGGCGATCCAGCACAAGTTGACGCCACAAAGCGAGCGATCGAGACCTCAAGGGCCTTGTACGAGGCCCTGGGCGAACGTGACACCACAGTCGTCAAAGCAATTGAGCTCGCTGAGGAAAAAAGATCGGCAGCCGAGGATTTTTGGAAAGCTACTGGCGTTGTGTGGAAGCTCTGATTTTTTGCTCCGGGCATAGTTAAGCTCAGAAAGGTTAGGTTCTGTACTAGATGGATCCAGCACAGATAGAGCTTATGGAGCAGATGCGGCGTCTCCTCGCTGAGAACGCTGCTAACACCCGTGATATGACTATCGCGATGGGTGAGCAGCTCCAGATACTCCGCGAGATCAAGGAGGCCGGCGGCATCGCCGCTGGTTCCATGCGCGATGCAGGCAACGCGACAAATGATTTCGCTGCCGCTGCAGACGCCGCTGCTACTGCCGCCTCGGGAGCCTTTGACACGATGTCTCGTGGTCTTAGCATCACCGACATGCTGTCGAACTCGTGGGAGCTGCTCAAGACGAACGTGAGCTCCCTGTTCACGGCTATCACTACTCCCATGACTTCGATCCTCGGATTTCTCGGCACGGCGTACGAAGGCGCGCTTGAGATGGCTAACAAGCTGATCGAATCTATGTACAATCTTCGCGACGCTTTTGAGAAAGTTCGAGAAGCGTTCGGAAGCTTTGCAGAGAACACATCGGGCAGAGTCAAACGCGCTCTAGGGGATTTCGATGGCCAGCTGAGAGATTCGGCTGATGGAGCTTATTACTTCGGCTCCAAGTTCGCACCAGGGATTGAAGGAACAATAGAGCGCCTCGAGCTGATGAAGGAATACGCCGGTGATCTTGGGGCAGTGTTCGATGTCCTGGGAGAGGATTTCAGCCAGGCTACTGCCCAGACGTACATGCTCAACAAATCGCTCGGGTTCAGCGGTGAGCAGCTCAAGAAAGTTGGTGTCCTCTCGAGGATGTCGTCTCTCAGCCTGAAGGATTTCAGCCAAGGCATCCTCAACAATGTCAACAAGATCGGAAGGTCTTTAGGAATCTCAACCAAGCTTCTCGGCAAGGACGTTGCCGCTGCGATCACAAACTTCCAGGTGCTTGGTAAGACAACGGGTGATTACGTCAAGCAGACGATCATATCAGCTGCGTTCACCCGTAAGCTCGGTATCGAGCTCAACGAGCTTGCAAACTTAGCGGGCAAGTTCGACGATTTCGAGCAGGGCGCGGAGGCAGCAGCCCAGCTCGCCCAGGGCTTCGGTCTCGTCATCGACCCACTGAAGATGATGCGTGAGCAGGATCCCGCGAAGCGACTCGACGAGATGAGGAAAGCGTTCGCTGCGACAGGTCGCTCGATCGAAGCGATGAGCAGGGCCGAGCGTAAGCTGCTCGCTGATTCTGCGGGTCTCGATGAGCAACAGGCGATGTTAGCGTTCTCGTCAAAGGGCATGGGTCTCAGCTATGATCAGGTCTCTGGGAAAGCTGATGCCGCTGCCAAGCAGCAGAAGTCACAGCAGCAGATCATATCGGAGCTTGCTGACAATATCGAGAACGTGATCGTCAGGATGGAACCCTTCATGGGGTTCCTTGATGCGTTTATGAAGGGTTTCATGCGCGGCTTCGGAACGTCGCTCATGCCGATAATCACTGATCTGGCAATCGCTCTTGGAGAGGTTTTCCACATCGGGGTCGACGTCGGTAGAATGATCGGATCGATATTCATGAATTCTGAGATGGGAGATGGAATCAGCGGCTTTATCAAGCTGATCAGCGACTTTTCAAAGGGGTTTTCGAATTTAGCCAAGATCTTTGCGGGCGATCTCACGGCTGGAAAGACGCTGGGACAAGCGATCGAGCACTTCATACTGGGCGAGGACGGCAAGGGCGGCCTGATGAACCTGCTGTCAGGCTCGGGATCAACTCTCTCTGGAATAATCTCGACGATGCTCTCTGTTATCGGGAAGATATTCACCGAAGTCTTTAAGGCACTACCGTCCATCATCAAGAGCCTCGTGCCCATGATCAAGACTGGCCTGCAATCGATGATAGACGCGATGAAGAGCGCCTTCCAGCCTGGTCCGAAGACGAGCGGAAGCATCCTGGGAGAGCTCCTCACTGCAATCATCGATGTCTTCAACACTCTGAAAGACCAACTGCCGACGCTGATGCCTCTCATCGTTGAATTCGGTGACGCGCTCATGGACATGTTGATCCGTATGTTCAAAGAGTATCCGATCGCGACGGCACTGGGTGGGCTGTTCGTCGCAGGCGGTCCGATCTTTTCGATGGTCAGCGGATTCGCTGGAAACCTGATCGAGTTCATCAAGAACATATTCACGGGTGGTTCTGCCGTTCCAGCTGAGCTCTCCAACACAGCTTCAGATGTGAGGGCAGCTACTGAGTCGGTCGGTTCACCGGGCACCGGTGGGGGAACAGGTACGGGCGTCGCAGGAGCGCTGACAGCGCTGGCCGAACGTAGCCGTGGTATGATGGAGGGTCTAGGCACGATAGTCAAGGCGATGGGATCCGCCGCAACGTACGCCGCGATCGCGTATGGAATTAAGACGATATCGGCTGCCGTAAAGGACGCGATAGAATCCTTCATAAAACCGGGTGAGGACGGTAAAAGCTTCATCGATTACATCGGAGAGGCAGCGAATAAGCTAAGCGGTGTGAGTGTAACGGGACTTCTCGTGCTTGGAGGCACTCTCGGCGCGATAATGCTGGCAGTCGGTGGGATTATCGCAGCCATCGGATTCGCGATATCCAAGATGCCAGCCAGCGCTGTCGGTGTGGTGCTTGCAGGCGCTGGTGCTCTCGCGGCGATCAAGTCGTTCCTCCCTGGTGGCAAGAAGGAAGAGGGCGAGACAGAAGGAACATCAACCATCAAGTCACTGCTAACATCGATGAGAGCTCTTATCATCGGAATCGTTGACATAATGGGTGGTAACGATTTTAAGACGGCGATTAATAGCGCAGCTGCAGTCGGGTCTTCAATGGCAGGAAAGATCGGAAGCATCACAGCCTTGAGCCAGGTCGTTGAATCTCTTGGAAAAGCCGTCGTATCGATCGGAAACGCGATGAAATCATTCGATGCGTTCGGAGACGGAAAAA
>Ga0114979_10001256_pt1 | contig 17044 bp, 25 predicted proteins | sample S_140625_EF_Meta_FD_87315 | JGI IMG/M metagenome (GOLD analysis project Ga0114979, IMG submission 87315) | Freshwater microbial communities from Lake Simoncouche, Canada to study carbon cycling - S_140625_EF_MetaG | ecosystem: Environmental > Aquatic > Freshwater > Lake | place: Lake...
GTATCCATTTACTGTCAAACTCTGTTATGTTGTTTTTACACAACACTTGTTAATCTTAAGCAACCTTTTTGCTTGCTTCTTAATTGTCTCTAGTATAACAGCCTATCCATTTATTGTCAAAATTATTATACTACAAAAAACTAAACCCCTGGGACTTTTTAGTTTCCCAGGGGTTGAATAAATTTGTTATGATGTAACTGATTATTCTGTTCCCCGGGCTCCTCTTTGATTATCATTGCCGCGAATACTTGTAGGATATGATACCGCGAAGGCTGATAAGGTTTCTATAGACCATAGCCCCGTATGTTTCGGCATGTAACAAGTTTTATTCATCATAGTAGTTTATTTAGTCCTGGTTAAAAATAACAGCAAATAACATAATGTTTTTTACTGTTTATGTGTACATTATAGCACCATATTGAATTATTGTCAATAATTATTTTCAACAAGATACCCATTTCTGAATTGATTGCTCAATTCATTCTGAAGTATAACAGAGAATTTATTAACCGTCAAATTATTTGGCTATACACAAGCAACTAACGCATAAATAGCTGATGATACTCCGTGCCCCTAATCTTTTTCTATTTACTTTTCAAGTGATAGCTCATATAGGCCTAATCTATCAACTAGTCAACGGGTCTTATACAATGTGGGCGATTACTTGTATAGTTTATTTTATAACAGGGTGTTTGGGTATGACCATGACTTTTCATAGACTATTATCACACAAGTCTTATACCTCACCTAAATGGTTTTATTATTTGGGAACGCTATGTGGTTTTTACGGGCTAACCGGTAGCCCACTAGCTTGGGTTGCAGTTCATCGTGAACATCATAGATACACAGATAAAGAAGCTGACCCGCATAGTCCTTTGCACAAATCGTTTATCAGAATTCAATGGCTTAGTATGTTTGAACAAGCCAAAGTAAGATATGTTCCCGATATGACAAAAGATAAGTTCCAAGTATTTTTGCATAAAAATTATTTTTATATACATGCCATGATAGCAGTATTATTACTTGTGATAGATCCAATGTTGCTAGTTTGTATGTATCTAGCACCTGCTGCAATATTATGGAATGCAGGTAGTTTTATAAACACATTAAGTCATAAATTTGGCTATAGGAATCATGATACCAAAGACAATAGCAAGAACTCATTTTTACTAGGAGTTTTTGTTTGGGGAGAGGGATGGCACAACAACCATCATGCTGCTCCTGCTAGTTATTCTTTTCAAGAACAATTTTGGGAAATTGATATAGGCGGATGGTTAATTAAACAGCTTGATCCCTCTGTCACTATACCCTCTGAGGAAAAAATTAATGAATTATAGAAAATTTAATTACCCAGCAGTTGCTAAAATACCAAATATAAAATTTGACATTCAATTGCTTAGGGAAGAAGTTACCTGATTGAATGACAAATGGGTTAACCTTTTCAAGCTAATCGTGGATTATGTGACACACATCCAAAGATAGTTTGCGTCATGCATGGATATAATATTTATCTAGGTAGTATCTGATGGTATTGAATATAGTTAGTTGGTGATAAATAATGCTAAGAAAGAAAAATAATCATGTTTAAAAATATTACAATATTTCAGCGACCATCATCAGATGTCCAATGGTTTTGGGAAAAATATAGAATGGCAGTAGACTATGTTTCGGATGAAAGTGAACTTATTAAATCCAATGGATATATTGCAGCGTATCTTGAAAATTCAATAGATAATTTAACAGCGACCTATACTTCCGTATTTTCTGATCAAGCTAGTTTTGACCAATTTGTTAATACTGCATCAGCAGTATGCAAGAAGAAATGGGAAGATGACAGAATATATAGCCTTGCTAATGGAATAACTATAACTCAAACCCGTACTACAAGCTAGTATGTAGTCTGCTGAGAATCTGATCACTAATATAGAGGTGACCATCTTCATTGAAATGCATTGGATCATCCTTTAAAGGATAGTTACGAGTCATATCAGTATAGTGTATATTAATAATATTATCGGAAGTTTCAAGATTCATAAGTCCACCCAAATCTATACATATATAAGGAATATTCTTCTTTGCTATTAGAGATATGGCATATAATATATACATTCTGTCATAGTCTTTCTTTATACTGTCACATGTATAGTTAACATGGTAATCTAATATCTTTTTATAATCATTATTACCAGTACTTTTTTGAATGATTCTTCTGATACTAAGTGATTTAATCTGATTGGATGTTGGGAATACTGTGGGAGATTCATTTACACTATAATCAAAATCATTGATTGTAATATCTGATAACTGGTTGAAATCTCTTACATATTCGTGACGATTGGTCGTAGTAGTATTGAATACTATAAATCCTGGATTCTGTAATACTGCCCATTCTATTTGTTTTGCTATACTGTAATTACTGCCACCAACAAGACTTATATTCTGGTGGTTAAAATCTAATTTTTCCGACAAAAACTCTGAGTATGATTTGATTTTTCTAAATGAATCACCTATACTAGCAAATCCAAAACTAAAACTACATCCGCATATTATGCCATTAGCGTTTGATACTACGTACATAATTTTTACTCTTATATATTAACCTATTATCAGTAGTACAAGTTACGATAATATTATTGTCATTATCTGGAACTATGATCATAGTATGGTCACTGGTAATATGGTCATAATCAATATATAACTCTGTGGTATAAAGTTTTTCTTTTGGATTACGTAATTCATGATAACTGTTGATGTTTTTGCAGATTTTAAATGCCGCCATGACAGCAATACTAAGATCAGTGACACTAAGATTCTTAGTTATTCTCTCACTGGTTTGATGTAGATAATATTTGATATCACCACAGATAACAACAGCACTATTATTTTCCTCTATATCATTGATATAGCATTGTTTTGTGATTAGCTTATTACAGTATACTTCAACTGGTAATTTATATAAATCCCAAAAGAATTTAGCTAATGTAGTACTGTGAGCATAGATTCTATTATCTACAGTGTAGAGTTGAATGCCCTGTAAATTAACTCTGATGTCTGACATCCTATTGCTCCATCTTGTTTATAATCAATTGCTTTTAATGACCCGATAAAATTTTCTCTCATGTACTTATCAGATAACATTATAGGCAATACTTTTTCCCAATAATCAACTGATATCTGAGTTAGATTATTGGTCCATCTGAATCGTCTATCCACTGTAATACTGTATAATCGGTCAATGAAACTTTGAAAGTTCTCAGACTCAATTATACTATCTAAGGTATACCTATTCATCTCTCTTATATATTCATCTCTTTGTTCTCTTGATATCTTTCTTTTAATATAGAGGAATCTGATTAAATCTGGGTTATTATAAGTTAGTGAGACTATCTGATCATCGACCATAATAGTCTTTTGTGGTGATAATCTGGATATTACAAATAATATGGTATGGGGATTATATTGCTCAACATACTTCTCTAATTTGTCTAGTATCCAATTTGAGGGACCATTAGATGCTCCTAAAGCATTATACGATTTGAAATAGTCAGACCAGTATAATTCGTTGCTGCTATATCTTATCCCACCAAGATCACAAGCACCAACACATACACCGGTATTATTAATAAATTCAGAACTGTTCCATCCTAAACTATTATGGCTGTAATAACTGTTATATAACTTAGATAGATTGAAGCAATCATTTACTAGAGTAGTCATACTTTTTTAAGAAATCTAGGGGAGTGTTACCGGTTGGCGAATAATACGCAATATACTGCGGGACATAATAGAACTCATATGGATCATTGAGGAAAGTAATATTATCAATGATATTATAATGCTGATGTCTTAAGTATTGTTTGAAATGGTCATCCCTATCAATTCGCTCATGCCGTCCAGAGTTTAAACATATGTCTACATATTTTTTGCTATTAAATGACGCCAATATACCTGACAACTGATGTCTTTTAAGGCATTCTAATAGTGGGAAATGCAGGAAGTATAATACTGGGACCCGACTAACATCAGTGAAAGATATTGACCTTCCCAATAATACCCAGTTATTATAGTTACTTAGTAACATTGTTCTAAGTAATTGATCATTATACCAGACATTGACAATGCCCAAATTAAAGCGACCAAGAACATTAATATCTTCTGTTAATGTCTCCCTCGAATATAACTTGGTATTGCGTTTTCCCTGATATGTATAGTAATATTGCTCTAATATCTGATCGTACTCCACATCAGCTTTATTGATAAACTCATATCTGAATTTACTTAACTCAGCCTCAACTGATTCACTCCCGTTCATACTATTACAATTCCACCATGATTAATATCAACACTGGTAGTACACATACTTAGTACTACCCAAATACCACTACCACTGATAATATTACCACCATGAATCATAGTCTGGCCATCAAATATTACTGCCTGACCACCAGTGATAATATTACTTCCAGACTGTAATCTATTATCAATGATATACTGACCAACCATATCTAGATTATTCCGCAAGTATAACTCATTACTTAGCACAGTATCTTTATCAACAGGCTGACTATAATATTTAAAATCATAAACGCCGTCAAATGACACAAATAAGGCTATGTCTTTATATGCGTCTAATCTTTCAAAGATAGATTGAATATGAAGGTGATGTTTAACTTCTTGCTTGTCAATATTATTAGTGAAAACAAATGCCGCATATGAGAATTTACCGTTAATCTTGTCTAATAACTCCTTAGTTTTTAGTATTAGGTAATTTGTTATATCATTTGGTATATCTCTACACTGGCACATATTATCACGATGTATATTGATCTTTTCTTCATTAGTATAAGACTCTGGCAATGGGATTATATAATCACGCAGCTTAATATGAAATCTGGTGTCATTGACAATTACTGGTGAATATCCAGTATATGATGGTTCAAATTGGTCTATATAATCATTGAACTTATCTATCATATTATCCTAGTAGAGTTTCATGGAACTTCATCACTAAATCTGATTGAGGTATATCAGATGTGCCTAGATCAAATATTAACCAGCAACCAATACTAGATTCATTTTTTGGTTTGAATTTAGCAGAATGTATTACTTTTCTACTGTCAAATTGAATAATCTCTGAGTCATCAATATCAATATACTTATATTGACAATCTGGTCTGTTACTCATATACTTGTCAAGTGAATCGCCATTTTTTCTATCTGCTAACTTATTAGCTATAGCGTCACTGCTGACATCACTATCAAAATAACCAAACTCACAGTATGACTGGTCATTACTAATAAACATTGAAATACAGGTGCTTCTATTATTAAACTGGTCGTCTAATGCTGACATATGCAGGTGATCACTTAAAGTATGGGCATTACTAGTAAATATGCCAACGAATAAGTGACCAAACTTAACATTATGTTTCTTCAATATTGGTCCAGTATACTGGGCTAATAGTCGTTCAGTTTCCGGTGATAATAATGTCGTTACTGATTTTTTTGCGTAATAGTCACTAGTATCACTATATTCTACAAATTTTGACATATTCGCCGGTAAGAAATGTTCTCTTAACATTGCAACTGTTCGTTTAAGATTAGTTTTAAATAACGGTACAGTCACTTCTTCTTCTACGGTAATATCGGCTAGGTGACGAATAATATTATCAATGATTTGTTGTTTCATGGTATAACTATTTATCTGATAGCTACCTTAAGGGCATAACTATTATCAACAACGGAATGTAAAATAATGGGGTTGGATTGATAAAGTGCTATTTGTGTTTCTCTGTAGTGTTTCGGCGATGGTTTGTTTAAGCACATCATAATTAGATGGTTTCGGGGTCAACAAACTATTTGAATTATGAAATATTAAATCTTCATAATATAAATCTAACGAAATGTTAGCTGTGTAATTGTCCAATGAGTGATTGTATGCAAGAATAAATTTAATTGATCTATTTATGCGAGCAAAGTCTATTATTGAGAGCACATCTTCAAAATTATCTTCTGTGGGTCCATACTTCCATTTATTTCGTTGGCTAGCAACATAATGACTAGCAATCTGATTGACTAAATTTTTTCTCCGAATCCTTATCAAAAAACACTTATTAACAAATTCTATTATTTGTTTTGGATATACAGTTACCAAATCATAGCAATGCACTTTCATTATAAATGGGAAACCCTGTGTGATAGTGTCAGCTAGATCACTCATCCTTCCATTTTCGGATGGTTCACTAAAATTTTGTACGTCATTACGTTTATCTTTAACATATGAACAAATCTCATCATAAATCGCAGTAGACCCGGTCCGCTTGCTAGATAAAATTATAATTGGTAATTTATTTTCAAAAGTAGTGTACATTATTCAATTAGTTTAGATAAACGATTGTGCAGTCAAATTTAACCTTGATTAGCTATCAATATATTTAGTTAGCTATTAGTTGCCTAAAAAAAACTGGTTAACTTTTCATACTAAATAAGTAATGAGCCAAGACAATAGATGCACTGTACCATTCGGAGATCATCCGGGTTATACAAATGACATTGATCTATACAAACAAACAGTATCATCATGCTGTAAAATAGTCAAAGTACCCATAGATCCAATCACTGGAATTTTAACTCCAGAGTTAGTTGCACTTAGAAAATCTATAATCAAAAACGAGCGCAACGACCAATGTAAAGCATGTTGGAAAACAGAGGACGCCGGATGGCCATCTTTACGCAAACGAATTTCTACACATTTTACTAATCCAATTAATTGGGACAAATTGGATCCATTTCAGCCAATACAACACATCGGGGTAATGTTCTCAAATAAATGTCAAATGATGTGTTCTTATTGCAGTCCGGCTGCATCTTCATTGTGGGAAAAGTCATTAAACGGAACTATTCCAATCATAGATAATTATAATCCTGGAATAGAATTGCAAAACATATTAGATATCAGCAAGTTGAAATCAATAAAATTTACCGGTGGTGAACCAATGTTAGATGATAACTGTGTGGATTTTTTAAACACGATGCCGATTGATTACAACCGTGAAATTAGTATTAATACTAATTTGTCTTATGGAAAAAATGTATTTTCCAAATTGTTGGATATTATTGATAGACACCAAAATATTGTAATTGCCACTAGTTTGGATTCAGTTGGTGACAACATTACTAGAAAATTTTTTAATTGGAAGTTATGGAATGATAATTTTACCAAACTGACTGAAGTAATCTTTGATCCCAATAGGTGTAAGCCCGGGTCAATTCTGCATGTTACAGTGACAGTAGGAATGCTTAATAATACACATGTACCTGCTGTGATTGAATACCTTTTGAAGTTTAAGAGGGCTGGAATTAACATTATGTTTGACCTTAGCCCTATTACATCGGGGGCTATTTTATCATTATCCGCTGCCGACATAGACAAAACTGCCTTGATTACAGTTTCCGCCGAGGATCAACGCTATTTAACTGCAAGAGACCAACGTATGATTTTGGCGCATAACAATATGATTAAAAATTCTGTTTATGACCCGATTATAAAAGAACAGACTGATAGTTTTTTACGTCAGCATTATTCAATAACAGTTGAACCTCATTCTTAATAGCATCAGTGATACATATTTTTTGGTTGTTTTGATCAAATGCCCACATCCAAATATCAGCCGGTGTTAAGTTATTCTCTATACAATACTTTAATTGCTGCGGCTTTGCAAATTGAGTGATGTAGGTTGGTTTAAAATTTGGTAGAATAACTTTAGCACATTCAACTGCTTGACTATTAAAATAGTTATATGTAAACTCTCTGCTAATTGGAACTGTCAACGTAGGAGCTAAATTTTCACCAAATACAATGCCGGCACGAAATCCCGCTAATAAGAAATTTTTACTTAGGCTGAATGCTACTGCATCAAAAATAGTATCAGAGGTGTCTAATTTATCAAAAGTAGTTCCATAAAATGCACAATCTAAAAAAATCTTAATGTTATTTTTTCGGCAATGATCCTTCAATAGCTCAAACCATGGTGTAATACCACCTTCGTGATTTGGCTGGCTCACAATTACATAACTTCCCGGAAGCATCGTATTTAGAGTAGATGGACTTATGGATAAATGATTGTATGGTCTTAAAATGGTATTGTAAAATAGATAGTCAGTGTTGAATGTGTAAAACATTTTAATGTGCTTAGACACATGTGCAACTTGATTTATGATAGCTTCATGAATGCCATTAGTGATTGCCCACATTTTCTTAGTTTCGCACCCGCTAAAGTCTGCGATCCAATGTCCCCATAGTCTCCTATATTCTGCTAAATCATTGGCATTTCCTTTGTTTTTGATTATTATTTTTGATAGGTTACTTCTAATTGCATCTGGACAAAAACTCCATACTGACATATAATTTCCTAAATATATTTAAGTAATCTATCAGCAATAGACGGGTCAATTTTCGTTAACCATTCTGTGATTGAATATTTTTCTTTTGCATGATTTTTTGGGGTTCTGCATTGAGTATACTTAAAGTCAAACATTTTTATTTTTCCGTTCGCACCAGTCATGTTACACAGTGTAGAGTTTAACTTGTATATATTGTGTTCCTGTAATATTGAAAACATATGTTCAACTTGTTTAATAATATCTGGATATAATGTGTGCAACTGACCAGTCAGATATACAGTCAATAAATCTGGGCCAATGTACTCCTGTAAAATATAATAACCAGCATCCTCAGGTAACTCTCCGTATTCATACAATTGCAACACATGCGGAGATTCTAGTGCAGTAGACCACTGCACTTCATTATTAAAGAACCTAGTTAACTTTTCCATTGAATGGTATTTTGTTGTATTACCATTGGCTATAATACTATCAGGGCGGTAATATTTTTTACACAGTTTTGCATCTTTATCTATCCAAACTTCGGCTGCACTTCCTATGCCCATCAACGTAGTACGGTATAATTCAAACATACGTTATCTATTACGATATCTCAATGAAAGTCCCAATTTTACCCCAGTGAAACTTGAGGTGCAATGTATTTTTTTATTATCAAACAGAATAGCACTACCTGGACTAAATGGATATGCACTTCCACTAAGTCCAAATAAACATTGTTTAGGAAAATGAGTTAAATATTGAAAAAGTGTATGATCTATTTCGTTTCCAGTTAAGTTTTTGATAGAGCTATATTCATATGGACATCCTTTAACGCCGATGTTAACAGTAAATGATTGTACTTTATGGTGCATACTCCAAGTTACTGGTGACTGCTCCCATGTTTGATCAAACACAATTAAATTAGGCAGACTTTCAGTATACTGCAGGGGAATCACGACATTGAGCGTATTATCGTCACTTGGTTGATAATCCGTATGCGGTAAATATGGAACTGCATGTTTATAAAAATTCCCACCAACATAAGTTAATTCTCTGTCAGCTATAGCTACTATTATAGGTGTTATTAAATGTTCTACTAAATTAGCAGGTGATTTATTCATAGATGCGGTATCATATGATCCGGCTACAACATAGTGGTTAACCAACATATCTACAATCTCATCACTAATTACATTAAATTTTTGAGTAGTGTGAATCATTTATTAACTACCCCGATTAAGTGTAATCTGGGTTTATCAGAACAATTCATAAACGTATGTAAGTTAACTGTATTAGTCCAATATACGGAGCCCACAGGCATATGTTGAATAATGCCTGCCTTAAAAACAAAATAACATTCTGGATTAGTAATCATAGGAATATGGATCCGAGGAGTTGAATCTTTGTGCATACTATAACAGGTCATGGGACTTACCCACATAAATCTAGTTCTAATTAAATTATACTTATTAATCACTTCTTCAAATACGGTGTCTTTAAAGATTGGGTTTAGATTAGTATATGTTAGTTCATTGCCTTTGCTCGTACCAACAGCACTAGCCCACGGATCTTCTAGATCCTTAAATTGTAGCCCGACTTGTTTTTTGTTTCCGTAATCTGTCCATAATAAGTCTTTTTCAATTTTGTAATATGAAATAAGTAATGGTTCAATATTATACGATGTAAGGATTTTTATCATATTAATATATTTTCCAACTTATTATTGTTGTGTTCGGCGTTAATAATTCTTGATACATTGTGTTATTTTCAACTTCAATATCGTTTATTTTTATTAATGTTCCTATTGGAATATATCCTACGGCCAATTTGGGATCAGTTATTTCGTATGGCCACGTGAGTTTACTATCATAATAAAAATTAATAAATTTTTTCCAGTCTAATGTAAATTTAGAAAATCGCAAGGTATGATATGGTGATATTTTATATTGTGGTACAATTTGTTCAATAGGACAATTGACATCGTTGTTTAAATATAATTCAAGTGGATGCCTTCCTACATGACAATAATGTAGCATTAAATCTCCAATATTTCTATTTGGAGTAAAATATTTAAAATCTTCAATAGATATTAACTCATTCAATTCATTATGAATGTCAGGGCATATCAAAACATAACTAAAATTTTTATTAAATTTTTTTGCAACATTTAATGTTTCTAATTCATGTATCAAATCATTGTATGCTGATAGTTGTTCTAACCTAGTAGTATCTGTTTCTGATTTTTCAAGTTCTGGAAAATGAATATGTAAACGGTTTAAATTGTTTGCCATTGTATCATCGTTGCTGAACGTAATTATTTTAGTTGGAATCCACATATTCATTTTTTCAATTAACTGCATCAATTCATTAATTTTTTCTTCCATATTATTAATAGCACGAATTGGATTTAAACTTTTTCTTAGTTGATTTACATTACAATTGTTTATTAATTTAGCCCAAGTTTGCGCGGGTTTATGTGTGTGTACTTTATACGTTAGTTTTTTAATATCCGGAGTGCATAATGTAATTTCATAAAAAGAATACATACTATTTGATTCCTATTACCATGTACCGCGTGAATCCCCAAGTGTCATAATTGAACTCAATTTCCCCGGTGTACTCATACTTTGATAACGGAAACCGTTGTTTAAAATTATCCAATGAGGTAGAAATAGTAACTTCTTCACCTTCATGAACCATGTTGTTACCTTGAAGTACGACACGCTTTCCAGATGGAATATTATTCCACCAATCCATTGACGGGAAATGTTCAGTTGCAGTGTTGATAATTAAATCTGATTCGGTTGGAAGTAACAAATTACAATCCAATGTATGCGCCCTAAACACTTCTGATTGACAAACCCAATTGTCATTGATCATCTCTGCTATGGCCTTGCATGAAGGATCAACGTCATAGCTGTGAATACGCTTTACATTGAATTTATCCCGACTTAGCAGTAGAAATGCTACTAGTCCATACCAACCACCATATACCCATGTTAAGTTGGATGACCAATTCAGTTTTTCTAACTCCCTACATAACCATAGCTTACTGCGTATTTGACCATGTGTGAATGCATCGGTTTTGTTCATGTTGTACTTATATGATTAACTTACAAACTCATAATCTTCTTTACTACATCCGCATTCGGGACAAACATGATCGTCGGGTAATTGTTCCCATTTACCTTCTATTGTTTCATCGTGGATATGACCACATACTACACATACATGTTCCATTTTACATCTCCTCTAATTTTTGTTGATACGCTTGTGCATGGCGTTTTTCAATTTTAGCTAATGCACTAAAACGTTTTTCTGCTTTAGTCAATAATTCTTTGAATTCTTCGGCATGTTCTTTTGATTCTTGAATTTGCATATTTGCTTCATTAGCAAAAACTAATTCACCTTCAAATTCAGCCGTTTCTTTGAAGTTTGGATACATAATCTCAAACTCATATGTCTCACCGTCAATTGCCATTTGCAAGCATTCTTTGGTAGTGGGTTTCTTGATCATCAACTCCAAGTGACCCCAAGCATGTAGAATCTCTTGATCTGCGGTGTGTTCAAAATGTTTTGCAATTTCTTCATTGCCTTCTTCTCGGGCAATCTTTGCAAAATACCGATATTTAGTATGTGCTTGTGACTCTCCGGCAAATGCGTCGGCTAAGTTTTGCATTGTTTGTGACATAAATTCTCCTAGTGTGTCTAAAAGTATTTATCTAGTCACAAACACTCAATCTTCTTTTATATGCAATCCATTACTGCGTTTGACTCTAGAATTTTCTACATCTTGGTCAAAACGTTGTTCATGTATAGTCTTGTGTCCAAATACTTTTACACTGTGACATACCAAACATTTCGGATTACCACAATCTAATGCATGATGTTTTGCTAATCTATTTGGTTCTTTAATATACTTTTCAATTCCAGCTGATTTAGCAATTTTCAATTGTTTATTGATGGCATTATCATCTTTAAGTAAACGTTTACTATGCTTAATCTTATCTTGTTCGGTACTCATTTAATGCTTTTTTCTATAATCTTCTACTGCGGCTTTGATGGCATCTTCGGCGAGGATGGAGCAGTGAATTTTAACTGGGGGGAGGGCGAGGTGTTCGGCGATGGTTGAGTTCGTGATGGTGCTAGCTTCATCCAATGTTTTACCCTTGACCCACTCTGTGACAAGACTTGAACTAGCAATTGCCGACCCACACCCATATGTCTTAAATTTGGCATCTGTGATTAACCCCGTTTCTTTATCTACTTTAATTTGCAGTTTCATCAGGTCTCCGCACGCCGGAGCACCTACTAATCCTGTACCTACATTTTCTTCGGCTTTGGAAAAACTTCCTGCATTGCGGGGGTTTTCATAATGATCTAAAACTTGTTTACTGTAGGACATAAAAGTCTCCTGTATTTTATTTATTCCATGAATCGTCTGCTATTACAATCCAGCCTAATTTTAACAAATCTTCACGGATTTCATCTGTAACTACACTTTCAGCAACATGGGCTTTCAATTCAAGCATTCTTTCTCTTTCATGTTGACTTAGAGGATTAGCTGCATTGTTTAATTCGGTATCTATTTCAATATTATCAACTATACCACTACAGTACCAAGACATATAGTCACCTTCTTCACGCATGTCAGCAATGATTCCACCTGCATGTCTCCAACTAGAACTCCATTTTTTCTCTGTTAATATAGGCCATACATCGTTACGAGTGAAATCATTATTGCATATTGCTGCATATAGATGTTGAGCATAGACTTTATCACATTTGGCTTTCTCTATGATCCATTCAGTTGTACGCAAGTCATACTCTAAGTTATCTTTACACCACTCTGGGTCTACAGCATGTTCTTTATCCTGTTCCTCATAATCCAGATAATGATTTATCATGCCCTTAGCAGTGATGTCATTTGGATCTTTTGCCAAATTTTCACGATATCTTTTAATATTGAACTCATATCTAGTTGGACTTCTGTTCATTCTTTACCTTCTGCTTGCTATAGAAAATGTGATTGCCAATTTTTGCTACTTGTTTATAGGGCCAAGATGGATCAATGTTAATTGAATGAAAGAACAAGGTTGTTTTTGGAACAACATCTTTGTACATACCCATCATTGTTTGAAATGCAATCATTTCTGCTTGCTTATATGTTGCGCTTGCTTTATTTAATTCACCTTTATCTTCACAAACCCAACTAAATTGACATATAACATTTTCATTGATTACTGTCTTTTGGTAGATTACTTTGCATGGTGTTTCAGCAAAACCATGATTAACACGATTCATTACTACTCTTGCTACCGCGGCTTGTCCAAGTATTGTTTCTCCACCTGCTTCATAGAAGATATTTTTTGCCATACATGCAACCTGTTTCAAATCAATTTTCTTTAGATTAGCAGTAATCTCTGGAAAACTATATAATGATTGCGTGGACAAAGGTACAGCCATGACAGTTAAAAACAGCATGGATATTAAGATTATCTTATTTTTTAATAATAAAAACATAATTTCCTTTTCTGTAGTATACTACAGTTTTAATAATTAACCAAACTATTTGGTTAATTTACCCAGCAGTCACAATTGCATGTGATTACTTGTTCAATTGCTTGTGCAACTGAAATTGATGATGGTAACAACGATGAATTAGCTAGATTTAGTGCCGGTGGAATTAGATTAGTATAAGGTGACCCTGCTAAACTGCCCGGAACAATAGACCCGCCGGGCACACCAACATCAAAGAACGGACCAGTGATAGCCAATTGGCTTATGCCCAATGTACCAATTCCTATATCGGGTCCGGGAACCCCAGCTAATACTGCTGCAACACTAGAATTTGGCGGAGTAATGATAGTATTAACCACAGTGGTTACATCGGGAATATTATCGTCAAGTGCTATTCCAACTTCTGCTAACCTAACTTGGTTTCTTTCGGCTCTCATTGCAGCAACAATACTTTGACCAGCAACAAGAGTTAAATCAGATATAGCTTCTAAATTTTGTGCAGATAAATTAGGTGCTGTTAATATAGCATAGTTAGGTAATAAATCTGTGAAACTATAAATCATCAATGGGTAGGGAAACAAATCACCATTCTTACCAGAAATTCTTGGTGACGGTACCGCTTGTAACCCAGTGTCTCTTGCTAGTTGTTCACTAGCTAATTGTGTAGCAGTAGCACTATATAAATCATTTAGTTCAGATGCTTGTCCTGGGTTCGTTGTGCGTATTGTTGCTATTTCAGTATTAACTAAATCTATCTGGGCTTGCACCGCGGCATTTAATCCCAAGGCAGGACCCTGTGTTGCTGCATAAAGATTACTATAAATTGTTGGTAGATTTCCAGTTGGCATGTTAGATATTGCATTCTGCAAATTAACCCAATCGTACGGTAATCCTGACATACAGCCAAAAAAGTCTGAGAATGTATATAAATTGTTAGTTCCGGTGCCCAGTGCCACTAAAGATAATGCAGTCTGTGCTTCTGCTGCATCGGTGGGTATATTAGTGCCATTAGTTAATGGTAGACCTTCAATAGTCTCTAAGCTAGTAACTACTTGTGCAAATTTTTCTATATCAATTTTTCTTATGTTATTTACTTGCTGCATCGTTGCACTAAACGCGCCTGCAGCAGTAGCGATATCACTAGGTAATATACCATCTAGATATGAACCAAATCCTTCAGATAAAGTCTGTAAATTAACCGGAATAATCGTATTAGCAGTAGTAGAATTATTAACAATGGTAGTTGAAGTGGAATTGGTATTGGCAGTAATATTAAATGCATCACCAGTTGAACTTGTTCCGGGATTTCCAAAAGAATAGCTACTAGTGCTTCCGTCAAGCAATGATAAGAAATTATTTATTGTTGTCATTGTATGTCACTTATTCTGTTTGTTATTGATATCCGCTTCCGCTTCCACCAGAATCGCCGCCAGCAGAATCACCACCAGAATCATTGCCGCCGCCACCGGCATCATTGCCGCCGCCACCGGCATCATTGCCGCCTTGATTGACACGCTCATTTACTAGTTCTACTGGTGGTAGTGGTGGAATACTTGCTCCAATTACTGCTTTTATTGCAGAGGCAGTGAATGCAGGATTTACTGTTGTACCGGTATATATAGGATAATATGTTTTACTATTAGTTGGTCCCCGTACTGCATTGTAGATTGGTACAGTTAATGTTAAATAACTTTTAGGGAACATCTTCTTAACATTCAGTAAATCAGCCAATGTTACTAATCCATCAGTGTTACAATTTAATGCTACTAATATTGTAGCTAAATCTATACCTGCAATTACTAAAAAGGCAGAATAAACTTTTTGCTGTTGATCTTTAGATACATTAGTATTATTTGCTATTTGATTTATCTCATCACTAGTCAACCCAGTAGATAATAATGCCACAGCTAATGAAGGTGTTAATGCATTATATTTTTTAAGAGTTGCTAATAGATTAGAAGGATAGCCAAATGTCCATATAGTAGACAAGTCTAATGCTTTACCTAGATTGATTAAATCTGTACCAAATACACTAGTTGACAAACTTATCCCAGTAACATCAGCAGTGATTAAATCATTCATGTTACTATATGTACCATCTAAGAATGTCAATGAATTATACATTGCTGTAATTGATTGGTTAGAATACTCAATAAATGATCCAGCACTAATGAATGATCCTAAAAAGTCATTGTACATACCAGAAAGTGCTAGTGTATTGTTATAATTAAATTCAAAATATGCTTGGAGTGGAAATATTCTAATATATCCATAACTAGCATTTTCACCTGTATAAGCAATGTTGTAACTTTCACTTTGAACATAATTAGGAGGAATGCTATTGCCCAATGCAGGTATAGTTGAACTTCCCATAGATTTAAGATTGTTATAAGTTGTTAAACTTAAGTCACCTGCGTTGTATCTAACCCAGCCCTCTCGGATAGCGTTTGTTGCATTGTTTAACACTGTATTTGATATTATTGTACCGTAAGTGTAATTATTAGCACCAGTACTAGAACCAACAATATTGGCTGTAGGTTGATTAATCCAAAAGCCTTTGCCTTGGAGTAAACCACTCATTACGTTAACGCCTAACGGGCTTTGTTTTCCTGTATTGCTCATTATGGTACAAATATATTAGGACTACCTTGAACGATACTATGTCCGCAAGTGTTTCCTGATCCTATTCTTAATACAGGGTCACCCTCTGCGAATACTGTAGGGCTTCCTTGTGTAGTTGTGGGTGCAGCATGAGGGGGATGTGGTTTACCCCACGGGGCATGAGGAGTAATTCTGCTTACATGCAATCCAACGGGAATTCCATTAGCAAATACCGTAGCGGCGCCGCGAATAATTGTTCCGCCTGTTTGATTTGCATCACCCTTCCTACTCAATGCTGCCATCTTACCCCATTACAATTTTCTTATCTGGTAACTTAATACCAGTTGTTGCCTCAATATACTTATCTTTGATATTATCATCAGTGTTAGCATAAAACGCAATCGCACTAGTATTTAGTGTAACATTTCCTCGTGCCTCTGCGGTAAACATGCTGGGAATCATCTGCATTCCCTGTTGACTTGGTGCAATTGATACTGGATCTGTTACTATAATATTGTCACGAGTTATCTCAATAACTTTA
>Ga0114979_10001257_pt1 | contig 17020 bp, 34 predicted proteins | sample S_140625_EF_Meta_FD_87315 | JGI IMG/M metagenome (GOLD analysis project Ga0114979, IMG submission 87315) | Freshwater microbial communities from Lake Simoncouche, Canada to study carbon cycling - S_140625_EF_MetaG | ecosystem: Environmental > Aquatic > Freshwater > Lake | place: Lake...
CTAAAGTCAACCCCAGGTTTTGCCTGTACGTCAGGCAGGACTAAGTGTTTTGCCATTTGCTAAAATGAATCCTAAGTTTGCTAATGAGTAGGCAAAGAACGCTAGTGCCATGCCCGTGTTGTTCTTAAGGAAATAATCTACGGCAACACCTATGTAGATGCAGCCTGTTATTCCTAATAAGATGTTACTCATTGTAAGGGACCCGTCTCATGCACAATGTTCTTGTCTGCTGTCTTAGTAGTGAAAGGAATAGCACCTGCTGTTAACAGAGTGTTCAAACCAATCTTAAGTACAAAGTCCAACTCGTTCTGCTCTAGTTCACCCTCAAACTTAATTGTACCAGTGGGAGTTTCAATAGATTTATTTACTAGCATATTTCTTTGATATTTCTTTTTCTAATTTTGTTTTAGCCAAGTGACAAGGCTTGCATAATGTTTGCATATTATCTTCGGTGCAGAAGAGACGCTTAATGTAGTCATCCCAAGTTGTAAATCCTTTCTTGGGATCAATGACTGGCTTTATGTGGTCTACTTCTACATCCTTAGACGTATATTCCTCTTTACATTTTGCACAACGATAATGTTGTGCTAACCTTCCTGTGCGGACATTAACCTTCTTTTCTGTTCTAGAATTGTTAAGTGTCTCGTACTTAGGAGGCCAGCGCCGTGAACCAGCTCGTAATGTAGAGGTAATGAAAGAACGGATTCGGCCTTCAGTCCATTCTATTTTCTTCTTCATGTAGGGAACTGCCAGATTTCACCTTCTTGTCGGCGAATCCATAAGCAGATACCATTCATCAGAAGTGTGTCGTCGTTATTGTAAAGGTCTCTAACAAACCCAAACATATCAAGCTCATCATCGAAATTTTCCAACTGCTCCATGACATGTTCAAGTTTCTTTGGAACCTTTTGTCTGGCAATTCCATCGAAACCGAATACATTATCAGTGCGGTCCCCCATAATAAGCTGCCAATAGAAATGACGTATAGCAGGAATGTTATAAACGTCCCTACGGATGGACTTAACAAAATCATAATGCTCTCCAGGAATCATTAACAAGTCTTTATCAATAGAACAAATGATTGTTTCTTTGTTCGCTGATTGATAAATGCCCATTGCATCGTCTGCTTCTTGACCATCCTCAACACTAGCACCCCACTCTGTACAGAGATATTCACGTACAGCTTGTAGATGTGCAGGGCGGGGTACGTCCTTACGATTGGCCTTATACTCAGGGTTGTATTTGTAGCGGTAGTTGTCACTACCAGTTAAGAACGTCTTGTACGTATCGCTGTCAGTTTCCAGCAGGATACGGTGCATTAGTTCGTCAGCTCGTAGCAATGCTACTTCTTGCGTCTCGACCAACACCCCTTGCTTCTCGCAAGAGGCGGCGGTACGATAGGCCACGATGTCACCATCAATTAGCGCAGTTGTCATTTAGCCTTTTTGTTACGTGATGAGATTGCCTTAGCCTTAGCTTTAGCATCTGCTTTAGAGGAGGCACCCCATGCCTGCAAGGATAACTTCAAACGAGTGGGCTTGCCATCCTTCTCTTCTGGACCTGGCATGTTACCCATACGTGCTAGAAACGATGCCCTACGAGGGTTATCTCCAGCCTTAACAGGGGCTTTTAATGTGCCACCTGTTTCTGCTTTATAAGAGGCTCGTCCTTTGGCGTTCAAACCACCTTTAGGATTCTTACCTTCTTTTTTTTGCCATGCTGCTGTCATTATTTTGCTTTCTTAGGTTTTTTCTTTTCACCAGCAACAGAATATGCAATTGCTACGGCTTGCTTGGTAGGCTTGCCTGCTTTGATTTCTGTCTTGACGTTTTCTTCAAACGCCTTTTTAGATTTAGATTTGTTTAAGGGCATTAGTATTGTGCAGTTTGTAAGTAGTGATGTAAAAAGGTTGCAAGAAGATCTACCTCTTTTTCATCATGGTCCTCTCTACCTAACATGTAGTAGATTGCATGGATGAGTTCGTGGAAGAACGTCTGTTCTTTAAGTTCCTGCATAACATTCTTTTTCAGAATGATTTGCCGTGTATCACGGCTACAACTTCCTAAGAGATTGTAGTCTTGTATTTGTGTGACTGTCCATAAAGCACCAGCCAATTGGAATTGTGTTGGTATTTTCATAATGAGGTGGGGGCTTCGATTTAATTTCGTCAAAGGCAGGGGAGAAAGCCAGAAAATCCCTGCAGAAACATCCTCGAACGCTGGCTTGACAGCCCCCGTAATCTTAACTTACGTCGGGAAACTCATCTGACTGCATAGCACCAATGCTACCGTCATCTGTGCTAGCCTCTGCACCAAACACATATGCCTCAAATACCTTGGCTAAGTCGACCACAGCCTGTGCACTAGGTGGAGTCTTAGCGCCAGCAGTAAGCACAGTAGCAGCACAGCTAAGAGAGCTTTGACGCACAATGAGTACCTGACGTTGGGCACGTTCTTCTGGGGTCTCATAGGTGCTACGAGGGCTTGCTGCAGCAGGTTTACCAGCAGCACCAGCTTGTGGTGTAGCCGTAGGACTAGCCGCCCCAGGGACCGCTTGCGCCATCGAGACCCAATCGTTATAACCTTTGTCATTCTTAACAATCGTTACCTCATAGGTTTGCCCAGGTTGTGCTTGTGCAAGAGTTGCAAAGCTGTCCTTGGTTGCACCAAAGCTCATAACCTTCTTACCTTCGACCTTACCTTGGAACGAGTTGTTCTTGTAAGCTACGTCAGCAGTTTGATAAGAGCCCTTGGCAGTGGGTACAGTTTTAATGTCAATTGACAAGATTGTAATGTTCATAATTTCCTTAAATTTCTTTCTAAAAAAGCCAGAGGTGTCATTGGCAATGATATTATCCATGATTTCTCTATGTTCTAAATCCTCAGCCATGTCGCCCATTTAATTACTTCCTATACTATTATTGTAACACGTTTTAATCTCCGTGTCAAGAGAATTTGTGCATATCTTTCATGTTAGGCCCATACTTTGACTCGCAAGCCATAGGAACGGTCCAGTCGTAACCGAAGACAGAATGAATACGGCTAGGTAGGTCTTGAAATACACCGTCAAAAATTTCTTTGAGAACATGTAATACTGATTCTCGACAATCAACAACGATAGAATCGTGGACAGTAGAGATAAAATCGCAAGGGATGTTAGCATCTTTAATCCGTTTCTTTGCCATGATACGTGCAAGCATCATAACATCAGCACCAGTCCCTTGCACGGGATAGTTTGTAAGAGTTGTCCAAGGTACTTTAAGTTCTCCTCTATAGTCTCGCTTGGGGGGACAAGTCCAACTACGTCCAAGGGGTCCGACGATTGGGTTACCAGCCATGCAGGTATCTTTCCATCGTTGATGACAAGCGTTAATGCCTTTATATTTCCTGTAGAATTTATCATTCATGTCGTCCCAGAAATCCGACTTAGCAGATACGTGCATAAAGTCGGGATCGTTGGCAAAAGACCAACCAGAACCGCGATAAATAGTTCTAAACAGAAAAATCTTTGCGATAAGTCTACTGGGTAGCTCAAAAGCTTCTTGATTTTTAGCGTGAGTATCTTCACCTCCTAATATTTCTTCAATACCTACTTGGTCTTTGGCTAGCTCTAACAGAGTTCGCCATTCTAGTTGTGATGCGTCGCATTGGATTAGCATTACTTACGCAGTAAAGCTGCCGCAGGTTTAGCAGGAAACTTACCTATGTTACGTTGCACTTTTAAGAAGTGTTCGGGATAGTGTTGTTGAAAATCCATAAGCACTTGCTGGATGCCTTTGGTACTAATGATGGAGGCAAACGCTACTAAGGCGTCGTTATATTCTAGTTGTTCGTGTTCAGTCATCACATCCTTCATAGTCATCATAGTCATCGTCTTCTTTCTCGCTTGGTTCTATACCACTACCATGGCATCTACTGCAGGCTGACCCGTCGTATTTGCCCTCACCACAGCCGTGACACCAACTGCAGTCTTCGTACTCGTCATCATCAATCATGGTATTTACTAATAAAGATGTCTTGTAGTTCGCTAGCAAAGTTTTGTAAGTTTGGTTTGCTACTACTTAGTCTACCCGTCTGGGCTGTTGTTTGGTTGAAGTTGCCATGTAGCATACCTTGTTCCCAATTCATTTCTTCACGCAATTTAACAAGGCCTTTGTAATATGTACCGTTGAGCTTCTCTAGTTTGGAGAGATCCAAGATCATGTTAACAACATTCTTATTACCACGTAATTTGCGGAGCGTACCCTCATCTGTTGCAAAGTTACCTAGCTTTGCCATAGCAGAACCCTTCAGAGGCTCATAGAGCCGTGGTAGGGCGTGTTCAATTACAATGTTCTTGTACTTGGGCTGGCCTGCTTTGGCGCCTGACTTGAAAAACCCAACATGTTCCTTACCGTCTTCCCTAACCACACCACCATACAGAAAGGCAGAAAGATGGTCATTAGAGGCAAAATTAATAGGAACGTCGGGATAGATAGCGGATAGTTTTCCTTTAAGCGTTGATATTTTGTCATCTACCTCCATTGCTCGTTGTTCACAGAGCTGTTCATCGAATGGTATGCCATTGGCTTCCATCTCTTGTAATATTTTCATGTCTTGACACATGAGGAAACACAGCTTCACCTGTGCTGGAGTCATTAGCTTTCGTTGTGCATGGTAACAAGCAAGTGTTAGCTCGGCATCTCTAGTCGCATACTCTTCCAATATTTCCCAAGGGATTGCATCAGTGTTAATGCCTTTGTCCCAGTACTCTGTCTTGACCACGTCCAACTTTGTTTTGAGTCCATAACGTTCACATGTTTCATTAAGACTGGGGAAACGGTTGGTTTGGTGAGACAGGATGAACTCGGCAATCTGTACATCCCATATGTGCTTGTCACGTAGTTGATCGACCCCAACTTTTAAGAACCACGCGAGGTCGAACTTAAAATTAAAACCAACAACCAAGTCGCTACTTTGAACGAGAGATATAAGATAATCCAGATCGTCAAGACGGCGAGCACCAGAGCTGTTATCTCTGGCAAAAGAATAACATACAAGTTTATTACGTCCATCATACGGGTTACCTTTATTCCATATCGTTGTTTCGGTGTCTAGGGCGAGCAGTTTCATTAAGCATCGTAATAGGTGGAAAGCACCACAGAGAACGTGAAGTCACCTTCATCGAATCCTCTGTCTCTAAAGTCTTGTTCACAGGCTCCTTTAAAATGGTCTGCGCCTTCGGCAGTGGGGAACACGCCGACAACGGCGTAGGACACAACGGTGTTGTTAAGTATTCTTCGTTCGACAAGATATACATTAGCTCGGTGTCTCGGTAGTTTCATTAAATGTCCTCATATCTTGCAACTGTTGCATTGATTAATACCTCCTTACGACCATGTCGCATGTCTGGGATAGTGTCTTCGTCACCCATTAGCTTGTTCTTACTGGCATGAAGAAAACGTAGGTTTTCGTAACCTGCGTCTGCAATCTTACCAATACCAACAATCCAGTCTGCCTCAGCCTGCTTAGACGTCTTGGCGTTGGCTACGTTAGCCATAGTCAACCACTTCTGCCCCTCGCCTGTGCCGTCGGCTTGACAGACAGCAATGACTGGACAATGTTCCTTAGCCAACTCACGTGCCCATTGATAAATTTGACCTAAACGCAAATCTTCACGGTCATTGTTAAACCCTGTGATTTTGTCTATCTGGTCAAAGATAACAAGAGATGGTTTGTATTGTTTACATACCTGCTCGACAGTTGACTTGTGGATAATACCTGCATCAAATATCTTGTGCTTACCTTTTGTCTTAGCCATGTAAGCATCACGATTGCCAGCAAGGTTTGAGAACAACTTGGTCATGTTCAAACCTAGGGCAGCTTGATAACAGCGTAGCTTTACTTTGTTACCTTGTTCTTCGTTGTTAAACCAGATTACTGGGCCATCGGCATCGGTGAGTTGCTCTGACATGTATGTGGTTTCTGAAGCAAGGAAAGTTGTCTTTCCAGTTTCAGGACGCGCAAAGATAAATCCGAAGTCACCTTTGCGGAGGCTACCAAGCATTTGGTTAAGAGCAGTAAGTCTCCATCTGAGACCTGGCTTTTTAATTGTGTCATTCGCTAATTCTTCGAGATCATCAGAAATGAAATCGAATGTTTCCCCTTTCTCTTGTTCTTCGGTTTGCTGGAGGTAGTCCTCCAACAGTTGCTTCATTTTCTCTGGATCGAGCTTGCCCTCAGTAACGTCGTAAGCCGCAAGAGAAATTTCCTTGAGCTTCTTATGGGCAAGAATGGACTGAATAAGTTTAAGAGTGGTGTCTTCCGATACTTCTAGTTTATTAAGCTGTTCGAGTACACCTGAGTAATAGTCCTTGTCTTTAGCAGACGAGGCAAACAAGAGGTTTGCCAAGTCACTCGTGCTTAACGAGGTTTTGTTTTCGTTCTGACGATGGAAGTTGTCAAGAACAGAATAGACTGGTTGGATGTCTTTAGTTAAGTCAGAAAGTTTTAACCTATCTTTATAACTTTCCCAAACAGAATAGTCTAATAGATGTTTAATAATACTTAATTCATGTAACAATATTACTCCTTATTAAATTACTTACTGTATACATAATATTGTACCCTTTTTAATTATCTTTGTCAAGCTTTTTTTTATACAATTCTTTTTGCATGTTTGTCAATTCGATAATTGCTTCCTGTTCTTCAGGTGTTTTGGGCTGTTTCTTAAAGATAAGGTCATAGTTGCTATCAAACTTTGCCTTGTCTGTTGGGCGCTGTTTGTCGCCCTTACCTGCTTCACGTGCCATTAAGTCTCTCCTGAATACGTTGACGATTGAGTTCCATTGCCTCTGGGGTGGGTTCCCATGTTTGCCACCATTCAGGGCTAATTGTTTTCAACAGTTCGGGAGGGTTAGGATAATTAACAACTCTCCCTCGTTTAATACATTCTTGTACCAATTGTAAATACCGTTTTGTTAACCAACTTACCTTGTTGTAAAAGAATCGTGTGTGCCCCTTTCCTAGCTTATAAACAGTGGGATTGCGCTTATCGTTTGGAGACTCGCCTCGCTCAATAGCTTTCTGTATTTGTCCAAACAAACGAGGTAGCTCACGATATTCAGCACCTAAATGCTTGTCCGTAAGCTCTTCAACAGGTACACAATTGATACGTGTCATGTGTTTTTCTCCTTGAGTAAAGCTTCGACTGCGTCCATCAATGTGCTTAAACAGTCTGGTTGATGGTTTTTGTACAAAAACTCACGTTCGTTGCCAGTCAGCCCAACCCATGTGCGCTGTGGTGTGTTGGCTCTATGAATAGCCTCATCGTTCCAACCAAGTTCTTTAAGTTTCCCAACTGACTCTGACAAAACAACCCATTCTCCCGCCACAGGCTCACCCTGCTTGTCGCAGCTAAGCTGCTCCTCTTGCTTATTCATTGTAACAGTCCTCTAATATCGTCAACAGAATATTCCTTGGGGTCTTTGTCTGTTAACAAGGTTTTAGTTTCCATGCCTAGCAGCTTGGCTTGGTCTGCGATTGATCGACCCTCACGCCACTTGTCTGCATCCAACCATACCACCAAGCGATTATAAGGCCCCTTAAAGCCTGCAATTTGTTCCCTTGGTATGCTGGTACCCAATAACGGTTTAGCGTCTGCTACCTTGCTTACTACAAGAGCACTCAAGGCATCCTCGGTTAGGACGAGAGTACCGCCTTGGTTGCCGTAAATGGTACGACTCTGTGCCTTCTCGCCTACGTTGTAATACTTGGCTTTGGCTGCTCGCTTTGGATCGAAGTTTTTAGCTTGGATACAACAGAGTTTTCCATCGTCGTCGTAGAAGGGCATGAGGAGTTGTTGCCAATAGGGGCTCCACTTAAAGCCTGCTCTAAAAGCATCTCCTGCGTCGAGTCCATATTTAGCAAGCCACTCAAGTCCTGTTCCGACCACGATGTTTGTTGAGTCTTCAGGAAATCTAACTCCATCATGTACGCTTTCATTTTGCCCATCGCGTTCTCCGACAAAAGGGGATTTCTCACCCCGTTCTTGATAGCCACACCCAAAGCAATAGGCACTACCGTCGGAGTATCGTCCAAGGTTATCCCTACTGCCGCAAGATGGGCACGACTCATGTTTAATGAACTTTGCCATCCATCAATCCTCATACTCATCATTGTCCTCCACATCTCCATCTACCACTTGCACATCATCGGAGATAGTGGACAAACACTTGTTGCACATATCTACATACTGACCGCTGTTGCGAAATTTGCGTACAGATTCGGCAGTTGTCAAGATAACATCACAGCATGAGCATTTCATTTTAGTCTTCCTTAATTGATTTAACCCAGTTCACAACACCATTATTGTGAATGATGGAGGCAACAATCTCTTTACCAGCGGCACTGTTCCAGCCCATAGTGCTATTATACCACAGTTTACGGTACTTTGGCAAGAGCTTGAAACCATTTGCCTTAGTAAATTCCTTGGCATCATGGTCAAAGGCATTCTCTACCGTATTCATAGGCATACCTTCCTTGTAGAAGTCATCCCAAGACTCATACTTTACGCCATAGTTACAGCAACGAATCATCATTGTGAGCAATGATATGTAGTATGTTGACTTGAGTACCTTGTTGGGAATAACAACAACTACACCTTCGGGTAAGGTATACGTTTGTATGTCTATGCCTAGGTCTTCGTCTAACTTAACAGCCACAACAGCAAAGTTATACATAAATTTACCCATATCTGCAATGTTAGTAAGCAGAACATGTAAACCATCCTTGTTAAACTTTACACGGTTATCAAAATTATAAATAGAGAAGGCGTGTTTGCCCTTCTTCCATGCCACTACGTCGTTAAAGAAGTCCTTACACTTGATGGGATTGGACTGAGACACCAACGTATCGCCACGTTTGTGCATGATACGCCATGTCAGCGGGTTAGGCTGAGGCATTTCTGCATAGCGTTCGTGGATATGCTTCTTGAGGATTTTAACTTCATACATGTTGGATGATCGCTTCCAAATATTTGTTAAGGTTTGTGCCTTGGATTCCTGGGGCTGAGTTAACCTCGATGACAAAGAGTTCATCTTTAAGTTGGTTATAGCCAACGTCAACGCCTCTAAAGTCGGAGGCAGAGACTTGAGCTGCTCGTAAGGCAAGCTCTCGCAATCCTTCAGGCTCGTTCTCGACGGATTGTACGAAGACATAACCATTTGCCAGATTTCGGATTTTAGTGTCTCGTATGCCATTAAACTCCTTACGTCGTTTTTTCTCGGTTACAGCAACAACTTGGTCTTTGAATACATGAACACGAAACTCACGTTTCTTCTTCTTGTACTTAGTAAACACTGGAAGATGGGCAAAACTTTCCAGTGTAGCGTCAGGGTCGCCAGGAATTAATACCTCAATACCCTTACCACAAGAGGCATTAAGATACTTACGACCAAAGACCGTAAGCCCCTCATCCAACCAGTCACGAGCAACATGGCAGTCGTCTGTAAATTCCAATGCAGGGATTTCATTGGCTTGAAACCATCGGTATTGTGTCAATTTGTCGACACTTTGACCGTAATGAAATTGCTGTCGAATTTTTGACACTTTGGTTGTGCGCCACACTTTGCGCTGGAAATGAGTTGATAGACCCGCAGCTATAGCTTTAAGGCTAGCACTCTTCAGTCCACGCTTAGTGCACAGTAAGCTTGGCTTTTTCTTGTTCATCAAGTTTTCCTCGGATATATTCAGCATCAATTAAAACAGGTTTTGTCTTACGAAAAGACACGGGCAGGGGTAACGCATCAATGACTTCTAAGCACACACGCTTAGTCTTGGGGTCATATGACATATCACGAATCATACCTGTCCATGGGCGATCAGTTAGTTCATTACCAAGTAGGTTCAACTCCTTAATGTCAATGTCTGCACGAATCATGTGGTCAATGAGATAATCATCACACACACCCATTAGAGTAGCTTCGACTTCACCGTCTTCAAAAGTCTTAGGAAAGTTTGTTTCAACAAAGTCTTCACACCACCATTCAAGCTTTTTTCCAATAAGATTCTTACGAAATTTCTTGTAGGAATTCTTACTGAGACCAGTCTCCATGTAGTTAGAAGTATCCCCCGTATACTTCGTCTTCGCCCCACCCGTAGGCGCAGGCATAGGGGTGATAAGCTTTTTTGGTACTAGTACCTCTTCAATTACTTTGTTGTTGGCTAGATCAAACGAGATGAGTGTATGCTCAGGCACAATTTTAATGTCTATGTCTTTAGCACCATACCCGTTACGTGTAAGAAGCCAGTATAGCATACCACCCTCGCTGGCAAAATACCATGCGTTGCTGGTTTCTACCCAACACATTGGGCGATCTTTGTTACGCAGGATACGTACCATGTGGGTACGTTGGTCATACATAGCAACAGCATACGCACCGTTAACCTTGCCTAACGCTTCGTTCACGTCATCAAGATAGTCAGGCTTCTCAAACGCTTTGTGCAAGTGCATGGTGAGTGCCTCGCTGTCAACGGTTGTATTGGCTAAGGCTTTGTGATTAAACAAAGTACCGTTGTGTACCATAGCAAACTCTTCATTCACTACGAACGGATGAGCATTAGCATCAGTGGTTAAGCCGATAGTTGACTTACGATTGTGACCGATGTAAGCCTTGCCGTCACGCCACATTGCATTAGAGATAGGATCATTATCTAGCTGATTGATAAACCACTCGGCTGAGATAGCTTCCTTAGCGATATGGAATGTCGAGTCTTGTTCGACACCAATAACGCCTGTTGAGTCATTGCCACGTAATACATCTGCATAGAGCATCTGATAGAAGCAATCTTCCTGTTGTTTAATTAAGCCTGTTTTGGCTTTGATAACTACGCCAACAATACCACACATAATTAGTCCTTAAACAAAAGCAAACTTAACGTCAAGCAGACTGTTCTGAATGACGTTGGGGAACGCAGGCTCAAGAGCCATAATGCGTGGGCTGTGACCAAACAACGAACGCCACCACTGCTTGAGCTTAGCTTCATCGGCTAATGCTTCGGCTGTGATTTGTTCACGCTGGCTAAGATGCCACAGATTGTCTAACGTCAAGAGCCATTCGTGCAAGAGTTGATCGTCCTTAGTGCCTTGAAGATGACGGAACTCAATACTGCCTAGCTTACCCAAGGGCAGAACATTCAGCGCAGTATACTTATGCCAGCTCTTAACATAACGAATCATGTCGTATTTGTAGATTTGAGGCAGGAATGTCTCGGTAAGAGGTACACAATGAATGTTGGCACGGCGATCTTTGTCTACCATTGCAAAGAAAAAGTCCTCGAACAACGCATAGAACAATACCAGTTGTCGTGTCTGTTCAAGCGATAGGTTACGACAGTTGATGTGTACATGGGTAGATGTACGTGGGGAGAAAGCTTGCTCAGGTTCATACAGTTTAATAGACGCATGGAGATTTTGAAAGCTTTCAATCAATGTCTCACGATCTAATGGGCGAGAGATAAACTCCATACCGTCATTACGTAAGCTACCGTCATGGGTAGATACGAAGTTATTAAACGATTGATCGGGTTCAACAGACTCGATCTCGCACTCGATGCCTGCTAAGAAACATCCCACATCATCTAATATTTCCGTGTGGCGTAAGCCAAATTCTGATCTAACATTTCTCATTTAACTTCCTCCAGTTTACAGCCTTCTACTAGCTTCTCAATCTCAGGTTTAAAGATTGGATGCAAGATGGTAAGGCTTTTGCGTTTAACGTCAATCTGTGCTACGCACGTTTGATCACAGAACAAGAAGCCCCCTACGGGAACAAACGCAAAGCGTGGAGACAACGCAACAGACAGAGGCTTTTGCTTCTGTAAGAGCACTGTGCTAAGGCTAGGGAACGCTTGCTTACTGACAAATGCTTTCAACGCTTCAAAGTCTACCTCGATAGCAACTAAGCCGCCAGTCTTGGATAAGCCTGTAATACGCACGTTATCAGCACAGATACCACGGCGATATTGTTTAGCAGGGATACGCTGAAGCATACAAGCACGTTTGGCATATTGAAAATAACTCTTGTTAGGCAAGATATAATCCACTTCATAGGGATCATCATAGTTCAGATGCAGAGCAAACTCTGTACCGTTTTCGTCCGTGCCTGTGACCTTGTGTGGGTTTACATCACGAATGTAGAACAGCGTGTCGCCTGTTTCTTTAAACTTGAGATATGTGTGGCGATAATATCGCTGAATATCTTCCCAAGAATAACTGTTAAACTGCATGGATTACCTCCAAGTTGTATTCGTCAACCAATGCCTGAGCTTCGGCTTTGTCGTTGTTGTTGATCGACCGTTGAATACGCTCTGAGAGGGCATCCACATCGACAACATCCACAGCATCCAACGCACGGGCAGTGTTATCCCATACCCATCGAATGAGTTCATTCTTAAAAATCCAGAAGTTAGAGAGTGTACGATACTCGACACCATAACTCTTAGCACGGAAAGCACCAGCCTTACCGTACAGTTGTTTACGCATTTCACCATCATCCATGAGGACAGAAGGCACACCTAGATACAAGTCCATAGCACGGATAACAGCAAGGGAATCCTTGGTTGTCTCGACATGGACATGACCGCCAGCACTACGCATCAATGGGTGCGGTGGTTCAGGCTTCTTGTTAACATCCTTAGTCCAAGCACAGAAGTCAGGCTCACAACCGAAGATGTGTGCCAATGGATGATTCATCTGTGACTTAGGAAAGACAATGCACGACAACTTAGAGAAGCTAAGGTTAGGCAGATATTCCTTAGACTTTTCCATCACGGTGTTAATGTGATGAACAAACTCATCGGCACTAGCAGATGGAGGCACACCATACTCGAGAGACACATTGTCCTCTTGGAGTGTGTAGCCCTTGGGCATGTTAGGAATCTGCATAGGATTCCACTTGTCAGCATTGATGTAACCAATAGCAGATACGGGATTGCCTTTGGCGTCTTGCAAGAAAACTTCGGGATCAGTACCTAAACGCATTTTACCACTCCTTGTTAAACAAATACTCTACGACCAGTTCATTGGTCTTGTTGACAAAATCACTACCGACTTCTGACCACTCAGGATGACCCTGAATAGCCAAGCCTTTAAACTCAGGAAAGAATACAATCTCAGGTTCCTTAAAGTTATTGGTTTTAATAGAATCTACCACCGTTGGTGGAGTTTCACTCTTCTCACCATAGTAGACAGCACTCAGGTTATGAGGCGCCCACGCTATCAGCTCATGCTTAGTACCCAATAAGTCAAGCATTTGATGATGTGCAGATGTGACATAGAATACTTCACCATCAGCGGTTACTACATTATGCCCACCAGTATCGTGACCAGTGACGTGCTGAATCAGCTTGCCACCAGCAAACGCACACATAAATTGAGCGCCACGACATACACCAATGATAGGAATACCATTGGCTTTGCAATGCTTCATGGCTTGCCATTCCCACACATCACGCGGAGAAGGGAGAGCTGGCGCTTGATTATGTCGATGTGGTGCTGCATTGTAGAAGCTTGGATGAATGTCCGTGCCACCCCACAATAAGAACGCATCTACATTTTTAAAGCCTTTCTCATACGCATTAATTGCGTTGTCAAAGATTGCATCGAATGGGTAAATGGAATTACCATTGCCCCACGGCGAATAAGCTATAGTTGTCATGTTGATTTAACCTTTCAGGTTGATCGACCTTGCATTAACAAGTTACGAGATGAGGATTCTTGTGGACAAGATAATGATATGTGCAGTGGATGTGTGAGTTCCTATCGTTAAGAGGGGCGAAGGTGATAATCATGGGGCAGTCATTATCAGGCCAAGCATCGTCATAGGAAAAGTCCTTATACGAACGACACACACCAATGACAAGACAAGCACCATACTTTTGATAACCTGCTTTACTTTCAGGATAGGCAGTATCGCCAGGGCGCATAGCTACTTTAGACGCTAGCGATTGGACAATACAATTGCGCCGAACAAATTCTTCGGGCGTGATACCTCTAGCCGTAGACTGGTGTATCTCGAATGCGGTGAAATGTTTAGGCGTGTGTGTTAAAAGAAAAGGGGTGTCATTTGCTACGGCTTTAACCTTAGCTAGGAATGTTTCGGTAATCAATTGTGTTCCTCTTGATCTTCTTCAAATTCAATTACAACATTCTCACCGCCTTGCCAATTGATGTCAAGAGCAGCATGATTAACAACAGCAGGCGCAAGCAGGGCACCATTCATGAGGTTAGCGCCGTTAATTGCGGCAAAAGCCTCAGTCATAGACTTGCGCTTGCCCGTACTCTTAGCCTTGAGGTTAAGCTCGATGCGGGTTTTCTGTGGCAAAGTCTTGATGTGGTCTTCAATGGTATGCTCACCATTAACTTGATAAGTAATGACCTGAAGCCAATAGCCGCCAATATCAGGGCTTTTAATGTAGCGTTCCTGCTTTGTTATCAAGTCTTTAATGGTTTCCTCCATTAAATCTGTATAGCTGTTATACACAGTGTATCCCAATGAATGATCATAAGGATCACGTATGTGATATACATGGACAATGTTGTTCATATCTCAGCCTTTCTGTTAACAATACGTTTGAAGTCACAGGCTTTGCTGTAACGATAGAGATACACAGTGTTTGGTCCGTGGGATTTGTTTTCAAATTTATCTCGCAGTTTGACGTTAGGATGTCTAATGAAGTGTTTGAAGGTTTTCTTTTGATTAGGACTAAACATGAAATAGAATTCCATAGGTTGCCAATCATTGTCGATTGTAGCACACAGCCACTCGAAGAATTGATCGACCTCATTTAATTCTACACGTGTTGTATAGCCCCAGTTTTGCAACGTGGCTATGGCACAGCTACCCATGCCCCATGATGTCACATGACAAATACGCATAGGCGAATTATCATTTTTTCGGTGTTTATAAATAATGCCCGTTCTACCAGACACATTCTCAACACGAGGCATCCACTCTACACTAAACATACATCTTCACCCGAGCTAATGTTTATACGTTTGATTTCAGCCATTGCTTGCTGTTCAATGTCATTCTCAAGCGCCAACACCCACGCCTCTTCATCAAAGAGGCGCTGGCACGTGTTACAAATGGTGTATTCACCACATTCAGGGCATACGTTAGGCATACATACTCCTTAGATAGTCATCCAAACAACAAGAATGGCAATGAAGCCAAGCCAATACAAGAGATTGTCATTATACCACATATTTAAAACTAGTCCATGCTCGTGGTGCGTTACGCGCAAATAGCGTGTAATGAAAGGATTTGCCTACAAATCGTGTACGTTTTACGTAAACAGGAATGAATTTAATCATACTTCACCTCTTGATTTAACAACAACAATGGCATCATTGACCAATTTCATTATCCAAGGCGGGATTGGTCTGTTACCCGCCAAGGCTTTGATTTCTGCGTGTGTCATACTAACCCTCCCTTATGAGACGAATTTAAACCCTTCAATAACGACAGATCGGTGATCAATATGTAGTTACTTTTAGGCATGGGTGCAACAGTGAATTTACGCTTTTGTGCGGTTTTTTCGCCACACGATAGGCATTGCCGATAACCAAGTTGGAAACGTGCCAAGGGAATGTCATTGCCACAGGCGCAGGGCAGTTGATCGACCTTGTTGATAGACCCTATACCAACAGCAGTTGCTTTAGTCATAATAAAATCCTAACGTTAGGAATTTTGAGACAAAAAAAGAGCAACAAAAAAAGCCCGCACAATGGCGGGCTAGTCTTGTTGCAGTTTAATTACATGGGCGCGGGTTCAAATTCTATTTGCACATTGTGGAATGTAAGCATTTTTAGTGCATAATCCGTATCCGATAATTGCCCGTTCAAATATTGCGCTTCAAGTGATTCAACGCTAGGAATTTCGCTAGCCTTGGCAATGGCGGATTGTGCCATTGTAGGAATATCGGGGTTTCCAATGGCAAGGGTAAGCGCTTCTAATGATTCACGATGCAAGCCCTCAAAAGTAGCAAGCATGGATTTTAATGCGGCAATGGCGCTGGCATAATCCCCTAGTTCGGTTTTTTCGGTTCGGGATTCTAAGTCGCTAGCGATTTTGATTAATTTGCCCGCAATGCCTTCGCCCGCTTCGCTAGGCAATTTTGCATTTTCAAGCATTTTGATAATTGCTCGCAATGGTAACAATTTGCCATTGTCCAATGCGGGCGTTTTGCCTAACTGACAAAAGAATTTTGCCGCCCATGTTTTCGCATTGGAGAAACTACCCGTATTCAAGCCGCCAGCAAATACTTGCCATTGATTTTCGGCAGTCGCGGGCTTTGCGCCCTTTGCGATTTTATCGGCAATAAATGCGGGTTTCAAATATTCGCTGATTTTCTCACGCAAAGCCGCGTTGAATTCTTTTGGGATTTTCTCATTAATAGGGGTTGCGCCCTTATAGAATGAAAACCGATCATCGCAAAGCATATCAGCAAGTAGCGACAATGCGCCCACGCTAGCTTTTACCATTGCGTTTTGCTCGGTGCCAATGGCGCGCAATGATTCGAGAGTGTCTAACTTTTCAAGCAATGCCAAGGGTTCGGCATTGTTTTTGGCATCGGTGATCACCACTTGATTGTCATTGAATGAAAACGTGAATTTTGACATAATTTAAACCTTTGAAAATTTCCTAACAGTTAGGATTTCAGACTAAAAAGCATTGGACAAGCCTTGCCCCTAAGAACTGAATCCTGCGACTGAATACTTTTGTATTCAAAAGAACGATGTAAACTATTTGCTTACATTATGCAAGGGCAACGATCTACCCTTGCCCAATATAGTAAGCAAGGGCTGTGCCATACATCGAAAGTATTAAAATCCTTTCTCGTAATATCGCTTTAGTACTACTTGGGGATGAAAACGTATACTTTAGTGTTACAAAAAAGTGTCGGGATTTTGACACCCTGTAAGTTTCACGTAAGAAATGTGTCGGGAAATCGACACTTTGAGTACTTTTGTTTGCAGA
>Ga0114979_10001260_pt1 | contig 17013 bp, 20 predicted proteins | sample S_140625_EF_Meta_FD_87315 | JGI IMG/M metagenome (GOLD analysis project Ga0114979, IMG submission 87315) | Freshwater microbial communities from Lake Simoncouche, Canada to study carbon cycling - S_140625_EF_MetaG | ecosystem: Environmental > Aquatic > Freshwater > Lake | place: Lake...
GCACTCGGAACTTGTTTTTTTAAAAATTGCATGAGTCCATTTACCCCCATTTTTTATTCTGGTTTAATTCAAATCGTTTTTCCTCCCCAAAAAAATATAAAAAAATATTTTATTTTTTTTTTTAGAAAAATTTAGAATTTAGAAAGTAGCCTTAAAAATGTCTGTGAACCTGAGCCACTTTCTTCTTGATGAGGATAGTTTTTTGAGGATGCGTTCAAATGGTGAGCTGTATGCCATTGACATGGACTACAAAGATTATCGCATTTGGAATCTGGAGTGCATTGCCGCACTTACCGATGAGGAGCACAACTGGATGGTAGAGCTTTGCCGCCGTATTAGTGACAAGAAGATTCGGCTCATGGATGAGGAATCCAGTATAGTGTTTACAGCCGCTAATATTTACTTTGACATGTCTAAGAACCTAGTTATAACAAACCCACGTTAATTTAATTTAATGAACCCCATGGCTTGAAAAACTTCTAAACTTCCTTGAATTTTTAATAAGTTTTGTTCTACCATAGTTAATTCATGTTGCAAAGAAGATTTTTTTTCTTGAAACATTTTAAATTTTCTCATTTCATTTTGAATCATGTTTTGTAACGCTTCTTTATTTCCCATAATACTTCCATCGGGGCCTTTTGGTTCTGGAGCTGAAGCTTCTGATGATGTCGTTGAAGCTCCACTACTATTGATTGCTTGCATATAACTTGCCAAAGAAGGTGGAGGTTGACGCATCATTTTATTTCCGTATTTTTTTATTTCTTTTTTTAGTTTCAACTTATTACTATCCTATTTAAAAAAATTAAAAAAAATTTCAATATGCTTTAAAAAGAACTCCTGCACCTCGTACTAAATATCCATATCCAAATCCTGAACTAGCTCCACTGATCATTTGTTCCGAGGTATCCTTTGCAATGGAGCGTGCCCACAATAAAAAGTAGTTTGAGGAAAGTTTTAAGTTATTTTTTGACGGTTGTAATAATAAGTTACATATAAATTCTATTACAAGTAATAAGATAATTAATTTTCCATATAAGTACACTGGTTCTAAGTCTGGATTATAAATATCCTTTTGTTTTTTTACAGCTTGACTTACACCCAAGACAAAGGATCCACAAAAAATTAAACTTCTGTACAAGTGTTGAACTCGAGTGCTAAGTTGGCTTAAAGATTCTTTCCATTCGGGATTGGGAGGGTCTATGCCCTTTACAAAAGGTGCCCCCTGTAGACCTTGCAAAGCTAATAAACTTAGAATAATGGCAAATGCAAAAAAGATAAATGGTTTTCTTCCATATTTATAAAGTTGAATGGCATCAAGTCCTTTATCCACAAGGGAACCTAAAGGACTTTTTGTCATTGACATTTTTTTTATTATGGTAAAAATTTTCATCCACAATAAAATAAAAAAAAGTAACAAAATGGAAATTTATTCTTCAGAATATTTCGGCCTAGCTTGTGTTACACTACTAGTGATAGGAATTGTTTTAGCAGTTAAAAAAGACAGACCAAATCAGAGCCAAAAAACTACTCGTATGATTGGTATTATACTAATAATCGTGGGAGCTGTTGTTTTTATCGTATGGAGAGGTCGAAACTACGGTAGAATAGGCCCTAGGCAAAGTTGCTTTGGTTCTGGTGCAGGTGACCCCAATTGCATTATACCTTATAAAAGTATGACATTCTTCGAAATTATAATTGCAGAAATCGGGTTTGAAGTTTTAGCTCAATCAATAGCTAAGAACCGTTACCGTTTGAAGCGGTAATCACGTAACATATAACATTCAAAATATGAAGATATTTAAGCAACAATATTAAAGGATGGATTTGTTCGATAAAAAGGTTCAGAGGGAGTGGGACCAAATAATTGCACATGAGTGTCCAGTAGCCGAGAAAACCCTAATAGTGTTAAGTCTGTGGAGTTAAAAAGAGAATTCCTAGTTTGATCTGGGTAATTGGTAACAGGAAGTCTTGCGCGAGAAATTCTAGTAACAAGTGGTATTCCATCTTCTGTAAATTCTCCTGTTTGTAGCAATTGAGTATTTACCCTAAAAAATGCTGAAAAATTTATACCTTGTAATCCTCCTGAAAACTCACAAAAAGGGGGTTTTACAGCATTTGTAAGAAATGAATTAGATCCAAAACTACAGTTTACGATATGGCATTTTGCATCTGTCCAATTATTACTGAGCGAATCTGTGTAAAAAGCACAAGCACGAGGCCAATTGGACTCGGAATTAGGATTTGAAAGAGTTGAAAAAATATTAAGAGTTATAGGAATACGCATACTTCCTAAATTGGAATCTTGTAAAAACATATTCATTTGATAATAAGCAGGATTTTGAGAGTCTGCATTTACACTGAGTGTGACACTTATAGAGTCATGAGCTTCACTACCAGGATTTAATTGCGTATAAGAATACTTGTACAACTGTGTAACATCTTGGGTTACAGACACGTACTGAGGAATGTCTGTGAAAATTGCTACAGTTTTTGAAGATGCTACAGAAGCAACATCAAGTTCCGAATTGAAAATATTAAATGTTAGACTTCCTTTATACCCTTGGGGAACATCAAACTGAAATCCATTCATGAGAAGAGCAGGAAGAACAAAGGGATCAACATTTACTGTAGCCGAGTTTCCATCATAGTTGCACTGATTTACAAAATTACCCATGGAAATTACATTTGCATCTACATTCGTCATATCAATGGCCTGAGACCCTCCATAGGCGTAACAAACATCAGGACACGGAGAATTTTGTAACAAGTCATTAAATATCACATCTTGTACTTGAAAATCTACACACGCAGGTAACCAGCAACGGTACGGTATAGAAAATGGATTTCGCGCGGGACTTCCAAATCCTCCTTGGTTCCCAAAAAATACACTTGGATTTTTTTCACGAAGAGAGATAGCGTCTCCATAATTTGTTGAACTTAAGATAGATGCATTTGGATTAAGAGTAGGATATTTTTTTCCTAAAAGTCCGCCGAGCAAGGGATACTGACCAGCATCCGTCAAGGAAGAGCATGCATTCGAAAATGTAATGCATGACTGTGCAGGAGTATTGGTAGTGCAGCTTGTTTCTCCATCTCGAGAGCTGTAAGATAACAAACCAAAAAATGCTGAAGAATTTGCTCCGTTTGGATCACAGAATAAATCTACACGATGAGAAAATTTTTTTATGGAACTGGGCACACTAAAATAAGTAACCGAAGTTTGATATGGACTCATTCCTTGAAATCCGGAAGGATTTGTACTAGGGGTAAACCCTGCCCCTAGACTTTGATATCCTCTCAAACATCCACACTCTCCATTCCCGCGCGTGGAAGGATCCGAGCAATAACTACTTACTTGTTCTTGAATTTCTGATATGCGAAGCAAAGTAATACTAAAATCATTTCCTAAAAGGGTTGGTAAAGCCGCAGACAACTCTCTGGTTTTTTTGTAATATGCGTTACAGGGTAATCCGCCAAAGGGTTGAGCCTGAGGAGAATACCCTGAAACGGAAACAATCTGTAGTAACTCCAATGCCATGGGATCCACCTGGGGATTTAAAACAGGATTATATGTAGATAAATAATTGTGACGATTACAAGATGATGTTCCTGTACAATTTTGTAAGAACATATCTCTACATGCGCCATAGGGATCATCCAGACACCATGACTCATCACACACAAAAGGGGTTAGGGGACCCCCTGTTATTGGATCAATTTGATACAGAGATTGCGCGCTACCTTCTTGAGTAATCAACATTTCTTGAACATTATTTAAAGAGCAGCAAATTGGCTTGTATCTATAATCACTCTGTGAATCAACAAGTGCAATTCCATTAAAAGAAGCAGACTTTATATTGCAAACCGCACTGTATGTTACATTAGAACGAATGCTGTAAGGAAACTCAGTTTCCTCCGCATTCAAGACATGAGGACGCGAAGAGTGAGTATAATTTCCATTGGGATTTTCAAATAAGCAATTTGTTTTTGTGCGCTGCGTAATAGGATCCACAAATGGATTACAGCCTATACTACCTAAACTTCCAATTAAGTGATTTTTAGGATCAGTGGATACAGCTCCAAAAGGTAATCTTGCTTTATCTTTTTTTTCATTCAGTAACTGATCAATTACATTATTGCATGTGTAAGAAGACTCCCATAACCAACACCAAGTGTCCTCGTGTAACCCTTGTTCTGGATTTCCGGGCTCAACGTGAGGAACATGACCCGTATCTGCATAACACCCTGCCCAGGGTCTCTGCCCAACCATACCAAGATGTAATGTTTCATCACACAAATCTTGAGTTATGTTATATTGAAGACCCAAAAAAGACTTTACGATACAAAATCTACGAGTGTCTGCTGTCCCACCAAACGCGTTTAAAGGATCATCTCGAACAGTCCAGGCTCGTTCATATTCATAAATATCTTGGTAAGCTATCGTTAAAGATCGACTTATGTTTGAAATTTGTTCACATTGAAGAGATGCCATTCCTTTTATTTTTAATTAATTTTTATTTTTTTTTTGTAAAGGATGGCTCTCCACATTAAAACTTCCGTGTATTTGCAGACAAACACTCCACTACATAAAAGACTTAAGCCAATACAAAACGCTGTAAAATCTTTCCCAAGTAAATTTGTGCACGCCTTATCTTGCACGCGCCATATTTCTGCAGGAACTCTTGTAATTTCACTGCATGCATCTGCCGAATCTTTTCCATTCCAAAATCCAAGGCGGGAAGGACCATTATAATACACAAATTTTAATGGAAAAATTACAATTCCTTGTAAAGTATGAAAACTAGTTTGTATAAAATTTAAAAAACCTTCTATTTTTTTTTTCAAAAAAGTTAAATTGCAAGTCGTTTCCCACCTATTTTGGGGTTATGAACGCGGATTCTCATTATATCTAGGTCACTTTTTTAGATTTTTTTTTCTCAAGAGTAGGCGGCTTTTCCTCTCTTGTCTCATCCTCATCTTCTAAATCCAAAGTTTCTTCCGCCTGCTTTGCTGTCATAACTTTTTCAGAACCTTTTTCTTTTTCAGATTCTTCAGCTGCTTTTTTGGCAGCCGCCGCCTCACTCTCCCGCTGTTTCTCAAGCTCAGCGGCTTGACGCTTACTCTCTGCCTCTGCCTCTGCTTCTAAGGCTTGACGTTTGCGTGCTTCTGCTGCCTCTAAAGCAAGACGCTGCTGCTCTGCAGCTTGACGCTGTAATTCAGCAACTTTGGCAGCCTCTTCGGCTTGTCTAGCCATAGCTTGTGCCTTGTTGTGCTGTTCCATGGCTTTGACAGTCTCTTCCAAATGCTTACGTACAGCGACGCGAATCATGTTTTCATCTACAACGGGTCTACTTTGAAGCTCTGTAACAGACTTTTGAAGAGTAAGAATGCGAGACACGGCGACAAGGACAATTAAGCAAGTAATGGCAATGAGCCAAACGGTAAAATTTTTAGGAAGTGCAGATAAAATTTTATCCTTCCACGAAGAAATGTTTTGAGACACAGTGTCTATCATGACACGAGCTTTTCCTGCAATTCCAGAAGGAACTACCTCAACTTTTGGAACTTCTACTGTAATTACAGCTGGCGGCGAAACCATGGCGGGTAAACTTTGAGGAACAGGAAGAGGCACAGTAACATTGGGGAAATCCATTTTTTCTTTTGTACTTTGATCCTTAAAAAAATGAAGGGCAAACGCAGGTTCAGAAGTTGGAGAAAATTATCTTCTGATACCCAAGAAAGCTTATCTTCCGTGTCGATAAATAGCATGGCAACTGAGCATCCAGTATCAAAAAAGCAAAAAACTAACGCAAGTTCAGAATGTTCCATAACAGGAATAAAACTTTCTAGTGAAAATTTCGTCCAACTTGGAAGTGAAAAAATTTGGGCACCAATGCTAATACTTTTTTCAAAATATTTTTCTGTACTGGGAGCATTTCCCTTGACAGCCTCTGTGCTCTCTGAAGCTCAGGAAAAATATAGGAAGGATAAAGAAATGTATCCATTTAGTAATTTTATAAAGGAAGAAATTGTTCTTGATGGAACTCTTCTTACAAATGATTGTATGAATGAATTAAATATTCAAAACTTTTGGCTAGTGTATTTAGAAGTGCTAGAAAAAAGATTGGTTAATCATCTTAAAATAGATCATCCTGCAAGCCATTCTAAAGAAATTTGTCAACTAATTTATAATTTGACATTGATGCTGCACACGCACATTCCTTCAGAAGCTTTAGCGAGTTTAAATAGGGTGTGCAAGACTTTGGATGGACTTTTATTAGGAGATTCTTTTTGGGAGTACAATCCTATATTTTTGACAGAAACTCATATTTGGGCCCATGAGTTTTTTGACAGTGTATTTAAGGATCATAGTACTGGATCCGTGAAAAAAAATCACATTGCTTTTTCATTTCCATTAGCTCAAGCTCAGCACCCGTTTCCAGAATTTAGAACACCCAATGAAACTCAAGTATGTGATCAACAACTGGCCATTCGATACACACGCTATGAAAATGAATTTGATGAAGAACCAGGTGTATGGTCATTTTATCAAGCTCCTCTAACTTCTTCTGTTCTAATATCTTCAAATGGTGCACTTCCCACACTTACTCCTCCAAGTATATTAAATAGTCCTAATTTTCTATATGGTATAGCAAGATGGTAAAATTTTGTTTTGATATTTTTTTTAAACAAAAAAAAAATCTTTTTTCCTCCCTACTAAAAAAAAAGTAAAATGTCCGAAGCTTCTCGTCCTTTGACCGAAACACTATCTGCAATGTTTGATAAAAGTTTACAAGTATATGTAAGTCCATCAAAAATTTATGAATTTGTTCTTCTTCTTCTTGTGTGGACGGGTGCCATTGTGTTTAGTATTGTAGCTCTCACACAACTTGGTAATATTTATACAACTGGATCTGGAAATACTGATTTTACCGAAACTAGAGGCAAAGCTGTGAAGTCGTGTGCAACGTTTTCTCTGTTAGCAATGCTTTGTTTAATTTTAGTTCAGTTCCTGACTCTTCGTGTAGCATTGTACGCGCCCTAACTAATCAAAGTTTTGGGTTAGAAAAGACTTTCATACTCCACAACATTGAGAGGAACTTTACTTGTCAGAGGAATTGGTGAAGCGACTGCAGTCACAACCATTTTGTTTAAAACTTCCAGGGGATTTGGAGACATATTTTTCTGGTAAGAAACTAAGTAAGCTCGAACGGATTTTCCACCAGCAGCACCGATTCGAATTAAAATTTGTTTTTTAATTTTTTCAGTATCAATACATAAAAATTGTTTCACATACTCTTTTTTGGCTTCTTTGCTTACTTTGTCTTGCAATGAAAGCAAATGTTGAAGTAATTTATCATCTACCAAGGAAGTCCGAAAGTCGGTTATCATATCTCTCTCTACACATTTACTTCCCTGCTTTGAAGTTCTCCACCACGCATAAAATGCCTTGATTGCAGCTGAGGAAGGAGACGTTGCAAAGTAAAAAACTTCTCCATTTTTTACAGGAGTTCCAATTGAATTAACAACATAATAGTTTTGTTTCCTTGATCCCGAAGTATCTAGAGTGGGTAATCCACCAACCGTTGAAGTGTTTACCTCAATAACTCTATCTCCACTTCCATTCGTTCTAGGTTGCACAGGTAGTTCTGTAGATCCTTCCAGTTTCATAAAGTGAGATTTTCCACCACTAAGATTATTAGTATTTTTTGTCAAACCTATTTTTTTTGTTTTTGTTGATGGAGGATCATATATACAAAGTGCTGGTATATAATTTTTTGAAGCACCTCCACTTAAATCATTATTATTATTATGCAATAAAAATACTTTTTCCCTTGGAAGATGAAATTTATTCATTGTTTTTTTTTTAACAAGAAATATTTTAAGGGAGATTTCAATCCAAGTAAAAAAAAACTTTTTTTTTCTGTTTTACAAAAAAACAAATGAATCCTGTGCGAGAACCTCCTAATTTTAGTTCTTTACCAATAGAACTAAAAGGAAGAATCGGTGACTATTTAACGCTAAATGAGAAGTTATTAATGCGTAGAGTTTCAAGAGAAAATAAAGCAATATACAGTACAACACCTAAATACGAATTTTTATTTCGAAATCGGCGTACAATGCTCCATTTAAAAAGCGGAAGAACAGATTCTCTTATGGGTGATGAATATAGATTAAAACAATGGCCCCTAAGTTCTGAAATTGGAACAACAATCGAACGATACAGAGTACTAGACTTGTTCGTGTACAAAGCTGATAGGTGGTTGCGTAATATATACTTAAACTTTTTTGATTTTCTAATTGACCCACAACCACCACATGGTGGGTGGGGGATTGCAGAATGGAACGAAACAAGAAAGAATTCTGCAGAAATGCTGTTTTATTTGGCCCTAGGACGACTGTCGTCAAATGAAGTTAAATTTTCATTGTTCTCTCTATCAGAAATGCAAGATGTTACTAAAAGAATTGCCCAAGAAGGTCAATTTCCTCACGTATTTAAAAAGGAAATGGATATAGATTTACTGAATTATGCATTTGTGGAAAATTATAACTTGGAATATGATCCGCCTCTTTTAACAAAAACTCCTGTAAAAACAATCAATGATCTAGTAAAATTTTTACAACAACAGGTAGGGTATCATCATCCTATATTTTGGAACTGGGTAAAAGAAATGTTTGTTAGGTTTTTAGGAGCCCCAGATGGTAGTGCCTCAATAGATCCACTGAGAGAGTTCTTAACATATCGTTTTACTCATGAACTTTATGTTGACAAACTATCGTACACGTAGCACCAGAAAAAAAAATTAAAATTAATCCAAATCCGTTTTCTTTAAAGGAAGAAATTTATGAAATACTAAAGACCAGTCTAAAACACTCTTAGTTTCTGGTCTATTTCTCTCTGTGCATTTAGTCTGAGAAAATTTTTGTAGTTCACTTAAAAAAGTTAATTTTGAGATAGCTAGGGGTCGTTCCTGAATCACAGTATCTACAATGCTTTCTACAAACATGGAAAAATCATAGCCAGTGTCATCCTCCAAGTCAGGATCCCAAACACCCCAACTCTTTCCAATGTCACTACTTTTTGAAGCACTTGAAGTTCCACTTTCACCCATACTTAACAAGTCAGAGTCTAGCCTACTAATCTGCACTTGCTTAACACTACCTCTGTAAGTTCCTTCACTCGAGGATACACAGCTACTTAATCCAAAATCTATTATTGTAGCGTCATAGCCTATAAGAGGAACTGTAAAAACACCTACTGGAGTGTTAATGTCCCATGAACCAGTTTGCGCTCGAGGTGATACCATAACGTTTCCAAGATGAAGATCATGGTGTTTTAATTGAATCCTTTTTTGAGCAATGCATATAGAAACGAGCACCTGAAACACTACACTCTGAAGTTCTTCATCGTGCATGTCATGAATTACCAAATCCAATTCTTTCCCACCAACTTTTGAAAAGTGAAGCTGTTTCTTTTCTAAATCTGCAAATTGAAGAAAGGCCCTAGAAAACACAGGAATGTCAGATAGCGTGTCTCTTAATGTTAATCCCATAATAAGCTCATGAAAATATTCACAGCATAATAATCCATTCGCATAAGGATCTATAATCCATGCACAATTTTCCCAAACACAATTTTTTCTCAAGTACCCTTGTGTATCTCCTAAAACATCAATGGAGCCTACAACTTTTCTAAAATCTTTTGTTGTAGCAATGCATTGAGAGTCATGAATTAAATCAACAATACAACAGTCATTATTATTCCCAGCTTCGAAACAACTTCTGTCTCTCTTTGGTTTCTTCGTCCGAAGTCTAGCCCACAGATATAATTGATGATTTCTAAATTTTTTCACAAAGGTTGGTACTGGTAGTTCTACACTCTCACAAGAATCTTCATCTCCACTAAACGTGCTACTGCTACAAGACCTTGATTTTTCACTGGAACTTTCTTCTTCTTCTTCTTCTTCGCTTTTTGATAGCAATTGGACAGCTTTCGATTCTTTCAGAGCCTCTGGAGAAATCCAAAGTTTCTCAATATAAAATTTTTCTAAAACCGAAATGGAAGACATGGAACCTGTTTTTCCTACACAAATAACCTTTTTTAAGAAATCTATTTTTCAACTTTTAACGCAAATAATTCAACTCTTCCAAGGTTGTAACGTGGGTTCGATTCCCGCAGTACGCACTTACTCTCTTCTTCTTTTGCCTCCACCAGAGCCTGCTCCTCCCGAAGATCCTCCTCCCGAAGATCCTCCTTCAGAAGCTCCTTCGACGGTACTTGCTTCTAAGGGATAAGGGACTTGCTCTAGTCTATGTAAATCAACACGAATTTCATGAGTATACCGATAGGTTAAAAATGTTCGTAATGGATCAATTGATGTTGAACCATTTCCATGTAAAAATCTGGTGAATAAACTTTTCACCCAGTTCCAAAATTCAACTCCATAATTGAGTGTCTCTGAATCTTCTATAAATTCTACAAGTTCATCAATTGTTTCTACTCCAGCATAATCTAGTAAATCTATTTCTTTTATTTTGACAAATGTGACTGGGAAAGGAAAACCTCTTCTTATTCGTTCTCTAATAAGATCTTGCAATTCAGATGGAGAGAATAAAGAAACATCCCAATACAGTGGAAGTCGGGGAGATAAAGCTCTCTCAAACAATTTTCTTCCAAAATTACTTCTTATAGCTAGCCAATCCTCCCAATGATAACCTGGGGGCAAAGGAGGTGGTGGATCATGATCAGTTAGAAAATTTAAGACATTATATTTAAAATTTGAAATCTCTTCAGAATAAATGTTAAAAGTATCATCCAAAATTTCTTTTCGTTGTTTATAAGTACCAATTTCAGAACTAAATTGATTAACTTTTAGTCTATGTTCTTGACGACTCAATGAATATAGTTCCGTTCCTGATTTTCTATGAAGCATTGTAAGGCGTTGTCGTATTAAAAATTCACGTCTTGGAGTAGTACTGTAGACGACCCGATTTGCTTTTGAGGTTTCTCTCATTGATGAGCGATCTGTTGATTCTAAAAAGTCACCAATTCTTCCCTGCAATTCAGGTGGCAAAGCATTAAGTCTATTTGTAATTTTTTTTATAGGAAGATATATAATATTTAATTTTAAAAAAATATATAACTATAAAACTAACTTACTTTAATATTTCAATGTTTTCATATATTTTAAAATGGATGTTTGTGTATATTTTTGAGTAAGATGATCCATAGATTGTTTAAAATCAGAATGTAGAGCACTTAATTCTGAAAATGTGTCTTGGAGAGATTGACACACTCGTAACATTGTTTTTCGCTTCTTTGAAACTTTAAGTTTTTTGGCAGTAAACTTTGATTCCACTTCTGGAAGTACAATATCTTTCACAATATGAATCCATGAATTTATAATTGCCTCATTGCTATAGAGCTCTGAAAAATATTTGCTAATTTTTGAATGCTTCTCCTTTCGCATTTCAAGCGTCCACGTGGAAATTTCTTTTAGTGCATCCACGATTCCTGGAACATTGGGAAGCATCCATCCCGAGTTGAAATCCATGCGTGCAATCCATTGTACAGGTTTCACGGAAATTCCAAAGTGTGTTTCTTCCCACATAGCAGTAGCTCGTGTTGTTACCACAGGACATCCACAAAATTGAGCTTCTAAAATAGGAACTCCGCATCCCTCACTACAGGCACTGGCTAAAAGCACATCACAGGCTCTATACATTTTAGCAATACTTTCCTCTGATATAGAATTTAAAGAAGTACTAGGAGTCATTGAGCACCTATCACCACTACAAGGAGCTTCCCCGTGTGTTCGCGCTCGCTGATCTTCAAAATTAATATAGGAAGATCTTCCTTGTAATTCTCCAAACGTTTCTAATAGCCTAGGAATATCATATGCTCTCACACTTTCAGCGTGAATGTGAAGCCATGCATTTGGATGTAAAGCTTTAAATTTCGAAAAGGCCTGTAATTGTGCGTCAAATGCTTTTCTTCCCGATTCTTCAGAATTTGAGGCTATAATTAAAATTACAAAGGCATCCTGAGGCCATCCCCATATAAATCGCGTGCGTTTTTTTTCACTCACGTTATCCCAATCAGGATAGTATGTGCGTGTGCATCTTCCATGTGCAACGACTTCAATATGCCGTTCACAGTGTTTTTGCCTCTGTAAAGGTTCTAAGAGGGCAGCTCCCCATCCAGATATAGGAAGTTGTAAGTCGAAATCACTGAGTGCAAGTACCGTAGGATGCTCAACAGGAACAAAATGTAAAGGCATCCAAACTGCACTTGTACAGTGAAAAGGACCGGGCTCAAACATAAAAATATCTTGAAGAGACACAAACAAGGACGCTTCCGATTTCGCAATCATTTCATTAATGTGATGTTTTCGTATTGTAGTAGGCCATTGTGTATAAGGATTTGAAAACCAGTATACCGAAGACCAATCCACATCTTCGGAACCTTTTGCATCAAAAATTTTTTGCATTCCAAATCCCCTTGTTATCTCTTCGGTTGTAAAAGGCTGCATGGGTTTAAATTGATTCACAGTTAAGTTCCATGCTAGGATGTACACCTTTGATGCACCCGCCTTTAAAAAAGCACGTAGAGCTAAAAGACACTGTCCTCCATATCCCGTAGGTAGACCAGGTGCATTGCCACAACTAAACAAGACAGTAAAGTTCTTTTTGCTCATTTTTTTGAAAAAAGGAAGAGTGAGTTTCTTTTATAAAAAAAAAATTAAAAAAAAATTTCATTTTTTTAAACCAAAGAATTTTTCTCTCACCTTCTAAAAAAAAAGAAATGTCTGTTAGCTCACCCTTTGCTGAAAAGACGGGGTCCCTGCTTGGTAATTTTATGATTCCTGCCGCTGCTATTTTAGGGTCTTTAGTAGCCTTTGGTGTGTTCTCTAACAAGCACAAGAAACATAATCATTCTCACGCTACCCCCAAAAGTGTAATTGTGCCGAAACGAGCATCCCATCCCATTGTCAAAAAGTCAAGTCCACTCATTTCCAAGGTTAATCCCGTTAGTACCCCCCCTGAAGAAGAGGCTGATGGAAAGCCTGAAGCAAAGCCTGAACCTGTTTTAGAGCCCAAGGCTGTAGCTGAACCTGTTTTAGAGCCCAAGGCTGTAGCTGTTCCCCAAGAAGCTGTTGCCGCTTTGGAAGAAGAGGCTCCTAGGCCTAAGAAATCTCTCGCTCCCGAAGAAATGACTGCCGAACAAACTTTTGAACAGTATAGGCAGGCCATGCTTCACACGGGTCCTCGTGATATGGAGTACCAAGCTCGTGCTGAAATGCAGAGCAAGGGTGGAATGGGGAATAATGCAATGTGGAGAGAGCAGACTGCTTCTCTGCGCAAGTCTCTTGATAAGGACGCAGCTACTCTGCTTGATGAAATGAATGTTAGCATTAATGACAGAGTTGTGAGCGATTTCAATAATGTGAGATACGCATAAAATATATTAAATTAAAAAATTGTTTTTTTTCAAAAAAAAAAATATTAACTACCGTAGTAGAGTTTTAAAAACGATTCAAAGTCTTCATATTTTGGAGATTTGTATGGATATTTATAAAAAGCGGCATCCTTTGCCTGTTCTATTGCCCAGTTTAATAATAATTCTTTTAACTCGGGCGTGAATGTTTTTCCCTGAATAAATAGATTTTGAACAATAATTTCCACATCAAACTCTGCTCGGGACACATACTCTAAAGCCATTTCTTTTTCTTGTTCTTCTTCTTCTTCCATACGTTGCTCTTCAGCTGATTCGCTTCTTCTTGGTGGTGCAGCATTAGAAAATGACATTATAGTCTGAACAGGTCGTTGCCCTCTACTAAGATTTAAAGTCATTGGGGAAGTGTTTGTGGTTGTCCCAAACACGAAGGTCCAAAACATTCATTAAAGGATGCACTCATAGCAGAATATTCAGAAACAGGAGCAGGAGGTGGTTGAGCAGATGTCAATCGTCGTCTAACCCTAGGCTTCATACCTTCACTTTCAGGAGGTTCAAGAGCACCCAATTGTCGAGCTAACCTAGGTTTCATCTGTTCACTTTCAGGTTCCATACCCATATCTTCACCGTATTCTTCGTCGTCGTCTCTCTCTCGAAATCCCCTTTTTCCTCTACCTCGATATATCTCAGGAACTGCTGGTGCTGGAGAAGGAACAAGTGTTATTAATTGTAAAGTTCCTCTTTCTTCATTTCCTCCACTTACTTGAAAATGCATTTCACCCATAAACATAAAAACTTTTCCTCGAATTAATGCTCCTCCTTCTACTCTTTCCATTTCGGCATCAAGTGTAAATATATTAAATGTTTTTACTTTGAGATAAACTGAGTTTAGGGAACTACTTCCAAATACTCTATATCTGAATATACAAGTTTGTCCTACTTCCAAAGGTTTTAATCCACCTCCTCCTCCTCCACCTCCACCGCCAGAAGAATAAATTTTTTTTATATGGAATTCTTGTTTTTTAAAAAATTTTTTAAAAAATTGCCCTTGAAATTAGAGCAAGACTCATTACAAATAAAACCCCAGAAATCTGAGATTTTAGCTGAGATTGAAAATCGTAGTTGGTTGAAAAAATGAAAAATTTTAAGCTATTAAAGGGTGGAAATGCAAATCCCGAATTGCCTGCCTTGATTGTAAAAGAACCTTTAAAAATTTTATTATTATCATCAAGAATCCTCAAAATAAATTTAGTTGGTTGTTCAGGACCTGTAAGTAAAGCTATTTTTATCCTTACATTTTCGTCATCAATATTTAAACTACCAGATTTAATAATGGAGTAGTCTTCTTGAAACATGATAAAATTAGTATACTGCTCCAATTCTTGTGTTTTTTGAAGATACAAATCACCATCACTTGCTGCACTTAAAGAGCATTCCTGAAGAAAATATTCAGGATAATCGGAAGAAAATAAATCAAAAAATAAGTCTCCATTTTGAAATTGAGTAATGTTTACATCAAGAGACGGTATAGACATTGTTTTTTTTCTTCTTCAATTTAAAAAAATTATTTTTTATATATTTAATTTTTATTTTTATAAAAGTGAGCGCGTGCGGTAGTAAGTAAGCAAACAAGAGTTTTTTTTTAGAAACATGTTTTCAAGAGCTCCTTCTTCTCTTCCTCAAGCTTCAAAGGGAGCTGCTGTAAGCAAGTCTAAGGTAGTAGAGCCTACATCAAAAAAAGTTGAAAAGAGGCGTAAGTATGATGATGATGAAGCGGAATGCTCGGATGGATCCCAAGATGAGTTAGAGGATGAAGTTGATGAGTACGATTATGAGGATGGATTTCTTACAAAAGGGGAAGTGAGCGACGGAGACGAAGATGCTGTAGCACAACTTCGAGGAAAGCAAATGATGGAAGATGATAAGACAAAACAGCTTCCAAAATTTAAAAAAATTGAAAGTGAAGACATGTCTAGTCAACAACCAGCGGGAAATAAAAAATTAAAGACGTGGATGCCTACTGAAAAACCTTTGAAAGTTGTTCAAAAAGCAAAGCTTCCAGAATATAGATGGTGCTTTTTAATCACAGATCCCAAGAGCTTTAAGAACTTTTTAAGAGCTGCATCTGCTGGTGGATCTTTACCTGCTTTACATTTTCGTTTTGAAGTAAAGACAAGTCCAAGTGGTGAAACAACTTCCTTTTTGACTTTGCAGGCATTTGATTCTCCTCCTACTATGGGATATTATTCCAGTATGAAAATTATTTTACACGCGGGAGTGGATGAGACGAACAAACCTTTGAATATAATGGATTTAAATGGATGTGCTTTTGGTGCTACATCCTCCAATTTAGAAAAGGGTGTAAAGTGGGCATCTGCACCCAATCCTTCTGCACCTCTACAAATGATGCTGTTTAATACTTCGGAAGATGTGATTGTCATCAAGAGTGAAAGTGATGGATCTGTTATGGACGCAAGTTTCAAAATTCCTTTGAACAAGAAAACTGCCTCGGAATCTCCTATTCCCGCTCTTATGCTTCGTTCGGCAAAGGAAATGGAGGAAAAGAAACGATTTAAATGCAGAATTTCTTCAAATTTATTAAGAAATATTGCAGATACCGCAAATTCAATTGATTCTGGAGAAATTCGATTTGATCTTTTTTCTGGTCAAAAGGAAAGTGATGAAAACATTTCCAAGCACAAGTTATCAGTCCTTTTCAATGGAGAGTCAAATCGCATTCAAGGGGAACATAACTTTTATATTAACACGATTGTAAGTTAGAGACGCTACAAAATGTTCTTTCACAAAGCCCTACTAATTCACGTATTCACATTTTCACCCCCTTTGTGTGTTTTGAAGAAAAAAACCATGGGAGATGTCATTCAAATGGAGCCTGTTGTGAGCGAGGAAGATATAGATAAGAAAACAAAGTGGACCAAGATGAGTTCCCAGGCATATTCCACAACAAAATTCCGGATGTTCTTGAGCAATATGAATGTAGAATGGTTAAATTTTACAATTGGGACATCTCCTGAGGCAAGAGATAACATTCCACTAGAAATGTATAGTGATGGAGATGAGGAGAAAATGTATGTTACAATTGCTGCACTAGAGGAAGACTGCTGAAAAAAAATGCGCAGTGAGTTCGCTTCAAAACCATAAAAATCTTTTTCAATTTGTAGAGTATAAAAATGAGTTCTGGGATATTGGAAGAAAAACCTCAGATTTTCAATCTTCATGTAATTAATTTAGAAAGAAGACAGGATAGATGGAAAGCACTGACTGAACACCTCAAGCAATTTTCTGATATAATTATAAACAGACATGAAGGATCCGATGCCCAAAAATTTCCAGACTTTTTTGAGTTACCTTTACGAGAAAAAGGTGGATTACATTGCTGCATTTCTCACAAAGATTTATTAGACAGACTTTCTAAAGTAGAGACAGAAACTTTTCATTTGATAGCAGAGGATGATCTGATTATAAAAGACTGGGACTATATAAAAGTATGCTTGGATGAATTTAAAACTTCAGAGTATGATATTTGTAATTTGGGA
>Ga0114979_10001261_pt1 | contig 16995 bp, 12 predicted proteins | sample S_140625_EF_Meta_FD_87315 | JGI IMG/M metagenome (GOLD analysis project Ga0114979, IMG submission 87315) | Freshwater microbial communities from Lake Simoncouche, Canada to study carbon cycling - S_140625_EF_MetaG | ecosystem: Environmental > Aquatic > Freshwater > Lake | place: Lake...
CAATTGAAGATGGCTTAAAGCCTGTTCAAAGAAGAATCCTTCACGCCATGAAGGAAATGGACGATGGTAGATTCAATAAAGTGGCCAATATCATTGGACAGAGTATGCAATACCATCCGCATGGCGACGCCAGCATTGGAGATGCATTGGTGAATATTGGACAAAAGAATTTATTGGTTGAAACACAAGGAAACAGGGGGGATGTTAGAACAGGTGACTCAGCTGCAGCTTCTCGTTATATTGAAGCGAGGTTAAGCAAGTTCGCGCTCGAAGTGGCATTTAATGGAAAAACAACCGATTGGTCACTGAGTTATGATGGACGAAAAAATGAACCTGTTACTTTACCAATGAAGTTCCCACTATTATTGGCGCAAGGGGCTGATGGGATTGCAGTTGGTTTATCTACTAAGATATTGCCACATAATTTCAATGAACTATTAGATGCGTCTGTTAAATGTTTGAGAGGACGTAAATTTGAATTATTGCCAGATTTTCAAACAGGAGGTATGGTGGATGCTTCGGCATACAATGATGGTAAACGAGGAGGAAAAGTTAGGGTGAGGGCACATATTGAAGAGCTGGATAAGAAAACATTGGTCATCAAAGATGTACCTTATGGGGTTACCACAACCCAATTGATGGAAAGTATTACCAAGGCAAATGACCAAGGTAAAATCAAAATCAAAAAAGTGATTGATGTGACAGCGGCGGAAGTTGAAATTCAGATTGATTTAGCAACTGGTATTTCTCCAGACATTACGATTGATGCATTGTATGCATTTACGGATTGTGAAATCAGCTTATCTCCCAATGTATGCGTGATTGTGAATCAACGTCCACAATTTTTAGGGGCGAGTGATTTATTAAGATATTCAGTAGACCATACAAAAGCTTTATTAAAGGCAGAATTAGAAATTCATTTGCAAGAGTTATTGGATAAATGGCATTTCACTAGTTTAGAAAAAATATTCTTCGAAGAAAAGATTTACCAAGAACTGGAGAAAAAGCACCTTAACTGGGAAAAAGTAATTGACGCCATTGACAAAGCATTTGAACCATTTAAAAAGAAATTCAAAAAGCCAATTGAGCGAGCAGATTTATTAAAATTAACAGACAAGCCAGTAAGAAGAATTTACAAACTAGATATTGAAGAATTAATTGCACAAATCAAATCGATCGAATCAGAAATTAAGGAAGTTAAACACAACCTTGAAAATTTAGTAGATTATGCAGTAAGTTATTATGAAAACTTACAAAAGAAATATGGCAAAGGGAAAGAGCGTAAAACAGAATTAAAAGAGTTTGATACCATTCAAGTGAAGCAGGTTGCGATAGCAAATACGAAACTTTATATCAATAGATCAGAAGGTTTTATTGGTACAAGTTTAAAGAAAGATGAATTCCTTTGCGACTGTACAGATTATGATGACATCATTTCATTTACCAAAGGTGGTACCATGAAAGTGGTGAAAGTTGCTGATAAGATTTTTATAGGTAAAGATATTTTACATGCTGCTGTATTCCAGAAGAATGATGAACGTACTACCTACAATATGATTTATGTAGATGGAGCTTCTGGGATTAGTTATGCAAAACGTTTCAATGTAACTGGAATCACTCGAGATAAAGAATACGTTTTAGCAAAAAATTTAGAAAAATCGAAAGTGTATTATTTGTCTATTAATGCAAATGGAGAAGCCGAGTCAGTAAAAATTATATTGAGTCCAAATTGTAGTGCAAGAATCAAGGAATTTGATTTCTTTTTTGAAACATTAGAAGTAAAAGGACGATCCAGTGTTGGTAATCAAGTAACAAAATACCCAATAAAGTTAGTGAAGTTAAAAGATGCTGGTAAGAGCACTTTGTTAGGTAGAAAATTATGGTTTGACGATAAATTCGGCAGACTAAACACCGAAGAGAAAGGGCTGTACTTAGGCACTTTTGAAGACGAAAAATTAATCGTCATTTACAAAGATGGTAATTACGAAGTAACCGATACGGAACCAACACAAAGATTTGATCCCGAGAAAGTTATTTTTATGGAGAAATTTAATCCATTGAAAGTGATCACTGCTGTCTATTTAGATAAAGAGAAATTACAGTTCAACATCAAGCGTTTTAAAATTGAAACCTCCACCCTAAAAACGCCATTTTCTTTTATTAAAGAAGGCAATGGTAATTATGTAGCTGCTGTGACAACACATGTTGAACCTGTTTTGGTAGTTGTTTCTGGCAAAGGGACTCAGGTAAGAAAAGCCAAGTTTAAAGTGAGTAAAATGGTGGATGTGATGGGGTCTAAAGCGGTAGGCACCAAATTGGTTGATTTTAGTAAAACCATCGAAATGGGATGGGAAAATAAAGTGGTCATCAAAGATCCTAACGACGAACAGCCAGAATTGTTCTAATTTTGTATAAAACCAAGTGCTATGTCAACCATCAATGTCGGTCAATTTAATTTAATGCGTGTAGACCGAAAGGTGGATTTTGGTTTTTATATGGATGATGGTGCTGAAGGGGTATTGTTACCTAAACGTTTTGTACCATCGGGATTACAAGTGGGGGATACCATTAGTGTATTTGTATACCATGACTCTGATAATAGATTAATTGCCACCACACAAGAGCCTTTTGCTGTTGTGGGTGATATTGCTGCTTTAAAAGTGGTAGACATTACGGGTCAAGGTGCATTTTTAGATTGGGGCTTAATGAAGGATTTATTTGTTCCAGTATCGCAACAATTATCAAGTATGCGACTGGGTGGAAAATATTTAGTTAAACTTTATTTAGATAAACAAACTGGAAGGGTTGCAGCGACAGAGAAAATTGACAACCAAATTAGCAATGATATCCTAACTGTAAAAGAAGGAGAGAAAGTTAAATTACAAGTGTATCGTGAATCGGATATTGGTTATGTGGTTATTGTAAATCAAGTACACCAAGGGCTCGTCTATAAAAATGAAGTATTTACACATTTGCATATTGGTCAAATGATTGATGAAGGTTTTGTAAAAAAAATCAGAGAAGATAATAAGCTGGATATTGGTATTGGAAAACAAGGGGTGGAAAAATTAGATGACGATCAAGTTAAATTGATTCAGTTATTAAAATTGCATAAAGGTTTTTTACCGTATCATGATAAATCCTCTCCTGAAGATATTTATGCTTTTTTTGGTATTAGTAAAAAAGCATTTAAAATGAATGTGGGGATCTTGTATAAGGCTAAAAAAATTACATTAGAAGATGGAGGAATACGATTGATACCAGAATCGCTAGATAAAACTACAACTACAGCATCTCCAGAAGCTTAAATCAAAATATTTAAATATATTTTACCTAAAATTAAATTTATGTCTAAAGAAGTTTTTATAGTAGCAGCGGTAAGAACACCAATTGGATCCTTTGGGGGGTCTTTAAAAAATTCTACTGCAACTCAATTAGGTGCTATTGCTATTAAGGGCGCATTGGACAAAATCCAATTAGATCCCAATTTAGTCGATGAAGTGTATATGGGTTCTGTTATTCAAGCTGGTTTAGGCCAAGCGCCTGCTAGACAAGCAGCAAAACTAGCTGGTTTGCCCGATAAAGTCATTTGTACAACCATTAATAAAGTATGTGCTAGTGGTATGAAATCCATAGCACTAGCTGCTCAAAATATTCTTTTAGGCGATGCAGATATTGTGGTGGCAGGCGGTATGGAGAGCATGAGCAATGTGCCATTTTACAATATGCATCAACGTTGGGGAAATAAATATGGTGATACATCCTTATTAGATGGATTGGCGAAAGATGGATTAGTGGATGTTTATGATCAAGTTGCCATGGGTAATTTTGCTGATTTATGTGCAACAGAAAACCAAATTACTAGAGCAGAACAAGATGCATTTGCCATTGGTAGTTACACAAAATCTCAGGCATCTATAGAAAAAGGATTGTTTGTGAATGAAATTGTTCCTGTTGTGATTCCTCAAAGAAAAGGAGATCCAATCACCATTGACAAAGACGAAGAACCATTCAATGTGAAGTTTGATAAAATTCCTAGTTTAAATCCAGCTTTTAGTAAAGAAGGTACTGTGACTGCTGCAAATGCTAGTACCATGAATGATGGCGCAGCTGCCCTCATTTTAATGAGTGGCGAAAAAATGAAAGCGCTTGGATTAAAGCCATTAGCTAAAATTACGAGTTATGCAGATGCAGCGCATGATCCTAAATACTTCACCACTGCGCCGTCCTTAGCTTTACCAAAGGCATTAAAAAAAGCTAATTTATCCTCAGCAGACATTGATTTTTTTGAATTCAATGAAGCTTTTTCTGTGGTAGGAATTGTCAATACAAAATTATTAAAGCTGGATGCTTCAAAAGTAAATACAAGAGGTGGTGCTGTAGCACTTGGACATCCACTCGGATGTAGTGGTGCAAGAATCATTGTGACCTTAACGCATATATTACAGGACAATCAAGCCAAGTATGGAGCTGCTGCTATCTGTAATGGTGGAGGAGGTGCTAGTGCAATGATTATAGAAAGGATATAAGTTCATCCATCATGATACCATAATGGCTTTCTTCATAAATACATGCTCCGTCTTTAATTAAAAGCACTTGTGGTGATTCATGGTGCACCTGAAAAAATGCAGCTATTTCACTAGAAATTGCCCTAAAATTTAAGAGGTCTAAATAGTGAAAATCAACATTTTCAGGGGTTGCAGCACGTTCAAATCGATCCAAAGCCATCCTACTAATACTACATGTGGTACTGTGCTTAAAGATCACCTGTGGGGTGTTATAGGACGCTGCTTTAATTTGTTCTAATTGTGCTATTGTGTTGATTGGATGCCAATTCATTTGAGCTGATTTAAGGTGTAAAATTACGTCAATCTTTTGAAGTATTTTAACCTGAATCTGTTATTTTCAGTAGCATATTGATTAACTTCGGCTTATAAATATCCCTATGCGTTTACAACTTTCCCAGCCAATCTGTTTCATTGATTTAGAAACCACTGGTGTCAATGTCAGCACAGATAAAATTGTGGAAATTGCCATTGTAAAAATCATGCCTGATGGCTCTAAAATAGTCAAGCGTAAATTAATCCATCCAGAAATGCCCATTCCTGCCGTAACCACAGCGGTTCATGGTATTACAGATGAAATGGTCAAAGATGCACCAACATTTAAGCAAGTAGCCAATGAGATTAAGCAATTTTTAGAAGGTGCTGATTTAGCTGGTTACAATAGCAATCGTTTTGATATACCTATGTTAAACGAAGAATTTTTAAGAGCCGGTATTGATGTTGATATTGAAAACAGAAAATTACTAGATGTTCAGAAAGTATTTCATATGATGGAGCAACGCACCCTTACAGCTGCTTATAAGTTTTATTGCAATAAAAGTCTGGAAGATGCCCATACTGCCGAGGCGGATGCTACAGCAACATGGGAAGTTTTGGAAGCTCAATTAGAACGCTATCCAGCGATTGGTGATACAGTGGAGTCTGTTGTTAAATTTACAGGAGAGGATCAAATTGTAGATTTTGCCCGAAGATTTGTCATGGAAAATGGGGTTGAAATTTTCAATTTTGGCAAGCATAAAGGCAAGCCGGTAACCCAGGTATTAAAAGAAGAACCTCAGTATTATGACTGGATGATGAAGGGAGACTTCGCCTTACACACCAAACAGAAGCTAACGGAGATCTTAAATAGAACGATCTTAAATAAATAATTTATATTTAACCTGCCTAAATAACCATTTTATTATCATCCCCCAATAGAAAGTGAAAAAAATTGTTATCATACCAACTTATAATGAAAAGGAAAATATTGCTGCACTTATCCATGCGGTCATAGTTCTTGGCAATCAATACCATGTTTTAGTGGTAGATGATGGTTCTCCAGATGGCACAGCCAATATTGTTAAAGAATTGATGCAAGCGCATCCAGATAAAATTTTTATCCAAGAAAGGAAAGGAAAGCTTGGCTTAGGCACAGCTTATATTCATGGGTTCAAATGGGCTTTAGACAAACAATATGACTATATTTTTGAGATGGATGCCGATTTTTCTCACAATCCATTAGATTTAGATAGGTTATTAGCTGCTTGTGAAAATGGCGCAGATGTGGCCATTGGAAGTAGGTATGTAAAAGGCGGTGCGACAGAAAATTGGCCTTTAGACAGATTGATCTATTCAAAAGGTGGCTCACTTTATACTAGAATAATTACAGGTATGCCTGTAAAAGACCCCACTGCAGGATTCATATGTTATAAAAATAAAGTATTAGCGGCTATGCAATTGGATCAAATTAATTTCATAGGATACGCTTTTCAAATTGAAATGAAATTTGCTTCTTGGCGTTTAGGCTATAAATTAAAAGAAGTGCCCATCACTTTTATAGACAGAAAAATCGGTGTCAGTAAAATGTCAAAAGGCATCATCAAAGAAGCGGTTCTTGGTGTATTAAGTATGCAATGGCAATCTATCACTGGTCGTTTTATCAAACAGATCAAGCGTGAGCAGCTTTAAGCGATCATTAATACAATTACATGTATTTGTCTTTTTAGCCGGATTGACAGCACCACTTGGAAATTTAATTCAATTGAATGGTCTATACCTGGTGTTTTACAGGATGTTATTAACTGTTCTAGCTTTGTTTCCAATCTATTTATTGCATAGGCAACCAACAAAAGTCCCATTAAAGCATAAAATTAGGTTGATGTTGATTGGGGTATTGATTGCGATCCACTGGGTTTGTTTTTATGGTAGCATCAAATTGGCGAATGTATCTATTGCTTTGGTATGTATTTCTAGTGTAGGTCTTTTTACAGCAGTACTTGAACCATTCTTCTTTAAAACAAAATTCATTTGGAACGATATTTTTATTGGGTTACTAAGCCTCATTGGGATTTTATGTATTTTTCAATTTGACATACATTTTAGAACTGGCATTTTGGTTGGATTGGTTTCAGCATTTTTTGCTTCAGTCTTTACCATTATCAATAAAAGATTAACAGATCAATATACCACGCAGACCATTCAAACATTTGAGATGATTGGTGGTTTAGGCTTCCTTACAATTGTTATAGTAGGTATTGGTTTCTTTCAGCAGACTGCATTTATTTTCCCTTCACAAAATGATTGGTTCTGGCTCATCATTTTATCCTTGGTTTGTACAGTATTAGCCAATCATTTGATGCTCAGTGCACTCAAAAATATTAGTGCATTTACCCTGAATGTTTCCCTTAATCTAGAGCCAGTGTATGGAATCATCATCGCAATTGTGTTTTTTCAAGAACACAAACAGATGGGAACGGGATTTTATATAGGGATGAGTTTAATTGCCATTTCTGTAATGCTTCAGATGATTCGTGTTTTGCGCCAGCAAAAATCAAAATAGTTGATTTAATCTAGATTATTGTCTAAATCATTAAAACTTATCGTAAATTAGTTATTCAATTTATCCCAATATGAAGCGTATTTTATGTTCTTGCTTGTTATTGTTGTCTATTACGGTACAAGCTCAAAAAAAACCATTAGATCATACTGTTTATGACCAATGGCAGTCTATCAAGGATCTGGTATTGTCCAATGATGGCAATTGGATGTCCTATACTGTTGCTCCCCAAGAAGGTGACGCAACTTTGTATATCATACATCTTAAAACAAATCAAATCATACAAGTTGAACGTGGTACACAGTCAAAATTTACTGAAAATAATGACTTTTTGATTGCAAAGATTAAGCCAACTTTTGATGAAACAAGAAAAGCTAAGATTGGCAAGAAAAAACCAGAAGAAATGCCAAAAGACAGTTTAGTTATCATAACATTAGTCAATGGTAATATCAAAAAAATTCCAGCTGTAAAAAGTTATCAAGTACCTGAATTTGGAAATGGTTTAATCGCCTTTTTAAATGATCCAAAGACAGACATCAAAAAAGAAGGCGCACCCCTTTATTTTAGAGATTTAAATTCAGGACAAGAAAGGGTTTTTAATAATATTGGTGAGTATGCTATGCATCCTAAAGGGGAAGGATTAATGATGTATCAAGTCAAGACTAAATTAAATGAAGCCAAAATTCTTTTAGTTGCTATTGCAGATACAAATTTAAAAACCATCAATAGTCGTTTCTATTCAGCAACTAATTTTACTTGGGACGAAGAAGGTAAACAGTTAGCCTATTTAATTGAAAGAGATAGCACTGATAAAGCATTACAAAAAAATTACACCCTTGCATATTATACGCATGAAATGGATTCGGCCAAATTTGTGATGAACAGAACAGCTGTCGTAATGCCAAACCAATATACGATTGGTGGGGATAAGAAAATTAATTTTAGCAAGTCGGGGGCTTTATTAAGTTTTGGCGTGCAACCTATCTTACCTATGAAGGATACAAGCTTGCCAGAATTTGACAGGGTAAGTCTAGATATCTGGAACTATACTGATGCTAATTTGCAGTCCACTCAATTAAAAAGTCTTGAGACTAGTTTAAAAGGTACAGAGGCAGTCATCTATAGACCTTCCAATAATTTATTTACCTATTTAGGAAAAATAAATGACCGACAAATTCAAATGACGATGGAAGGTGATGGACAAATAGCCATTGCTAATATTGATTCTAATTTCACTATAGCTAGTCAATGGGAGGGTTATGGGAAAAGAGATTTATATGTATTGAATACCATGACAGGTCAAAAGCAACTCATTCAAAAGGGATTAAAGAGCAGTTTGGTCACCCCTTCATATGATGGTAGCTTAGTGGTATTTTATGATGAAATAGCAAAGCAATTTAAGTCTTACAATACAACCACATTGCAGACCAAGCAAATTGCAAAAGACATTCAATTCCCGTTGTATGACGAGGACAATGACGTGCCTGATGAACCTAATGCCTATGGTATAGCGATGTGGATGGAGAATCATAAAAGTTTTATCCTATATGATCGCTATGATCTTTGGTTAGTAGATGCGACTGGACTAAATGCCTCTCAGCTTTTAACCAAGGGCCGCGCTTCAAAAAAAGAATATCGTTTTGTGAACTTAGATGCAGATAAAAAATTCATTGGATTTAAAGATCAAATTTTACTAAGGGTCTACAATGAAGTGGATAAAAAAGAAGGCCTTGCTGTTTTAGATTTATCGAATAAGTCTTTATTTACGATTACTGATATTCCAATGCATTTCACAACTATTGTAGGTGCAAAGAACTCGAATCAATTGATTGTAATGCAAGAAGATGAAAAAAATGCGGCAAATATCTTTTCTTATACTTTGATTCAAGAAAAGCAAACACCCATTGCATTAACCGCTATCAATCCACAACAAGCTAATTACAATTGGATGCAATCTCAGTTGGTAAAATGGAAATCTTACACTGGCAGAACTGCAGAAGGTATCCTATACTTACCAGAAGATTTTGATGCCAAAAAGAAGTATCCAATGATTGTTTATTTTTATGAAAGAAATAATCAAACGCTTCATAATTATTTAGCGCCATCTCCAACGCCATCTAGATTGAATATTCCATTCTTTGTAAGCCGAGGCTATGTGGTATTTGTACCAGATATTTGGTACAAGAAAGGCTATCCTGGTCAAGGTGCTTACGATTATATTTTAAGTGGAACAAGGGCGATGGTACAAAAAGGTTTTATTGATAGCACTAGGATTGGCTTGCAAGGTCAAAGTTGGGGAGGCTATCAAATTGCTTACTTAATTACCAAGACAAATTTATATGCTGCTGCATGGGCAGGCGCTCCTGTGGTGAATATGACGAGTGCTTATGGAGGTATTCGATGGGGTGCTGGTATTAATAGACAATTTCAATATGAAAAAACACAAAGTCGTATAGGTGCTAATTTATGGGAACGTCCAGATTTATACATCAAAAATTCACCTTTATTTGAATTGAATAAAGTAAAGACCCCAATTGTGATTATGAGTAATGATGCAGACGATGCTGTGCCTTGGTATCAAGGAATTGAAATGTTTACTGCTATGCGTAGATTAGCAAAACCAATTTGGATGCTGGTATACAATAACGAAGCACATAATTTAGTAGAAAGAAAGAATAGAAAAGATATACAAATTAGAGAACAACAGTTTTTTGATCATTATTTAAAAGGGGCACCAATGCCAATATGGATGTCCAAAGGGGTGCCTGCCATCATGAAGGGAAGAGACTTAGGATTAGGATTATAATACACACATGATTTTAAGACCTACTCATTACATAAAAAATAAAGCCCCAAATTGGGGCTTTATTTTTTATAAGAATTTTTTAATTACACATACTGAAACCATTGTCTATTTTGATCCCATTGTTCAAATTCCTTTGCGACTGCTGATAGGAAACTAGAACCCATCGCACCATCTACAATTCGATGATCGTAGCTCATAGATAAGTACATCATATGTCGAACAAGAATGGCATCTCCCGAAGGGGTTTCTATTACGACTGGGCGTTTTTTAATCGCGCCTAAAGCAAGGATAGCAACTTGTGGTTGTGGAATAATAGGGGTGCCCATAATGGATCCGAAAGTACCCACATTGGTTACTGTAAAAGTACCACCTTGTGTGTCCTGAGGTTTTAATTGATTGTTTCTAGCAGCATTTGCTAAATTATTAACGGCTTTACTTAATCCAACTATACTCAATTGATTCGCACCTTTAATCACTGGAACTATTAAGTTGCCAGAAGGTAGGGCAGTGGCCATGCCAATATTGATATCTTTCTTTAAAATGATATTGTCCCCTTGTAAACTACAATTGATGTATGGAAATTGCTCTAAAACTTTTGCAATACATTCCATGAACATTGGCGTAAAGGTTAATTTAGTACCTTCTCTTTTTTCAAATAGTTGTTTCACTTTCTCTCTCCAAACAACCATATTAGTAACATCCGCTTCTACAAAAGAAGTGACATGCGGACTTGTTTGAACGCTATCAACCATATGCTTTGCAATGAGCTTACGCATACGATCCATTTCAATGATTTCTGTGTTCCCAGTAACAACCACTTCATCTGGGTTAGCAAATTTACTGGCACCGTTTGATGTATTAAATCCATGATCTGCCGGTGGAAAATGATTGGAACTAGTTGCTTGTGCTGAACTAATAGGAACTGCTATATTTGTAGTTGGTTGAGAAACGTTTAAAGTCGGAGCATGTCCAGCTTTTTTCTGCGCTACATAATTTAAAATATCTTTTTTAGAAACACGTCCTTGACTTCCAGTTCCAGGTATTTGTTGCAATTCATTTAAACTAATCCCTTCGTTTTGAGCAATATTTAAAACCAATGGAGAAAAGAAACGAACCTCATTGGAATTTTCTTGTTGTATTTCAACATTCGTGACAGAAGGTGTAAATGGAACTTCTTCTACAACAATTGGTTCTGGAATTGGCGCAATAGTTACTGGTGCTTGGATTGTTTCAATTGTTGTTGTTTCAATACTACCGCTTGTTTGTATTCTTGCAATAACAGTTCCAATCGGCACAACTGCATTGACTTCAAATAAAATTTCTATAATGGTACCTGCTGTACTTGAAGGTATTTCGCTATCAACTTTATCTGTAGCGATATCAAGTAATGTTTCATCTAATTGGATGGTATCTCCTACAGCTTTATGCCATTTTAAGATGGTTGCTTCCATGATACTCTCACCCAATTTTGGCAAAATCAAGTCAACTACAGACATAGGGAATAATTTTAGCAAAAATAAGACTAAATCTTATTGATTATGAGTAACCTAAGTAAATTTATAGCTTGATTGGCGGTCACTTCTATATTCTTTTGTCGATCAAATCTTAGGTAAAAGACTTTAGAGACCACTTTTTCTTTATTAGCCACTCCAATCCATACCATTCCAAGTGGTTTTTCATCGGTTTGACCAGATGGGCCCATGATGCCACTCACTGAAATTCCATAATCAGTGTTCATTTTAGCCCTTATTGCTACCGCCATCTGTTCCACCGCTTCCTTACTCACTGCACCAACAGTTTTTAAGATACTGGTTGGAACGTCTAAAAACTCGGTTTTGATGCGATTGTCATAACTAACAATACTACCTGTAAAAAAGGTGGATGAGCCGGCATGTTTAGATAAAAGATGGCCAATATAGCCTCCTGTACAACTCTCTGCAGTCGAAACAGTCTGATGTTGGTCTTTCAAAAGACGGCCAACCACCACTTCTATAGGTTCATCTTTATCTGTCACTAAGTATGCTTTTACATTTTCCTTTAAAGCTTCAAATAAGGTATCTAATTGATGGTTCAAACTAGTCGAATCATCACTACTTCCTGTTAATCTTAACCTTACCATGCCATAAGAAGGGAGGTAGGCTAATTTAATTGTTTCAGGAAGCTTCATTTCAAAATCTTGGATGGTTTCTGCTAAAAAGGACTCCCCAACACCAGCTGTTAAAAGCGTTCTATGAGCGATCACGCCTAATTTAAATGTATCAAGTACAATTGGCACCACTTTTTCACTCATTAACCATTGCATTTCAAAGGGTACGCCTGGTAATGAAAAAATCAAACTACCATTTTTCTTAAAAAGCATACCAGGTGCTGTGCCTGATTGATTGAACAATACTTCACAAACATCAGGCACTTCAGCTTGTTTACGATTGCGTTCAATCATTGGTTTCTTGTGGACCTGCTCAAAGATATAAGTGATATGATCTAATGAAGCTTGGTCTACAATCATATTTCCACCAAAATAACGATTCAATAAGGGTTTCGTGATATCATCTGCAGTGGGGCCTAATCCTCCAGTGAGAATTACAATTTGGCTTTTTTGAATGGCTGTATCTAAAGCATTGGTAATAGATAAAACATCATCCCCAACAGCAATTCTTTGTTGAATTCTAACGCCAATTGCATTTAACTTTTGAGCAATAAAAGCACTATTTGTATCTATTACTTGACCGATTAATAACTCATCCCCAATCGTGATAATAGTTGCCTGAATTTGATCCATCTTATATATGCTTCAATTAGGTTGCAAAGTAAACCAAAAAAAGGCGGTTTAACTAAAATAGACACTGAGTTTTTCCTTCATATTGGAAGGCATTTCAGTTCTATTGTTCATGTTTGCATCCATAAAATAGAGTTTAACCTGTCCAATGGTCAAAAGCTTACCAGCTTCATTATACACTTCTTGGTCAAATACAATCTTATGGTCGGTTGGTAAGGTCTTAATTTGCGTCTTGATGGTAATTAGATCGTCATATTTAGCAGGTCTTAAATACTTAATATTTAATTCTACAACAGGTAGTATAATGCCCATGTCTTCTATGTCTTTGTAGGAAACACCAAGATGTCGGATGGCTTCTACACGACCAATCTCAAAATACATGGCATAATTACCATAATACACCACATCCATTCTATCTGTTTCTGCATACCTGACCCTAACTGTTGTCGAATGTTCGTACATATTTATTGCATTTGTTGGCAAATTTAAGGATTGTATCTGTTTTTCCACAATAAGCTTATTTAACTAAGCGTTTTATAATCATAGTGTAATTTTATAATATTATCCTAAATAATGGCTCCTATGTTAAAAATCATCTCAAAAGCAAGTCCGATCCCATTGCTTTTAGTCATTTCGCTTAGTTTCTGTGCTCCAGCATCGAGTCAGTTAATGAAATTTGATGCACCACTTAATCATTCAGATCAAAATGGGTTAAAATCCCTATATCTAGGGGATAGTTTAGCGGCTTATCAAAAGATACAATCAGCGCATATATTTGAACCAACGAATGTAGATATTGCTTTTCATTATCATTTATTATCTGTGGCATTGGACAAAGTAAATGCCATCCCACTTGCCGAAAATTGGTTAAAAAACAACACAAATAAGATCTATCATTCAAGATTAAATTTTGAATTGGCAAAATATTATTTTAAAAATCAACAAGTAGCATCTGCCATTCAGGCTTATAAAAAAATAAGCATGGATGATCTTGAAAATGAAGAGCTAGCTTTAATGCAATTTCAATTGGGTTATTTATACTTCAAAAAAGGGGACTGGGACGAATCCACCAATTATTTATTGAGTATTAGACAAGTTCAAACTAGTCCTTTTTATACCGATGCGAATTATTATGCAGGTTTTGTGGCTTTGCAAAAAAAAGATTTCAAATTAGCTTTGAGTTGTTTTAAGATTGCTGAGCAAAGCAATGCGTACAAAACTTTAACCCCATTTTACATTAGTCAATTGTACTATTTTTTAGGAGATGTAGATGCAGCACTTAAAAATACAGAACAAGCATTACAAATTAAAGGTCAGTTTTACACCGACCAATTGGCCCAACTAATGGGGCACTTATTGTTTGAACAAAAACATTACGAAAAAGCCTTACCTTATCTAGCCAATTTTGTAAAATCACAAAAACAAGTTGAATCTCAGGATTTATACCAATTATCCTTTTGTTATTTTCAATCTCAACAATGGGATGAGGCTATTCAGGGCTTTAAAAAGTTAGCAAATGTGGAAGATTCATTAGGGCAAAATAGTATGTACTTATTGGCTACATCCTATTTAAAGGTCAATAATAAAATAGGGGCTAAAAATGCATTTTTACTATGTGCTACTAAAAGTCAAAATTTATCCCAAAAGGAAATTGCTTTATTCAATTATTCGAAATTGTCTGTAGCATTAAAAGAATATAGTGTTGCTTTACAATCGATAGACAAATTTATTCTTCAATATCCTAGTAGCTTATACTTTAATGAAGCCAAAAGTTTATATGTGACATCATTGGCCTATAGCAATGATTTTAATAAGGCTTATGATGCGTATCAAAAAATGGATACCTTAAATGAAGCACTTTTAAAATTATATCCAAATATTTTATACGGTAAAGCAGCACTTTTGATCAATGATGGTCAAAATGAAAAAGCCTATGAACTCTTTAACCAAGTTAAAAATTTACCTTATAATGATAAAGTTTTAGCACAAACACATTTTTGGATAGGGGAGCTTGCCTATAAAATGGGAAGAATAGATGAAGCAATTGAGCACCTAGAAAAATATTTATTAGACCCTATTGAGATTGGAGAAATCACAAAAAAACATGCCAACTATACTTTAGGATATTGTTATTTAAAAAACAATAATTATACAAAAGCGTTGCAATTATTTACAATCGCAGCAGATTTTAATCCTTATATTGAATCCTCCCCATTCCAAAAAGATGCATTAGTGCGATTATCAGATTGTCAATTCATGACAAAACAATATAAGCAAGCACTTAAATCATACCAAAAAATCATTGATTTAGGCTGGAATTATGAAGATTACGCCAACTTGCAAAAAGCCATTATTTATGGAGCCCTTGGATTAAATAAAGAAAAACTAAAAATATTATTGAACTATGAGGCTGATTTTAGCCAGTCAATCTATTTAAGTGATGCTAGAATGGAATTAGCAGATACCTATACTAGCAAAGAACAATTTCAAGAGGCAATTAGTCCATTATCTAATGTATTACTAGACAATAAGGCTACAGAGTTCTATCCATTGGCTTTTTACAAATTAGGCATTGTTTATTTTAATTTAAATAAAAATCAAGAAGCCTTACAGAATTTTAAATCATTGTTTAGTGCTTATCCAAATGCAGCCGAAAGTAACAATGCTTTAGAGTACATCCGTAATATTTATATAGAAGAGCAACAACCAGAGGCATATGTTCAATTCATGAACGATTTTGGTAAGTCATTGTCTTATAACGAACAAGATTCCTTGATCTATAGAGCAGCGATCATTCAATATGAAGATCAAAAATTAAGTAATGCAGCCATCGCATTCAAAAAGTATGTCGCCTTTTATCCAGAAGGTAAATACCAATTAAATGCAATGAATTTCTTAGCTGAAATGGCTTATGCTTCGGAACAATATGATTCTGCTGCCATTTATTTTGGGAAAATAGCAATGAAAGCACCTAATCAATTTGCCGAAAGAGCAGCCATTATTGCAGCAAGATTGTATTATTTTAATTTGAAAGATTATGTTGGAGCTGAACAATATTTTAAAATTGTATTACAGTATGCAACACAACAAGAACAAAAAAATGAAGCCATTAAAGGTTTATTAAGATGCCAATACAAAGCCGAGAATTGGGCAGAAGCCTCCAATACTGCTGTACTTATATTAGCAGAAAAAAATAGTGCTTCAGATGATATCTTAATGGCAAATATGGCTTTATACCATCAAACTATTGCACAACAGGATACGGCAAAGGCTTTACAATTATTGAACACTGTATTAAAATCAAATAGTTCATTGTTTACAGCTGAGGCACATTATTTAACAGCTTTAATTTATTACAATCAACAAAAGTACAATCTTGCCGAAAAAACAGCATTTGAAGTCATTAAAAAGCAAGCTTCTTATGAGTTTTGGGTGACTAAAACTTATATTTTACTAGGTGATATCTATTTAGCACAAAATGATACATTCAATGCCATCGCAACTTATAAGAGCATAGCTGAAAATGCAACTATTCCATCCTTACAACAAATTGCTTCGGATAAACTTAAAGCAATTAATGAAACAATTAAAGCTCAATAACATGATCAAATCAATTATAAGACTCGGTATATTCATTATCGCTTTAATTTGTTTTAGCAATATGGCAATTGCTCAGAAAAAGAACAATAAGAAGGCTAAAACGACAATAAGCTCTAAGAAAAAGAAGCAGTCTAGTAAAAAAATAAGTTCTAAAAAGAAAAAACCAATTCAAAAAAGACCTAGAGTATCAACCTATATCATTCCTGAACCTAAAATTGCTAAAACAATTGACCAAATCGTTCCAATCACTAATCTGCCCTTTAAAAATAAGGTAATAGATAGTATACCAGATAAAGTAGTTACCATCGTTTCTGCTTTTAGGCCTCAATTAAAAAATGTGGCAAAGATTGGATTTGTAAATGCCACAGCAATGGTAGATACCAATTCCGTGGTATTGTCCTACCAGGTGCCGAGTCAGAATTTAAGTTTTCAA